>Ga0214923_10007376_pt1 | contig 12002 bp, 9 predicted proteins | sample LL1510_MetaG_FD_177993 | JGI IMG/M metagenome (GOLD analysis project Ga0214923, IMG submission 177993) | Freshwater microbial communities from Lake Lanier, Atlanta, Georgia, United States - LL-1510 | ecosystem: Environmental > Aquatic > Freshwater > Lake | place: USA: Georgia | collected 2015-10-15 | reverse complement strand
CCTAACGAGAATCTGATCTATCCTGTCAAACATAAACTCACCAATCTTGGCTGGCTGGCTTCCGAGCTTTCCTTTTACTACCGCAGCGCGCATCTTGAAACACTCCAATCCGTCATCAGGGTCTTCGCATTTCTCTGACACGACCTTCTTAAAACCACCCTCTTCAATGACATTATCCAAATTATAAGGGATTCCCTCCTTGTAATGCTGACTGCTATTACTATCCATTAAGACAACAGAATTATCTACAGCAGACAATACCGATAACAATGGACGAAGAGCTGCTACGCGTTCGCCCTCTTCCTTTTCACCCTCACCACTCTTCAAGTGAGCTGTAAGTACTAGTACACAGATACCATTCTTGTCAAATCGCTGAATGAACCCACCATCTCCCTTACCAACAAAACACTTGTAACCTCGAGTGCTTGAGGGATTCAACTCGGTATACGCTGGAGAAGAGTCTATAAGAGCAGGATTCCAGAAGATAACATTACAATAATCGAATACATACGAACTTTTCTCCGTCAACTCAGGAACAAGCTCAGCATTCCCGCGGTCAGAATTCATTAACGAAACAATCGCAGTGCGGTCGGCATCATCACTGATTTCCGTCATAAACGTAATCGAAGGATTTTCAACAGGTACTCTTACCTTTTTCTTTTTATCCAGCGGGAACCCGCGCTCCAAGAACTGGTTATACCCGTTGTTTACATTTATCTTGTTTCTTACCCGCTGGATGGTAGCATGAATAACGCGGCCTTCCTTCTGTAGCTGCTCCAGTATACTAAACGGATGATCACACTCGACGACACCAACAGCATCGCAACCATCGTCAAAACACTTATTCAACATGGCGACGATCTTTGGGCCTCTCACCTCCCACTTGATGCTCTCGGGGTCATTGCAAATGAAACCATCATTCGAGAGGGAGTTGGCAAGCTTGTTAACGAACGAGAATTTGGCGGTAGTCATATTTTCAAACTGATTGTTATTATTCAAACGATAAATAACAATCTCAATTTTTCATTTAGGTTCTACTATACAGGTTCGGGTGTTGTACGAATAACAACACCTAGTTTTCGAGTAACATAATCGTGTATATAATTGTCATCATTTGCCCAATTTAAATAATCCTCACCAGATATTTCAATATTTGTAGAGAGAACAATTACTTTATCATCATCAAACAATGTTACATGTATAATTACACTAGTAAACAAGACAACTTGAATAACCTTGAAAGTCATTGAAGTAGCTGTCATGCGTTTTACATATTCAAACGGCTCTATCAAGAAAGTTGTTGTACTCATTATTAATAAAGAAGCAGATTTTTTCTGTTACAGATTTTTTCACAATATAGAGTTACGCAAACTTTCATAACAAGGCCTCTCATCATATGTAATACCAGATAAGATTGAAAAATAACGTTTAGAGTTGTCCGAATATGAACTTTTCAAGAATAACAACTTTTTCTGTTCGATTTCGTTTTCATACGTTAAATCAGACCATTCTAGACCTCTTGTAATAAATGCTATCACATATCCTAAACTTTCCATATCATCACGTCTACTAAGCGACATTCTACGATGTGAATTTATACTTGCATAGTTCAATGAACCAACTAAACCAGACGTTCTAGTTACTTCATTATGAACGCCATTTTTAATATAAGTTTTACAAAACCCAAAATCTATCAAATACAATTGATTATTGCTGTATAAAAAATTATCAGGTTTTATATCTCGATGCACCAATCCTTTGTCGTGAATACTCTCAAGAATACTAATAGCCTGAACAATAAGTTTTGATACATCTGAAGAGGATATTAATGATGCAATTTTCATTTCATACAATGATTTACCCAATAAATTAATAACCATATAATAATTAATATCATCCTTTCCAAACCATTTGATTGTTGGTACACCTTTGCAGTTTTTAAGATATTGATAAACACGAGATTCGTTGACAAGTAAATTCTGTCCATCCTTTATAGATTCGGCCTTGATTGCAACTAGCTCGCCTGTTCTATTATTCTTTCCTCTGTAGATCGAACCAAAACTTCCTCGTCCAATTTGTTCGACGATAGTATATTTATTCATACATTTTGTGGTAAAATAATTTTAAATACTATAAATAACAATATATAGACAGAGTACCATGAGTTTTATTTGTGAAGATAATATAACCATGAACCCAAATATCGATACTGCAATAAATGAAAAAGAAGATGTATTCAAGTATATAAAAAAACCAGATCTAGACGATTGTTATATTTGTCTCTCTGTCATAACAAACAAACCTGAATCTTCCGCAGTATTTGTATTTAAATGTCGCCATCCAATATGTTATGATTGTTTAGTAGATGTTTCTTCCAAATATGCAGAGGATTACATAAAACACAAAATGTTATGTGGTATTTGCAGGTCAGGAACAAATCGATATTTATTTAATAACAAAAAACTACATAAAATATCCTATTCAGAAACACAATCAATAATGATACCAAAAAATCTTGTAACGGAACAAAACATATATAGCGACCATATTCAGAGATTAATTGCATATTCGACTATTTACTAACTGCAGACTTTATCATTAATGTTCTTCAAATACGAGTGTGCTGCATCCCGAAACTCTGCAATATTAACACCACCACGTATATTTAGTAAACCAAAACCATCTGAAAGGTCAATTGAAATAGTTTTATACAAATACAGCGGAACCATTTTTCTCATATTGAAAACAACAACATCGATATAATTACCATCAGATGTTTTGTAGTCTATCACAAAACGGCGTCTCTCGTACACTGACAATCGTGACTTACCAAGTTCACACGAATTTTCTCCAAGAAATAACATTGGTCCATCCATATTTCACGATTTATTGTTATATACAACATATAAAATCATTATCATTTTTATGATAATGATTATACAAATACGTTTCATGTATGATTCGAACATACGACTTTCAGTTTAACAATCACACTAATCTAAAAAAACAAAGAATCGCTCTTTGCCTTCTTGAAATTCAAGAGACATTGACCATTACCGCTTTCTTCATGATCGTCATCATTAGAAACACTCTTACACTTTTTCTGCCCAGGAACATAAATAGTTTCCCAGCCAGAAGAGTTTTTCAAATAACCCACATTATCATTTTGTACAATCATGTAGTTCTCCTTCTTATAAAATGTTTTTCGCTTTTTCCACTGGTTCTTAAATATTATATGACTATCTACAATGTCAACTACAATTGGATTACTATGTTTATCTCTCAATATTCGACCAATACTTTGTTCGATATCTGTTTTTGGAGTCGCCATGATGAGGGTAGTAAGTGTTTTTATATCAAGTGCTTCAGCCGCCATGCTATACGTTGCAATAACCACCTGTTTACCTTCAGTTTCTTTTAAATTCTTTTCTTTCATACCTCCCACATAATACCCAACAGATGCAATCTTTCGGTGTGCAATTGCATCATGGAAATATGTAAGTAAATTACGATTATGTGCCAAAATCATAATCTGTTGAGCAGGATTCTCGACAAACATATCTTCTAGAACCTTCAATATAAAGTCACTTCGGCGGTTATAAGAACATAGTTTAGATATCATAGTGCTGTAAGCAGGATTGCCTCGAAAATCAACTTCATCACGATTGAAATCATCATCATCAACATAATAATCGATTGCCCTTACAACGACATTTCGTTCTTCATCTCGCTTCCCTTTGTAAACAACACTACCCAAGAACATCTTGAACACCTTTGTAGTGCCGTCCTTTCGATTCATTGTTGCAGATAGTCCTAACATATACTTAGTAACTAACTTGAACAACGTATTTGAAAATACTTCACTTGAAATATGATGAACCTCGTCTATAATCGTTAGTCCAAATGAATCAAACAATGATGTAGGGTATTCCTTCATAGATAAACTTTGCAACATACCAATGACAATATCCTTATTATCAATATCAATAACCTGACCTTGAATACGACCTACACGAGCCCCTGGCAAAAATTGACCGATTCTCTCGATCCACTGATTCATTAGAAATTCCTTGTGGACGATAATAATGGTCTTCTTCTTCAAACTCGCGATAATATTTAATGCCAACACAGTCTTGCCGAAGGCACATGGGAGCTCAAGCAGACCACCCCCTGCCTTTAACTCTCGCACATGAGCCAGATATGTGTCAACTACCTCGACCTGCTTATCTCGCAGCTTACCACTGAATTCTAGACCAATACTATCACCTTCCATTGTTTTATAACTCTTAGGCAATCCAAACTTTTCGACCCCATAATAATGCGGAACATAAAGCTTACTTAGCGATTCTCTATAAGATGGAAATGTCAATACAACTGAAGGAGGCGCGCCCTGGGTATACGGACGAATTGTAAGATCGGTTTTTATTTCTTTTATTTTTTCGGGAGTGAGCTCAGATTTTGTAATTGTATAGCCTTTCTGTCCCAAATATGTATTCATACTATAGAGTATACAGAATATATGTTTATATTATATATGAAATATAGTATAAACACAAGATTAAAATAAAGTTATAATATATGGAACCTCATTTTCTAAGTAATGACAAAAAAATGTTTTATAAATATATAGACAAATGTAATATATATTTTGAATATGGGTCAGGAGGCTCAACATACCAAGCCAGCATAAGAAGTAACATAAGTAAAATATACTCAGTTGAAAGTGATAAAACATGGTTTAATAAGGTAGAACAAAGTATTGATTCAAACAATATTACATATTTTTACAATGAAATGAATACCATACAAAATTCATGGGGATATCCAGGACCAGATACTACAGATATCCAAAAAGAAAAATATAGTAGTTACATAAGGTTAATAACAAATCCAAAAAAAATTGATTTAATATTGATTGACGGGCGTTTTCGTGTAGCGTGTTGTTTAAAATGTTTCGATAAAATCAATCAAGATTGTTTAATTATATTTGACGATTTTTTAAATAGACCACAATATCACATTGTTTTAGATTATTATGAAATAATAGAAAAAACTATCGACAATACTATGGTTGTTTTACAAAAGAAAAAACACATACAAAATATACCAGACGAATTAATACAAAAATATGAATTAAATCCAGAATAAAAATTTAAATTATATGTCATATATAAATTTACATTATGAATCCATATGTGATGTAAGAAACATATCAGAATTACTGCTGGCAAATGATGGATAATTTTCATTGAATGTAATATTCGTCGACCGACGATATCTGTTGAACCCAATACATTTATGGTCAACTCTTATAATTTTACGACCAAAGTTTGTATTATAGTTATAAAACTCTATATATTTGTTAGTTAGTAAGTAAAACGACTTCTCTCTTTTATTCGTAACTAGTGAATACATGCTCGACAAATACAAATGTAAATAAGGACGAAATATTTCAACCAGACGTTTTTTTGGGAAATCAATATTAATTCGAAAACGAACAAGACAACAATCATTCATGTACTTTATCATATCCTTTATTTCCAAATGTAAGGTATCTGTCGTAGTATTTGTTACATAATCTGATATCGCATACTCGCGAATTATATATTCGTTTTTATATAACATAAGACGAAGATTGAAATTACACCGAAAATAATTTTCTAGTAATTCGTCAACGTAATATGTATTGAACTTTACAAAATAATAGATATTATATAATGTAGATTTATCAAATGCCATATTATTATACGGATTTTTAACCATTACTGGTTTCGAAATGAAACAATAATGGCTTATAAGGCTTGTATTTATGATTCGAATAAGATCAGTAATAACAAACAAATATAACTTGTTATCCTGTAAAATAACAATTGTATTTTTATGATTCCTATCAATGGTATTCAGACACATATCCTCTTCAACTACAACCTTTGCATACTTGAACTTTGCAATCCGTGCAAGTCTACTAAATGCAAAATAAATACTCTGAATTTTACAAAATACTCGTTTACAATCCTCTATGTCTTGTTCATTGAAAAACACATTATTGATGCTTTTATGAAACACATCAAATTTCATGTGTATTGAATATATATGATAACTCAACGTCTGGAATACAATTCTACTCAAAGTAGCTGTTTCTGGTTGATTGACTATTTTATTTAGTATTTCATAAAACATAATAGTCTATAATTAAATTGTTTATTATGTTTTCATACCAAAAAACGAACGTCGTATATCTGAATAAAGACTTCCTTTATCTCCATGGTATACCAAACCCATTAGCAAAATAATTGATGTATCATAATCATCTATATAATCTTTAAAATCAAACAAGGAAAATTCATTTGTGTAATGTTCACTTAAATTGAGTGAATAATAATGAAACATTAATACAAACAAAATATCGTTTGTAGATAACTCATCAAACAATATATTCAAATCATCTGCGTATCTCTGTATCATATCAACCTCTGACTGAGTAGAAATTCTATTTGTATCATACTGCATTTCACGAATCGTGGTCAAGAATATATTATTCACATAAGTGAATGACATCTTCATCATTATACCCATTCATACTATATATTTATGTTTTATTAATATACCAAAAAAAATAAATAACCATCCTTAACCATATAATTATTCACGCACACAATTTAAAATCCCGGATTGTAATCATTATCCTTACCCATATCAGTGGTCTTGATACTAACAACATTATTCTGAATCGCAATCTTACTGCAGTGATCTGGCATATCACCTGACGATGACTCATCGAAGAACTTTGCAATCTCTTCCGCAACAACAACAGGCGGCTTGTAATTGCTAGTAGATGCAAGATTCTGCATCTCCTCGACATCCAAGAATACCTGGAACGAATTTGTCCCAAATAAACCCTCTTGACCGCACATAACATTAGCTGAGATTCCACGCATTGTATCGAGATCAGCATGTCTCGCCGCCTTCAAGAACATCTCGGGAGTCTCCTCGAAGGAAGCCTTCGCAATGGGTCCGATGTTGTCATTGTTGATTCCATGCCTGAAAATCGAAATCATCTTGCTAGTGAATGTCATCCTGTCTACCAGAACACTATAATTGTGGTAATTGATGTAGGTGCCATCAAATGCAATCACATCCACTAGCTCATTAAGAATAGTCTGACGAGCAGCCTCAATTCCAAGAACATTGTATACCTCCTGAATATCGTTACTGAATGTTTTTTTCCCATCAATGTAATCCAACCCGAGAATATCAAGCAAATTAGTTCCTACTGTATCAAGAACCCAAATATCACGCTTCAAGTAAGCACCATTCTCCTCGACGACATTGTCCTTGATCTTTCGCAGAATAACCTTATCGATTCCCTTGACACCTCGCAGAATGACATTGTTCATCAACTGATCTTGGAATGTCTTCAAAACATAAATCTGATCCGACTGATCCAATGAAACAGGCTTTAAATTCTTCTTGTTCATCGACTTAATCACCTCATTCAAACGGATTCGGAAGATTAGTTTATCCGAATTATAGTCAGAATAAACGCAACTCACCTGATTCGCAAAGCAATGATTCATCGTAAAGTTGATATCATCCATTGTAATATTTTTCTCCAACATCATCTCCTGATCCAACTCCAAACGAACAACCCATTTCGACTTCTCCATATTCTCATCATTACCGAGATCCTGCTCCGAGCATTCAGCAACCATCGACTCAAACGCACGATACTGCTCGATAGTATTCTTGTCCTCCTCGATGAGTGAGTTCAAGTCATCAGGATCGAAACAAATCTCTGTTGATTTAATAACCTCTTGCAGCTTCGTGTGCTCCAACATATACATAATAGACTGCGCCCTATCCTTGTCAATAGAATCGGCAGTATTCAGGAAGACTGTTAGCGAAGGATTCTTAGGCTCTGGAGACAACGACAAGATCTCCTCGATTCTCGGCACTCCTCGAGTTACGTTAGACTTCGAAGCAACTCCAGCAAAGTGGAATGTATTCAGTGTCATCTGAGTCGACACCTCACCAATACTCTGAGCCGCAATCATACCAACCATTTCACCTGGCGCAACAATCGATCTCTTATAATCCAACGTGATTGTCTCTAACAACAAAATCAACGCATCCCTGTTGAACCGCTTCACCACCAACAAATCCTTTGGAGACAAGTAATAGTAATAGAGCGTCTTGAACAACATAGTCGGCGCCGCATATGTAATCTTCTCGAGACGCATGTAAAACTCATCAATTAACTGCATTGCATCTAGAGGACTAATGTCAACCATTGATGAACTGGAGATGTTATTCTGTCCCTGAACATTTCCAATGACATACATAAACGCCACCGGGCTGTTCACCACCTCATCACTCTTGTTCTTGAAGATATTCTCAACAATCAACTTTCTGGCATTAACAATCCAGTCAATACGCTCCTTGGTCTTAATCTTGAAAGACTCATTCTGACTTCTATACGCAGTCAATGCAGCGGGTACAAAGATACCAGAGGTCGCATCGTCATCAACAAATGCAAATCGAGCATAAATATCCTGCAAGTTCATAGTGACAAATGGAAGGTGCTGATTCTCAACCTTGATTGTGTCAATGTTGTCATCTCCATAAACGAACTGAACAACCTTTCCTTTATTGGTTCTAAGAGTCATATCGTAATTTACCATTAGATCCTCCAAACCTTTAACAAGCCTCCTCTGCACATAACCAGTAATCGACGTCTTACAGGCAGTATCAATCAAACCGACACGACCTCCCATAGCGTGGAAGAACAGCTCCTGGGGCGACAAACCATTAATGTAAGAATTCTCAACAAACCCACGCGCTACAGGTGAGTCGTCATATTTTGTAAAATGAGGGAGAGTCCTGTGCTCGAAACCATACGGAATCCTCTTTCCATCAACGTTTTGCTGTCCAAGACACGAAACCATGAACGAGATATTAAGATCAGAACCCTTAGATCCAGCATTCACCATTGTAACGAAACGATTTTTCTTTCCAAGACGTTCAAGACCAATCTTACCCGACTCTGATGACGCCTTATTCAAAATATTATTCACTTGGTTCTCAAACTCCTCCTGATTCGATTGACCAGTGTTGTTCTCAAAAACTCCAATTTGTGTTTGTTCGATCAATGTCTTAACATCATTTTTCTTGGATGTAATCACATCAAGAATCTCCCGATTTGTCTTCTCATTTGAAATTAAATCGCTGATACCAACGCTAAATGCACTCGACTTCATATACTCTGTCACAACATTCTGCAAATCATCCACAAACTTGGCTGAGGCAAAATTGCCAAAGTCATTGCAGACACGATGCAACAGACCCTTTGTACCTCCACCCAAAACATCCTTGTCAAGTTGACCCCTCACATATGTCCCGTTTTTAATCTCGAGAATGTTATTGTATGATACCCTGGGATCGTCTGACTCCTTGAACAACTTAGTCTTGTACTTCAAAGACAGCGGTGGCATGATCTGTGACAAAACTTCGAAACTCGACACAGACTCTCCTACAGACTGCAACTTCTTCTCATTCACGCCATCAAACATCATAAGCAGATTCATAGCTTCGCGAGGAGTGAAATTAATACCCTGGCGCGTGAACTGGTAACTTCCCAACATCGAATCCTGGTAAATGCCGATAATCGACTTGTTGTTTGCAGGACTGATAATTTGGTAAGGAACGGCTGCCAAATTTCGAAGTTCTGCCTCGGCCTCTGGGTCCTGCGGCATATGCAAATTCATCTCATCACCATCGAAATCAGCATTGTATGGCTTTGTGTCTGCAACATTCATGCGGAAAGTGTCTCCGCGCGACATAATCTTAGCGATGTGACACATCATTGACATCCTGTGCAAAGTCGGCTGGCGATTGAACAATACCGCATCACCATCCATCATATGACGATGAACAATATCTCCGTCCTCAAGAACAATGGTAGTACGATCCATATAACGCAGAGTAATCGACTCACCAAACTTTTTTTCCAATATCTTAGCACCAGGCCATACATCAGGTCCGTTCCTCACCAACTTTGTCAAAAACTTCTTGTTTCTATTATTCACAACCACTGGCTTCGTGAGATTCTTCGCAATTTTCATTGGAACTCCAAGCTGACGAATTGAAATATTCGGGTCTGCGGAAATAACAGACCTTGAACTAAAATCCACACGTTTCGCCATAAGATTGCCCCTCATACGCCCACCCTTTCCATTCAACCTATCCTTGATCGACTTCAACGGGCGACCAGAACGCTGCGCTACAGATGCAACGCCAGGAATCTTGTTATCGACCTGAGTCGCGATATAATACTGCAACACCGTTGTCCAATCTTCAATTACATTCGCAGGTGAATTGTTTTGAATCTTATCAAACAAAGTCTTGTTAGTTTTTATAATATTCACAAGGATGTGTGTAAGATCATCCTCTGAACGCTGCTGTGCGTCGTGTTTTACAGACGGGCGAACGGCAGGAGGAGCAACATACATCACCTGACAAATCATCCAGTCAGGACGAGAATACAGAGGGCTGAAACCCATAAAATTTACATCCTCGTCAGAAATCCTCTTGCAAATTTTTATAGCCATTTCAGGAGTAACTTTAATAACCATGTCCTCTGCATCGCCGCTAGCCGTCCACTCAGCAAAGATAGTCGCGAGACCCTCCTTGCGCATTTTATTCGGCTGCAAACATCCACATCCATCATCGGTGTCTTCACCACATCTATTTATCTTGCTTGCAAGACTGAACACATATTTCCATCGGTGTTCTCCCTGCAACTTCAACGCCTGTTTATATTTTTCCTTGTTAATCTTCAACTTACTACATTTGAAACAAACACACTTGAGAATCTTCAACAAAGTCGACAGATATTGAATGTAAAATACTGGACGCGCCAACTCCACGTGGCCGTGGTATCCAGGCGTAGCCATATATTCTAATCCGTCAGTTGGACATATCAACCCAGGCTCAAGAACGCCCATTCTCGGGTCAAACAATCCACCTATAACAGGCTTGTTATTCACATAGGTATCTCGACTTGTAATTTCAGCGACGGACCCCTTTCGGATTTCGTCCGGAGACATCATCCCGAATTGGATTCCAATGACCTGTGAAGTTTTAGACATCTCTTATATTATACATTTTATTTTTAGATTGTTTTATGAATCAATTTTTTATGTCCGCGCCTGACACCAATAAAAAAATGAATCGTTTTTTTTCAATTATTTACAATCACAACTATTACATATCACTAACTATGGCTAAATCCGACAAGAAAACCACCACCAAGAAGTATTCTTCTAAAAACGATACAAAGGGCAAGGGCAAGAACTATAAGAAGAACAAGGACTCTGATTCTTCTAGTAGCGAGTCTGGTTCCGATTCTGAAAGCGACGCCGAGCAGCAGATGGATGAACACGAGTACAGGAAGTTCATCTCGAAGATGTTCCCCTCCAAGCATATCGATAAAAAGGTTAAGGCTGGAGAGCGTGTCAAGCAGAAGCTCGCCAAGTATGCCGAAGAGGAGGAAGACGCCTCTGACGAAGAGGAAGTCTGGGAGACTGAGTCTGACGATTCAGACTATGAACCTTCCAAGAAAAACAAACACAAAAAGAGTAAGGCCAAGAAGCAGAAGAAGCGTGATGTCGAAGAGGAAGACTCTGATGAGGATGAAGATGGAGTTGATGACAAGAAGGTCAATATCGTTTTCACGATTGGTGCTCCTGAAGAAGACGACGAGTACTATGACGAAGACGAGGATGAGGAGACTGAGTCTGACACAGAGGACGAGGATGCGTCGGTATCCAGTGATGACGATACTGATGACGACGATGAGGAAGAGGAAGAATCCGAGTCTAGCGAGGAGGAGGAGGTTGTCTGTAGTCGTCGCTCAAAGTCTTGCTGCAAGAATAACAAATCAGTCAAAGAGGAGAAGAGTCAGAAGAAGCATGGGAAGGGGAAGGAAGTCCCGCCTCCGACGC
>Ga0214923_10007375_pt1 | contig 12002 bp, 13 predicted proteins | sample LL1510_MetaG_FD_177993 | JGI IMG/M metagenome (GOLD analysis project Ga0214923, IMG submission 177993) | Freshwater microbial communities from Lake Lanier, Atlanta, Georgia, United States - LL-1510 | ecosystem: Environmental > Aquatic > Freshwater > Lake | place: USA: Georgia | collected... | reverse complement strand
TTACAGGAACGAAAGGAAAAGGTACTACATCGAGCTTGATTGCAAAAATTATGGAAGAAACTGGCAAGAAAGTTTGGCTACTTGGTAATATTGGGATTGCACCTTTGGGTGAGCTAGATAAAATACGCCCCGAAGACATAGTTGTGTTTGAGATTTCTAGCTTTCAACTGTGGGATATTGAATATTCTCCTCACATAGCTGTAATTCTGCCTATTGAACCCGAACATCTAGATGTGCATGATGACTTTTCGGATTATTTGATAGCAAAATCTAACATAAGAAAATATCAGACCGGTTCAGATATCTGTATTTATAATTCCAGGGATAAAAACTCCAGATTAGCTTCGCAGTCATCAGACAAAGGTAAGGCAATAGCATATGGTGACGAAAAAGACGAAGGAGTGTACGTAAAAAACGGAATATTCTACATAAATGAACAAAAAATTTGTGCTGTATCAGAAATGAAACTTATTGGCCAGCATAATATTGAAAATGTATGTGCAGCAATGACTGCCTCTTATCATGCGGGTGCAACTATTGAAAATCTAAAAAATGGATTAGGTAAGTTTGGTGGATTACCACACAGATTAGAGTTTGTTAGACAAGTCGGAGGAGTTGATTATTATAATGACACTTGCGCAACCGCACCAAGTGCAACCGCAGCCGCAATTAAATCTTTTGATAAACCCGAAATCGTAATTATTGGCGGTAAGCATAAAGGCGGTCCACTTGATCAAATGATAGAAGCGATCAACCTAAAAAAAGAAGAAATTAAAGAATTAATACTCATCGGTGCTTCGAGAGAAGAATTTTATAATACGCTGACTACCGCGTGTCCAGGTATTAAATTGACAAAATTAGATTATCAAACTATGGAAGAGATTGTAGAATATGCATCTAATAATTCCAAAGAAGGCTATGTAGTATTACTAAGCCCGGGATGTGCAAGTTTTGATATGTTTAAAGACTACTACGATAGAGGTGATCAATTTAAAGACTGTGTTAATAAATTATAAATATGCAAAGCTACAAAAAAACAATCGATGATTTAAAAAAAAGAATTGAAAAAGCCTTAGTCCAATTAAATGTCGAAGAAAAAAAACAAAAAATATTTACACTAGAAGCTGAAGTTTCTAATCCAGAGATATGGAACAATCCTGAAAATGCAACTCAAAAAAACAAGCAGCTTGCGAATCTAAAAAAATCTGTCGAGCCTTGGTTTATACTACAAGCTCAAGTCAACGATCTATATGAGCTGATTGAAATGGCTGATGAATCAATGAAAGATGAATTTGTAGCTCAAATCAAATCATTTGAGACTGATTTGGATAAACTAGAGCAGCAGCTTTATCTAAGCGGTCCTTTTGATTCACACAATGCAATTATTCGGCTAAGTGCTGGAGTTGGTGGTACTGATGCGCAAGATTGGACTGAAATGCTTGAGCGGATGTATTTGCGCTGGTCAGAGAAAGAGGAATTTGAATCAAATATTATTGAAAGATCTGTGGGTGAAGAAGCGGGCATAAAATCATCTGTAATAGAAATTGCTGGTCCGTATGCTTACGGCAAATTAAAATCCGAACATGGAGTTCACAGATTGGTAAGACTGAGCCCATTTAATAGTGATAATTTAAGACAAACAAGTTTTGCACTTGTAGAAATTTTACCTGAAATTGAAACTCCCGAAGAAGTTACGATTGATGAAAAGGATTTAAAAATTGATGTATATAGAGCCGGAGGTCACGGTGGTCAATCCGTCAACACTACTGATAGTGCTGTAAGGTTGACCCATACTCCAACTGGTATAGTAGTTGCAATACAAAACGAAAGATCGCAAATAAAAAACAAAGAAACAGCTCTGAAAATACTCAGATCAAAATTAGCTCAAATGCAACTCGAACAACACGCAGTATCTATCAGTGAATTAAGAGCAGGTGAATCAGCAAATTGGGGTTCTCAGATTAGAAACTATGTTTTACACCCATATAGTTTAGTGAAAGATACTCGTACAAAATACGAGACATCTGATGTTGAATCGGTTTTAAACGGTGACATTAACGGTTTTATAAAGTCCTATTTAAATAAAAAAGATTGACTTTTTTACTGTTGTCGATATAGTAATAATTAAATATAAAAAAACAAAAATGCAAAAAAATAACTCTAGTGAAGAAATTAACTATAACGAAGAAGCTGCTTATTCAAGAGAATCTTTGTCTTTTGTTCAAAGACTAATATTTTCAAAATTTTATTCCAGAGACAGTAATTTAGAAGCAAACCTTGGAGCGATTGATTTAAACTTGGAAAAACAAAAAAAGCAAATGCGAATCGCATATAGGAAAAAATATAAAAAACTAACTACTTTATATAATACATTTAAAAAACTTTTTAATTTTATTTTTTACATAATTATATTATGTATGATTATGTTTATCATATGGGCTATGTTTTTAAGAGACATTATTATACTTAAAGACTATTCAACCAAAGATTTTAATATAAAAGCTCCTTCAGGCGGACAATATGTTCTCAATCAGAAGAATTCGGTAAACTCTCAAACATTTATTTGGTCCAAGACAAACAACTATAAAATTTCATACATCAAAGCCTACGTGTACTATTATCCGTCGAAGTATTCTGAAAAAAATATAGAAGCAATGGGTGCAACATTTGACAGTTATTTCACAAAAGAATATCTAAATAAAGATATGATGAATAATTGGACTGTAAAAAATGTAGAAATAAAAAAACCAACTCTAGGAAATGAAGTAACCAGAGAAGCTAGTTTTGAGGTTTACGACAAAGATAATTTAATAGGAATTCAAAGAGAAAAACATATTTATTTAGACTCGAAAGAAATTGCTGTGGTCATTTGGTCATATAAAGATGAAAATCATTTAATTTCAAAAACAGACGAAATACTTAATTCTTTCAAAAATTGACTAATTATCTAGATTATCTACTATAATATATGCATAAGCTAATTAAGAAGAAAGATTATATGAATCCACAAGAACCAACAACATCAAATATTCAAAGTAACGACCAGGCAACCCAAAAATCCGTAGATACCAATCAAGCAACACAACAAAGCACCACTACACCTGCGAGTCAGTCGACCATGCCAAGTCAGACCACAGTTAATACTGATAGTATGACTGCAATAAATCAGACAAAAAAATCTCCAGTACTTAACAAGGGCGTTCTCGTTGGGCTTATTGTACTTGTGATACTACTTGCTGCAGGAGGAATATACTGGTTTTATACAATGCAACAATAGTAGTCATCTTGTAATTGCTCATGTTATAATATAAGCAGATGATTTTATTAGACAGGGTAACAAAAAAATATCTTAAAGACGGCGATCCGGCACTAAACCGAATGAGTCTTTTTATACAGCCAAGAGAGTTTGTAATCTTAGTAGGCACAAGTGGAGCAGGTAAATCTACTCTTCTAAAACTTTTAACCAGAGAAGAAAAACCAACTAGCGGTAAGATTGTGGTTGGTGGAATTGACTATGATAACTTAAAGGACAATCAAATCCCAATGCTTAGGCGAAAGATTGGTGTTGTTTTTCAAGATTTTAAATTACTACCCAACCGTACTGTTTTTGAAAACATTTCATTTGCCTTAGAAATAGCCGGCATGACAAATCGAGAAATCAAAAATACCGTGCCCAAAGTCATAGACCTAGTTGGTTTAACTGGAAAAGAGAAGAAATATCCTAATCAGCTTTCTGGTGGAGAACAGCAAAGAGTCGCCATTGCACGGGCTGTTGTCAGGCAGCCCAAGATTTTGATAGCCGATGAACCTACTGGAAATCTCGACCCAAAATTTAGTTGGGATATCATTAAACTCCTGGAGAAGATAAATAAATATGGAACAACAGTTCTCTTGACCACACACAATGTTGATATTGTTAATAAATTAAAAAGAAGAGTAGTCACTCTGGATCACGGTAAAATTACAAGCGATCAGGCAGAGGGAAGTTATAGACAATGACAAAAGAAAATAAAAATATCCAAAAAAAATCTTCCAAAGAAGTGTCAAAACAAAAAAACGCCAAGCGACGATGGGTAACTTTCTTGCGCATGGTTCGTTATGGAATTAACAATTTTTCGCGAAACGTATGGCTAACTATAGCAGCAACCGCAGTAATGACGATAACACTTTTGATAATATTTAGCTCAATGGTTTTGAGGAATTTACTACTAGATAACGTCGAAATTTTAAAAGAAAATGTAAGCATGTCAATCTATCTAAAAAACGAAATTACAGATAATCAGGCTGAAGAAATACTTAATCAAATCAGAAAACTATCTTCTGTCAAAGATGTCGACTTTGTTAGCTCTTCGAAAGCTCGAGAAGAATTCATCAAACAAAATAGTCACGATTCAAACACTTTAGCGGCTCTGAACGAGGCAACTAATAAATTTCCTGCTACTATACATATCAAAGTAAAAGATATAAATAATACTTCCGAATTAGAAGATTTCACAAACAACAACGAAAAATTAAAAACTTATTTGGATGAGAACAGAAAACCTTCATTTGCTGGATCTAGAAAAACAGCAATTCAAAATATTGGTAACATTGTTCGCTTCGCTGAGTCTGGTGGCGCCGTTGGCAGCACTGTTTTTATATTGATAGCTTCATTAATTATATTTAATACAATCCAAATGGCTATATACACACGTAAAGAGGAAATCGAAATGATGAAGTTAATTGGAGCAGATAAATCATTTGTTAGAGGTCCTTTTGTAGTTGAAGCAATGGTTTACGGTTTTATTGCTGCACTGTTAGCAACTTCGCTCGGATATGGTTTGTTGATTTATTTTAATGATACACTTAACAACTACATTTCAACACAAAATACAATTAGTTTATTAAACAGTAATATAGGGCTCGTAGCAATTGCTATGATTTTTATTGGTTTATTTATCGGAAGTATTTCGGCCTTACTGGCAACGCGGAGGCATCTCAAACTATGATACTAACTAAAAAATCATCTACAAATCTAAAAACCACATTGGGTTTTTTAATACTATTAGCAGGAATGTTTTTTTATATCGAAAAACCTAAAAATGTATATGCTGATAAGTATGATGACCAAATCAGAGCACTACAAGCCCAGAACGAAGCATACTCTGCGCGGATATCTGAACTGAATAAGCAATCTGCAACATTAGCAAATAATCTCGCCGAACTACAGTCTCAAGAATCAGTTTTGCAGAATCAAATAAACATCTCTCAAATTAAATACGACAAACTTAATGAACAAATTAAAGATACAGAAAAACAAATTGTTGAATCGAGCGACGCACTAGGCAACACCTTAGCGGATATGTACATAGATGATAACATTTCAACTATTGAATTAATTGCAAGTAGTAATAATATAAGTGATTTTCTAGATAAGCAAGAATTTAGAAATTCTATAAAAGAAAATTTATCCTCTAAAATCGAAAATATTAAAAAATTAAAATCGCAGCTGGAAAAAGATAAGCAAGAAGTAGAAAAAGTCCTAAATGATCAGAAAACTCAACGAGATGAGCTAGCAAGAAGACAAGCAGATCAAGCAAAGTTACTTTCTGACACAAGGGGACAGGAAAGTACGTACCAGTCTTTGATTGGCGCTAACCAGACGAAAATTGCTGAAGCTCGTGCCACTCAAGCACTTATAAATTCGCGTATTAGCTCTTCGGGTGGAGGTGTTTTGGTTGATTCTGGCCTACTAACCGAATATCCATGGAACAGTACTAATTGTTGGATGACCTGGTATTACTCTAATGGTGGTTCCGATGGTAATGGTGGTGACGGAAGGGGTTACGGATGTCGACAATGTGCAAGTTACGTTGCTTGGAGAATAGCGAAAGAAACCGGAAGATACTATTCTTGGGGAAATGCAGTTAATTTTACAAATAGAGCTATTGCAGCAGGCTTTAAAGCAGGAACGGCCAAAGCTGGTTCTATTGCTGTTATGGATCCCGCTACGGCCGGCGCTTCTCAGGGACACGTAGCTTGGGTCGAGGCAGTTAGTGGCAATAAGGTTCTGGTGAGCCAGTATAATTACAATTATGGGGCTGGATATGGTATGTATAGTAAAGTTTGGTGGTCTATAGATGCATTTGATCATTATGTCCAAATTATCTAAGAAAGGATGATGAAGTGGTAAAAATTAATAGACAATTTAAAAGTGAAAGCACAAACTATGGGAGTAAGTATTCATTAATTTATACATCTGTAAGTTTAGTTCTTGGATTTATTATTGGCGTAGGTACAATTCTTAGCTATGGGCAATTTATAGGTGTCGATACATCTAGAAACAATAGTTTGAGTCTATCTGTAAAAAAAACGTATTCTATTCTGAGAGAAAATTATGATGGTGAAATTGATTTAGATAAGTTGATTGAAGGTGCTAACAAAGGACTTGTAAGTTCACTAGGAGATCAGTATACGCAATATTTTTCAAAGGATGATGCAAGAGAATTTCAGAATGACTTAAAGGGTGATATAGGTGCTGGTATAGGCGTAGAGCTTGGAGTTCGTAACGACAGAGTGACTATTTTACGAACATTAGCCGATAATCCTGCGGTCAGGGCAGGAATTTTAGCTGGCGACTACTTGGTTTCGGTAGATGATGTAGATGTGACTCAGTCGAACACTAGCGATACTGCAAAAAAAATAAGAGGTGCGTCCGGTACGACCGTAAAAATAGTTGTGGAAAGACAAAACAAACTTAAAAATTTCACCTTGATAAGGGAAAAAATCAATGATTTAAGCGTCGATTATTATTTTAAAGATAATATAGGTGTTTTGAGGATCCTAAGATTTGATGATAATACCGGAGATCTTGCTCGTAAAGCTGTCAAAGATTTCAAATCCAAAAATGTAAAAGGTATTATAGTTGACCTCAGAAACAATGGCGGAGGATATGTCTCATCCGCAAAAGAAGTAGCAAGCTTATGGCTAGATAACAAAATTTTAATGACAGAAAAAAGCAATAATAAAAATATTGATACTATTCGTACAAACAGTTCGCCATTAGTTGGTGGGGTTAAGACTGTAGTATTATTGAACGGTAGTAGCGCCAGTGCTAGCGAAATTCTTGCTGGAGCGTTTCAAGATTACAAAACAGCAACAATTATAGGAGAAAAGTCATTTGGCAAGGGTAGTGTTCAAAAACTTGTTGATTTAATAGATGGATCTCAGCTCAAGATTACAATTGCTAAGTGGTATACTCCAAATGAAAAAAATATTAATGGTGAAGGTATTCATCCAGACAGGGCAGTAGAATACAATCCAGATAATATAAACAAAGGTATTGATGATCAGCTCAACGCAGCTATAGACGAAATAAATCGATAGTTTAATTATGCTATTGGTTATGATATTATAAAAATATTATGGAAAAAAAATACAAAGTGTTATTAGTGGAAGACGATACGGCACTATCTGCTGTGTATAAATCAAGGTTAGAACTTGAAGGTTTTGAGGTTCGTGAAGTTAACGATGGAGAAAAAGCTCTCGCTTCAGCTTTAGAGTTTCATCCAGATATGATATTGTTAGACGCTATGATGCCGAAAATATCAGGTTTCGATGTTTTAGATATAATTAGAAATACAAAAGAAACCTCTTCTATAAAGGTTATTATGCTAACAGCTCTTTCGCAAGCAAAAGATAAGGAAAGAGCCGAAACATTAGGTGTAGACGAATACTTAGTAAAATCTCAAGTTGTAATCGGTGATGTAGTTACAAAAATAAAAGAACATTTAGGATTAGTTAGTAAGTAAAAAATGAATTCAGAACCTACGCTTGCATTTGATAGCCTAGAGAAACAGGATTCAGGCGAAGTCTTTAAAGCTGGTCAAGAAGTGACAGTTCAGCGTACAAATGGACAAATAGAAACCGGCTGGAAAGTTAATGAAATCAAGAATATTGATAATCAAGACTTTGTGCAAGTTGTTAAAATAGAAGAAGGTTCAAACGAATTTATGACTAAATTTTTGCCTAAGCAAGAGCTTTTAGAGATGCAAAAATTAAGTATTGCAGAACCACAAAATGACATATCCGAAATTGATGCTAATACTAATTCTGAATTAAATACTGGAGTTGAAATTGACAAACCAATTATAAATGAAGAGGAAGAAATCAAAGACTTGGTCTCCGAGATGGATTTGGCTAACTTGAGACTTTACGCTGAATACCTTGAAGATAAAAAACAGGCACAAAACGCAGGAGATGGACTCGCATCAATTGAGTTTGGTCAGTTAGCGGGACAAAAGTATAGACTACTGAGCCCAAAAGCAAAAGAGCTATCATTTGGATATATTACAAAAAGAAAAATACGAATTGAATCGAGCAAAAACTAGAAAACAAGAACTACTCTACGCTTACCTGAGTACGAAAAGTTGTTTTACCTGTAAAGCGTTGTTTTTTTACTTTTGTAAATTGAACAGTTCCGTCTACTGCCGCATGTATGGTATAGTCACGACTCATAAATGTGCCTGGGCCGGCAATTTTAGTTGAACCTGTTTGGCGAACAAGTACCTCACCTGTTGAAACTTTTTGACCACCAAATCTCTTAACACCTAGTCGTTGACCAGGGTTGTTGTGGATGTTTTTTGATGAACCTCCAGCTTTGACGTTTGACATTTCTTAATGCTCCTAAATTGTATAATTATTCTTGAATATTATACACTTCTGTATATCTGTTGTCAATCACAACATTTGGTTAAAATAATTAATCTAAGCTGAAAATAAACTAAACTTTGGACAGTAGTAGAAGCTCTCTTGCAACAATTTGATCTTCTCTGTGATAAATAAGAGGTGATTTGATAGCGGTTTTAGTTTTTATCTCTGCCAAATTATTTAGAGATAAATATTTTTTTATAGGTAGATGAGTGAAACTGCCGGATTGATTTTTCCATACAGGAACAGCAAGACACATTGTTGATCCAGTTTTTAGCTGTTTGGATATGTTTTTAATGAAATTAGCCGTTATGAATTCACAATTTTTTACTACTTGACGCAATTTATCAGGCGCGGGGGGTGCTGAAAACGGCTGCCCTAAATATACTTCTGAAACCACATAATCTAAAGGTTGATGCCAGGTGGTGTCCATAGCATCACCGATATGTAGTTTCGTTACTGTACCTATCTTGTGAGTTGTAAATAGCCATTTTAGGTTTTCCGATGTATAATCTATCATTTTTTGAGATAAATCCGTTCCATATATTTGAAATCCTGACAAAGCAGCTTCTTGCAAGATTACACCAGTTCCACAAAACGGATCGAGTATTGTTACTTTTGATTTTTTGTTGTCTTCTAGTGATAAATCACCAGTCGCAAGGTTGATCATGATTTGAGCTAATTTTGGCGGAAGCATACCAACGAAAGGATCACGCCTTGGACGGGCTTGATCTCGCTTTGAATATGCAGTTATGTTTTGAGTGCCAATACTTCTACCTATAATGATAGAGGATTTACCAAATGCAATTATTAATTCAATTTTTTTGTCATTTAATCCTAATTTATTATGATGTGATGTAGCCGAAGATAGGGCAGGAGTTTGGTTAGGCACTAATCTCATGCTTACTCCATTGTTTTTTAGCATACTTTTTAACACTATTCCAACTTTTTGAACCTGCGAGCTAGAAAGGTTTGAGTCGTAGACGCTTATTCCCAATGTGATTTTTGTCTGTGATTTGTAGAATAATTTTGAATAATAAGAAATAATTTGTTGACTCGCAGAAGACCAATCATTTCCATTTATCGTAAAATCGACTTTTGCCGCTTTTAATGAACCACCAAGCCTATCTATTACAAAAGTAGAGTGATTAACAGTCGCTGTATATTTGGAAAAATGATTTACACTTACATCACCATAAACTCTTTCAAGTTCAGCCATAGAAATATCTGGTTGCCTACCCAATACTGCGATATACATATTTATTATTATATAATGAATATAGTTGATGATAGTAAAGTTGGAGTTAAATAAATGAAAGATCAAGTTTTGACAGTTTCGGATTTTATAGCACTAACTAATCAAACTCTTGAATACGCATATCCAACTGTAACAATTGAAGGCGAGATTAATTCGTTTAAAGTAAATAGCGGTAAGTATGTATTTTTTGACTTAAAAGATAACGAATCAAGCATCAATTGTTTTATGACAATTTGGCAATTAAGAAATCCTATACAGGACGGTATGAAAGTGATTGTCGTAGGTACACCAAAGCTAACTAAATGGGGTAAATTTAGTCTAACGGTTCGTAATGTTAGCCCAAGCGGCGAAGGTGCAATCAAGAAAAGTTTCGAAATCTTAAAAGCAAAATTAACAGCTGAAGGACTTTTTGATGAGTCTCGTAAAAGATCAATACCTTACCCACCAACGTCGATAGCAGTCATTAGTAGTATTCAATCTGCTGGTTATATTGATTTTGTAACAATATTAAACGAAAGATGGGGAGGCGTAAAAATACTCACAGCCAATGTCCAAGTTCAAGGCGCTTCGGCGGCTGATCAAATAATAAGAGCTTTAAGACATTTAAATAGCTTGTCTGATTCGCCCGAAGTGATTGCTATCTTGCGAGGAGGTGGAAGTGCTGAGGATTTATCTGTTTTCAACGACGAATTACTAGTCCGCGAGATTGCGATTAGTAGAATTCCAGTTTTAGTAGGCGTTGGACACGAAATAGATGAGTCGCTTGCAGATCTAGCAGCTGATGTTCGCGCTTCAACTCCGAGTAATGCTGCACAAATACTAGTTCCAAATAGATTTGATGCCATGCGAAATGTAGAATACAGAATCGAGAGCATACGTAACATTATGAGTGGCAGAATTGATTATATAATTTCAGAAAACAATAAGATTTTGAGCGGTATATTAAATAAAATAGCTTTGAGACTTGAAAATTTAGAAAATAAAATATCTAGCCTGACTTCTATATTAAATGCATTTAATCCAAAAAAAGTCTTAGAGCGTGGTTACGCAATAATAACTGGAAAAATAAATATAAACGAAAGTATTTCTATTAGAACTGATAAGAACAACATAAAAGCAATAATAAAGGAGATTTTATGAAAGTAAATTTACAAAAAGAAATCGAAGAATTAAATAAAATCGTAGAATGGTTTGAGTCCTCGGATTTTGATGTTAACGAAGCAATCGAAAAATATAAATCTGCAGAAAAACTAGCCAAAAAAATAAACAGCGATTTAAAACAACTAAAAAACGAAGTAACTGTACTTGAAGAGAATTTTGAAAAGGATTAGAAATTAATCGTGATAAACTAAAAGTAGATGAGGGATAAGAATTTGATTTCTATGGGTGGAGACCTAGAGAGGACTTTGATAGCTGCTCATGAATTAAAATCCCCTTTGGCTTTAGTTAGGCAGCTTGCGCTTACATTGGGTGACGAAAAAATTAGTGCGACTGAAAAAAATTTAATTGCACATAAAATTCAACTTACTGCAGAGAAAGCAATTAGATTAACATCAGATTTGACTAAAATTTCGAATATGGAAGGTGCTTTGTTTGATCTAGAGCCAGTTAATCCTATACAGATATGTAAAGATGTAATAATTGAATTAAAGCCACTCATGAAACTTCACAACAAAGAAATTAATTTAATACATAGCAAATCTCATCCGCTGCTCTTGGTAGCAAACCGTGATTTATTAAGGAGAGTAATAATCAATTTTGCTGATAATGCTATTTATTATTCTGAGGATTCTGAGATTGAAATGGCTGTCAAAAGCTTAAAAAAGACTCAACAAATCAGAGTGTCTTTAAGAGATAAAGGTCCAAACATAGACCTAAAACAATTTAATTCATTTGTTAAAAATAGTTTCAAAGCTAAAAAAATTACTACTCGACCCGAATCTAGCGGCCTTGGTATATATTTAGCAAATCGTTTTGCAAATGCTATGAATGGAAAAATAGGTATCACAAGACACAAAGACGGCGTTACGTTTTATGTTGATTTAGATGCTTCAAG
>Ga0214923_10007373_pt1 | contig 12005 bp, 8 predicted proteins | sample LL1510_MetaG_FD_177993 | JGI IMG/M metagenome (GOLD analysis project Ga0214923, IMG submission 177993) | Freshwater microbial communities from Lake Lanier, Atlanta, Georgia, United States - LL-1510 | ecosystem: Environmental > Aquatic > Freshwater > Lake | place: USA: Georgia | collected 2015-10-15 | reverse complement strand
GTTGACAAAAGTTGGTCGGACCCTTGACTCACCTCCCAACTTTTTTGGTGTCAACAAAAAATCAAAAAGTGTTGACAACTCATGTCATGGTGTTGACACCTCCCAACTTTTTTGAAGTTGACAAAAGTTGGTCGGACCTTTGACTCACCTCCCAACATTTTTGGAGTTGACAAAAGTTGGTCGGACCCTTGACACACCTCCCAACTTTTTTGGAGTTGACAAAAGTTGGTCGGACCTTTGACTCACCTCTCAACTTTTTTGAAGTTGACAAAAGTTGGTCGGACCCTTGACTCACCTCCCAACTTTTTTGGTGTCAACAAAAAATCAAAAAGTGTTGACAACTCATGTCATGGTGTTGACACCTCCCAACTTTTTTGAAGTTGACAAAAGTTGGTCGGACCTTTGACTCACCTCCCAACATTTTTGGAGTTGACAAAAGTTGGTCGGACCCTTGACACACCTCCCAACTTTTTTGGAGTTGACAAAAGTTGGTCGGACCTTTGACTCACCTCCCAACTTTTTTGGAGTTGACAAAAGTTGGTCGGACCTTTGACTCACCTCCCAACTTTTTTGGTGTCAACAAAAAATCAAAAAGTGTTGACAACTCATGTCATGGTGTTGACACCTCCCAACATTTTTGGAGTTGACAAAAGTTGGTCGGACCCTTGACACACCTCCCAACATTTTTGGAGTTGACAAAAGTTGGTCGGACCCTTGACACACCTCCCAACTTTTTTGGAGTTGACAAAAGTTGGTCGGACCCTTGACACACCTCCCAACTTTTTTGGAGTTGACAAAAGTTGGTCGGACCCTTGACTCACCTCCCAACTTTTTTGGTGTCAACAAAAAATCAAAAAGTGTCACACTTAACCAACCTCACAACTGTTTGTGTAAAACAGCTACCTTTTTTCACTTGATTTTTTTATTATTAACACGAAATGTGGCAATGATTGTTGTCCACCCGGCAGTAGCTGTTTGTTGTGCAACTGGCCGGGCACTTTTGAGCGGTGAGGTACGTCACACAGTTGGCTGTGGTTTGACACGGCACGTCCGCGCCAGCACAAGTGTTGGACGGCCCAGGACCGGGGGGTGTCAACTCGTTACTTGCTGCATCCCACACCACACCGTAGCCCTGGGTGCCGTCAGCCGTGGTAATGGGCGTTTGAGTTTGAAAAAAAGGCACCATGGTCTGACTTTTTATGTACGGCGCGCCCTTGGAGCTGTTCAGGGGCGTGGCACACACGTACTGTTGCATGTTTGTCCAGTCCACGCCCGTGACGGGGGGGCTCTTGTACGCATATGACACACACTGGTTCACGGTGGTGGTGCCGTCATACGGACTGGGTTGCTGCACCAGGGCGCAACAGGACGCTGGCTTGTACCCCGATCCATCCGGAAGCTTGGCACCAGCCGGAGTCATCCCCACTTGACTGGGGTCATACAGCTGGTTCATGTACTCCTGGTCCAACGGGTCCGGCAAGTACTTGTCATTGGCCTGATTAAACGGCGTCACCTTGATGTAGTCAATGTAGTTCACACTGTACAACACGTAACCCGTCTGAGGGGCCACCGTGGTGGTGGGCAGCTCCGTCACATCCGACCACACCGTGGCGTTGGCACCCAGCCGTCCATTCCAAGAGCCGTTGGGCCGGCCGCTGTCCCAGGAACAAATCCACAGCCTAGAAAAAATGTCAGGCACAAACGCATCCGAGGTACCCACGTAGTTGCCATCAAAAAAGTAGTCCACCTTGGGGCGGATGCCCTTGACGGGGTCACCCGTGTGCCACTCAAAGGTGTACGTGTGGTAGCACCCGTCTCCAATAAACTGCGGCGTGGTGCCATCAGACTCTTGTTGGGCTTCCGTGTACAGGTTTTCATACGCGCCCGTACCCCCTGAGTTGGTCCACCGGTACGTGTTCATGTTCATGGTGTGCCCTGTGGGCCTTGTTGTGTCGGGTGCCGTGGGGGTGGTAATGCCCGAAAAAAAGGGCGCGTTGGACGGAATTTCAATGTCAATTTCAGCATTAAAATAAGACGAGCACGGCAGTCCCCCTAAGATAGCACCCGCAGCAGTAGACCCCGCCGCCGCGGTTTGGTACTGAGGCCCCGCTGATGATGGGTCATTAATGTCGGCCGTCCCCACGTAGTAAATGTTTTGTGGGGTCTGAGGAGTAGTCGTGTTCCAGGGCGTTTTAATGCCCACGGGCGGTGCGGAGTTCTTCCAACTAAGTTGCCCCTGACAGGGCCCAGAGTTGTTGCACGCCTCCTGTGACGTGTACTGACTACAGGATGTTGACCCGGTGCACTGCTTTTTAGAGGCATCCCAACCACAGGCAATGGCCTTGCTGCAGTCATACCCAGAGCAGGTGGGGTTTAGGGGGATGGGGTTGGACTGGCACTGCTGGCAGTTGCACTGGCTTGGGTTGGGCTGGATCACACAGTGTGACCCGGAGCAGTCACTGTCACTTGAACACGCCGTACCCCCACTTGTGCCACCACAGGTGCCACACTTGCTCCCTGTGGCTGTACTACACAACGAACAACACGTGCTGTAGTCGGTGCAGTTCACGCAGGCCGCACAGGTAGCAGAGCCACAGTTCGCCATGGGACTGGGTAGTTTGTACACGGCACTAAACATCCAGACGGCCCACACCATGGCCGGCCGGTTGGCAACCTTGGCACGGATTTCATACCGCCCAGACGCCCACTTCTTTGAGGTAATCAACCCCCCAGTGGTGACCACCTTGAACGCCCCCGAGTTGCTGTCCCAGGTAATGTACGTCCGCAGCTCACACACATTCTTTTTTACGCCGTTCCCCACATCCACGTTGGGCTTGATCAGCACCGAGGCGTACTGGGACGTTAACTTGTTGGGCACGTCCATGCCCTTGGCTTGGAAGCCAGAGCCGGAGATGACACCCAGCTGGCCGTTCAGGGGGGCGGAGGCAGTAAAGTCCACAAACAACGAGTCCGTGGGTGCAGCAGGGCCACAGGGCCACAACTTGGCAGACAGCGCCTCGGTGGACACCAGGTTGGCTTGGTAATAGAAGCACGTGTTGGAGTTGGGGTTCTTGTAGCTGCTGTACAGGTCGGTGGACGCTGACACGTACGCCTTGTCCATGGTCTCTGCGTCCGTGCGCTCTCTGAAATTCCAGTAAAAGGTGTTCCGAAGGTTGCTACCGGCGGTGCTGGGGTTGTGATACCCAAAGTGGTTGTCAGCAAACCGTTCGGATGCTTGCAGAGACGGCGGCTGTCCCATGTACACCCTGTAGTTTTTGCCAGTGTTCAAGTTCTCAATGAGTACACCCGGGATGCCGTTCAGGGTGCGTGCGTCTTGAGCGTACGACTTGGTGGGGTCATACGTGAGCCCCTTTTGCCCCAGCGCTGTAATGGCAGGCACAGTGCCCAGTTGGGGCACGTAAAGGAAGGGTACATTGGGTGTGCCGGTGATGCTGTAAGCGGGGTCAACCCCAAAGGAGGTGGACCACTGAGAAAACAGTTTGGTGCCGCTATCAGTCCAGTCACCGGCGTAGCACACCATGCGGTTCCCGGTAGTGGCGGTGTTTCCGTTTTTGGGGTCCACATAGGTTACCCGCACGTTGGTGAGCGGCATGGCGTACGTGGCGGACATGGTGTCAGTAAAGGTGCCCAGGGACGCGTCCACACCGGGTGACAACGGCAGGTTAGTGTTGCGGTACACACTGCACCCACCCACACAGCCCTGTGCACAGGTGTCCAAGTCGTTGTAGTGGGTGGTGGTGGCGGTGCACGTCCACTTGGCGGGGTCACACATGAGCTGTTTACACTTGGCTTGACAGGTGGGACCGTCTGGATATTTGCCAGTGCTCCCATCGGTGACGGGGACACACCCCTGGACGCTGTCACAGTTATAAGTCGTGGTGCTGGGTGGTGCTACACACCGGTTGTCACAAGTGTTAGTTGCGTACTGGCCGTTGGGGTCCTTGCCACACAGGTTGGTGGTGGCATTACAAGAGTACTTCATGGGTTTACATACCGCGGTGCAATCACTTTTAGCTTTATACGGCCCATTGGGAGCCACGGAGCAACTGCCGTCATCATTACAGGCGTACAGGGTGGCTGGGGGTGGTGGGTTGGGGGTTTGACACGCCTTTTGACAGTCAGGCATGGAGTTGTAGCTGCCCTTGGCATCTGTAGAACATGTTCCGGTGGTGATGTCACACGAAAACTTGCTGTTGTCTGGTGGTGGTGGGGCTTTACACGAGTTTTGACAGTCACTTAAACTGTCGTACTGCCCGCTGTCGGACTCACCACAGGTGTAGCTAGTGGTGTTACAGTCGTACTTTTTCTTTTTGGTGGTAGACGCCGGTCCGTATTTGACGGCACAATAAATGGACGCCGCCAGGACCAACACCGCTCCTACTACAATACCTGCAATGGCGCCTTTTGACAACGGCATATTTTTTTTATTCCTAACACTACAAAAAATATTTTTGGTTCCATTAGCGTTTCACGAAAGTGGCATGTTCTCCTTCATAAGGCGGGAACAGGGGCTGCTTCCTGATAACAATGCGTGCACCGTGCTTGTGTTTTCCACAGAGATGAAAAAACCGGTGCTCCATGTCTCCTCTAAAGTCGTACCTACAGTGTTGAAACTTGTCCCATTTGTACACCCCAAACCCGTTAAACGCCGAGTCTACCTTGACATAGTCCGTGGGTGTGGTGGAAATGAGGTGTTTCAAGTAGTCGTGCATGGATTGAATAACCTGTTGCGGGTTTGTTTTTTTCCAACAGTTGCCTTGGAACGGCCCAACTGACAGTGCCATGTAATCATAGTATGTCTGGTTGTAAAAGGTGACACAATCCCAGTTTGCCGAATCAGCAAGGGTGTTTTTTAAGACTTGAGTATACATGGGCTTGGCACACACATCATCCATGTCCATGACAATGACATACTTGGGGGGGTGAGTTAAACTATGAATGTGCTGCAAACACATGTTCCGGGCGTTACTCAAGTTTTCAATCCTGTCAGTTGACAGGGGTAACTTGTTAATGAGCACTTTAAGTGGGAACTTCATTTTTAGTTTATACAGCTTGGACAGGGTGTTGTCTGTGGACACGTCGTACGCCAGTACAATTTGAGACACTGGGAGCACCTGTTGCAGTCGGGCAATGTTTTGAAACACCCGTTCCAAGTAAGGGCCACAGTTTCTAACACAACCGGCAATCACCGTGTGATCTGGGTGCTGCTGAAACTGCTCACTGTCTGCAAGTGCAAACGTTTCCGGTTTGGGGTGCGGTGCGGTACTATTATTAGTATGACCTAGTGTCAACGGCAGCACCACCGCCAGTACTAGCGTTAACCCAACCAGCAGTGGTGCAACAATGGCAAATGTTTTAAACTTGGACATGTGTGTGTAAGTAGTGTCTGTATGTGTGTTTTGTTTTTTATATTGCAAGCACATCAAAAAAAAACAAACCCTTTATGTCATCATGCTACTATTGGTTTTTTTTGACTCTTAAAAAATAAATTGAGGTGGTAATAATATCATATGGGTGGTTCACACTCCAAGTTTAGGTTTTCATACCGTGCCTCTGTTGACGACATTGACGCCTTAACTTCTAACAATAATTTTTCTTTTCCTTTGGCGCGCACACGTCGTGGTTTTATTCCGCTGACAACAGACAACCTTTTTGTGGCGTACATAAACTTGGAGCACCGGCAGGACAGGCGCCAAGAAATTTTGCGGGAGCTGGCAAAAATGGGGTGGGCAGAGGGTGCTTACCGTGAAGCCGCCACCAAACACCCAGTGAGCGCCTACTTAGGGGTGCCAGACTCTCATATTTCTTGTTTAGAAAAGGGGGTGGCGTCGGGCAAGCCTTACATTTGTGTTTTTGAGGACGACTTTGATTTTTTTATGAACCCCCAAATGTTAAAAAATGCTCTTCAGCTCTTACCCCAATACCATTTTGATGTGTTTTTGTTGGACTCCGGGCATGAAAACACCAAACAAACGTTTACAACCAACCCCCTGTTCTTACGAGTCACCCAGTCGGTTAGCACCGCCGCTTATTTGGTGCACGTGTCCTATGTTCCCAAGCTCATAGAGAACTTTAAAACCGGGAAACATTTACTGTCGTTGCACCCAAAAGAAATTTTCAAGTACTGCATTGACCGGTATTGGAGTGTTTTACAACGCCAAGACACCTGGCTGTGTTACAGGGAGAGAGTGGGCGGACAGCGGGTTAGCTACAGTGACATTGCAAAAGAAGAGAGAGACTACAACGGCCTTCACGGCCCGAAACGACATTAATAAAGCTTTTTATAAACCCTACCGTTGTGATAGGCATCCCAATATTTTTCTTTACCACTCCGGTAGTTAATAAACAGCCCCTCTTTTTGGTTACAGGGCACCGTTTTGTCATGAAAGTATTTGTTAACCAGGACACGGTTTCCCTGTTCATCACAAATAAAGGGTAAATCATTTTTTCGGTGGTAGTACCACTGTTCATGAGGAACAGATGGAGGTGCTTCCACCCAAGTTTTTTCTGGGCGTTGAAGCCACTTGTTTCGGCTAATACCCAACGCGTACGGCCCTGTTACCTGAAACACATGTACCATTTGTTCATTTAAAACGTTGTTCACAATGTCTTGAATCCCCACCAGCAACAGGGGATGTCTGGGTACAGAACACAGGAAGCCTTGCCACACCGCAAAATCTCCTACATCAACACTGCAAAAGGTGGTGTCTGGTTTTAAAACTTCTCGTAGCGGCTTGTAGGGCATGGTTTGACAGTCCACGTACACTCCTCCATACAAGTACAAGTAACACAACCGCCACAAGTCACACTTGAACGCTCCAGGAATCAGCTTGTTGTACGCGTCAAGTACATCTTTGGGAAAGTGTTGTTTAATCATGTCCCTGCAATCCAGGGCATCAAAAAAGATGTAGTCGTACTCTGGGTTGAGCTCTTGCCACTTTTTGACACTAAAGGTGTACCTGTCTAGCTCCGTCAGCGTGGTTTCCATGGTTTGTACCATTCGCTTGGGTATGGTGTTGGTGTTCAACCCGTCAACCGCAGGTAGTTTGTGCAAATTTTTTTCAAGAAACAAAAACCCTGGAACGGTGGTGGTCCAGGGGTAAACCAACACAGGTTGCAACACCTGAGGTTGGTGAAATGTTAAAAACGGGCTCTTTGAACTATTAAAAGCATGTTCATGAAACACAATTATATCCGTCATGGCATAGGGTAAACCTTGGTCAACTTGTTCAGAGCACTGTGTAAGGGATTTACACCTGTAACTTGTGTTCACGTCATGGAACAAGTGTGTTTGAGAGCGCTTTGTTACAGTGTCAACATGTACACAATGTTTGTGGCACTCTTTTATTTTGTGGATGCTCCACGGGCTGCACTGCAACACAAAGGCTCTTAGGTTCACCAAGTTTTTTTTGTGCTCATCTCTAGCCAGGATCATGTTTACATCCCCAGCTTGTTCCAACAGTTGAGTAAAAGGGTGGGGGTGTGGTTTGGAGAACTGAAAGTACATGTCGCTGTCAATAAACATGATGTGAGTGTGTACTTCCATAAGAAGTAGTTCTAACAAGTATGCCCACGGTTGTTCAACACCCGTGTAGCTGTAGTACTCAACTTGCTCCATGTTATTACTGTTGTTGCTGTGTTGCAAACACCACTGACTGTTGTTGTTGTTACTATTATTACTAGTAATAGGGTGTAATCTTTGAAGCACCGCAATCCTAAACCTAGACCGGCTGTTGCTACTACCACTACTACTACCACTGGTGCGAAATGTAAACACTTTTGTGGGTTCTAGCTCCACAGCCGTGTTGTTACAATGGTGCTTGGGTAGTAACACAACCACCACAATAACAGAAACTAGACACAAAAGAATTACAAAAGAGGTTAACAAAGCAACCTCTACTCTCATTTTTTTTAATGTTATAGTTTTAATAAAAAAAAATGGGTCACACGTCTAGTAAGTCACAAGTGAGAGTGTACCTGTCTACTACTAGTACTACACAAGTCTCACCGTTTGACCCAACTTGTTTAACTGTGTACAACCCCTCACCCTTTTCAAAGTTTCGTTTAGGTAGCGCCGCAGATGGTGGATATGTAATTGTAGATTTACCCTGTAAGTACGACTTGTTACTGTCTGCAGGCGTGGGTGGTGACATTTCCTTTGAAATTGATTTTTGTAACAAGTATCACGTGCCTTGTGTTGCACATGATGGTACTGTTGAAAAGCTGCCGGCAACCCACCCCAACATCCAGTTTGTTAAAAAAAATATTGGACCGTCGGAAAGTAACAGCACCACCAATTTACAGCACTTGTTGCAAAGTCCAGTGCACAACAACGTGTTTTTAAAAATGGACATTGAAGGGCATGAGTTTGACTGGTTAAACGCCCTGCCCGAGGCGCTGTTACAAAAGTGTGTTCAGATTGCAATAGAGTTCCATTCACCCAAAACCCGTTTTCATCAGCAGTTGTTTGAAAAACTGAATAAAACTCACTACTTGGTGCACTTTCATAACAACAACTGCACTCTTGACACGGAGGTCTTTGATGGTGTGCTTGTGCCAGCCGTGTTTGAGTGTACCTATGTTCACAAAAAGTTTTTTCAAGTGCCACCCGGTTTCAACACAGAGCCGCTGCCTACCAACTTGGATCACTCGAATTGCTCTAAAAGAGAGCTGTACATTAACTACGCCCCCTTTGTTCACAGTAGTAAGTAGACTAGGAAGAGCAACACAATAAAAAAAAAACCTTGTTTACTTTATTTTTTTGGTGGATCTCTGTTTTATGCACGCGGTACACAGCCTACGAGTGCACTTTTTAAGGGTACAGGCTGCGCTTGCTCCCGGTTTGGGTTGAAAGTGATTACTTTTGACATGTTTATGCAGCACCGACATACAACCCCGGCACAAGTGAACAAAGTGCATGTTTTGTATCACCGGATGGATTAGTTGTTGAAAAAAATCACACTTCCGCTCATGTAGTTGCAGGTATGCTTGTCCAGCTTCAGTGGCACAACACGTTTTGCACACAGTGGAGATGTTACACTCTGCACACTGATACATGGACCCCTCTGTTTTATCACACACGTTACACACCAAATAGTTTTGATACAAAATCATGATCACGTCTTGACCATCACTACAAAACACGTTTACTAACGCCACCCCAAACATGGACACCAAGTACTCTTTTAAATAAAACAGCAGCTCCAGCACGTCCCGCAGCTTGGTGAGTGACAGGTTCAGGAGCAACGGGTTAAGTTTGTTGGACACAACCTCCCCCAGAGTAGCACTTGGGCGATCTGCCATGACGGAACTGGTAACCATGTACAACCTCTCAACCGCTTTGGGGTTCATGTTTAACAAACTTTGCACCACAACAGAATGAAAGGGTATAACATAGTCCAACGCAATGGTTTTGCCCTCCCAAAACGCCGCTTCAATCACTGACTTGACGTCATCATAACTGGTACTCCTTTCTTGCTGCCTCAATGGCCAGTGCAACATTATTTTGTTATAGTTCTTTTTACTTTCTGTCCTTGGTAGCAAAATAGGTAATAAGCACAATCAACAAAATAAAAAATAGAACTACAAACGAGACCATGGCAATCAGGGGGATGCACTTTTTGTGTAACCCCTCCATCCATGTGCTGTGTTGCAGATGGGCCGCCACTGGGCCCTTAAAAAACTGGTCATCTAGGATCACCACGTCGACTTCAGTTCTGGCCCCTCCCAGCCTCATGTTGTTGTTGGATGAAAACGTTTTGGTGAACGCCTTGTCCAACACCTGCGGCCCGGTGAGGCTGAGAGTAAAAAAGGTGGACAACAGCGGCCCAATCCACTTGTTCTTAAAGTTCAAGTTCTTGTACTTGATTTTTCCCCGTAGGTCCTTGACGCTTTGATGAATGAGCTCCAGAGCGGAAAGCACCATGGGGCGCTCCGGGGCAGACACCATTAACGAGTTCTGCATGCACTCGTTCAGTGTAAACGGGCTGTTGACGGCCATGAAGCCACAGAGCTGGGGGAGGTACGGCGGCAACGGCTTGTAAGCCACATAATCCAAGTCGGCGTAGATGCCACCGTACCGGTACAAATACATGAGCCGCACAAAGTCCGTTTTTTGAATGATGAGAGGTAACCAGAGGTAGGAGTCTAGGTATTGGGGGAACCACGTTCGGACCAGCAGCTCATTGTCTTCATCTGTCCACAGGACGTGCAGCCAGCCGGGGTGTAGTTTGGACCAGTTGTCAAACGAGTCCACATAGTTTTGTTTCATCAACTCACTTTTCCATGTTTGATGCAGGTACATGGGGAGTTCACCCATTTTTCCAGGTGGGGTGTACTCGTTTAGCACCAAGTCCCGCCCCCGCACAAAGTAGTTGTTGGGTTTTGACAGTTTAGCCGGCATTTTTTTTTCCCTGTTTTGTTTTTTACACCACATAAAAATAAGTCAATGGGGGTGCTGTTTTGCTTTGTATTATATTATGTTGTTGTACAAATAAAAAAAATTTTGAATGGCAACATCTCCAACTCCAACCTCTTGTTGTAATCCATACACTGGATACTGCTTTCAGACCTATGGACCTTGTAATGTTCCCGGGTTTCCTAATGTTACGTACAATCAAGTTGATGATTGCAGGCAGTGTTCTGTTGAACCTTACCCATCTAGTTCCGGTCAACCAATTGTAGGTCCCAAAGTTTTATGTTATTTTAATGATCCCGAATCGCGTAATCCTTGTATGTATGTGGCAGGTGACACGTGCCCGGCTAATTCCAAACAAGTCAACAGTTGTAATGAAAGTTACCCCAACTGCTGCAATATAGAATCCACAACGAGTTCTGATATACCTTTAACGTATTCTTGCACCGCAAAAGTAAATGGCGGTTGTCCAGCTGGTTCTGCACCTACTTTTGATTGTGGTAGTGAGTTTCAGGCGTGTCTTGGTTTTACTGAAAGACACTTTTGTTGTTACCCAGACAGCGGAGTTTGTTGTAGTTCGCCAACCTTTCAAGAAGACATTGATTTACAGTGTATCAACGGTGGCATACCGATGACCAATTGTTCAGAGTGCGCTGCACTACAAAAAAAACAGGCTGTCAAGGCTGCCAATTCCAAGGCTCCACCGTCTAAAGCTATTTTAAGGACAGAAAAGTCACGTGCGTTGTATGGAACGGTAAGTGACAGCTGTGGTACCGGGAGTTACTGCAAATGGTGGCAGTGCCCCGCAACTTGTCAGGGCAGTGGCGCATCCTGCTCTGTCTCTGGGCAAAAGTACTCGTGTTCCAATGGGACTTGTACCATGGATAGCAACGGTAAGTACGACAACTGTTGTGATGCCTGTAACCCGCCACCTACGCCTACGCCTACGCCCACGCCCACGCCCACGCCCACGCCTACGCCTTCAACAGACGGGCCGTCGTTCATGTTTTGTTGTCAAAACGGGGACTGCAAGCCGTTGAGTTGTCCGTCTGGGTCGTATGCACAGCCGGCTCCTGTTTATTGTTGCAACAATGGCAAGTGCTCTGGTGCACTGGCTAGTGTGGGGTGTCCAACCGGGTCTACTCAAGTGGAGAACTGTAACAAGTGCTACCAACACTGTTGTGGCCCTCAACTAGTAAACAACAAGTTGGTAAACGTGTGTTCCGACAAAACGTCAGCTGGCTGCCCTGTAGGAACCAACTTTGTGGAAGACTGCAGTCAGTGCACAGGTTATGTTCAAGACCTGTACTGTTGTCATCCAGACCTAAAGCAGTGCTGCCCGTATAAAAGCACAGACGGCTCTTGTCCGTACGGTGCCATCCCTACTCAAGACTGTCTTTTGTGCCCCTATCTTCAGTACCCATCATCTCCATAAAACAACCTACCGTTTTGTCCAAAAATCATGCAAGGTTTTTTGTTTTTTTTGTGGGCGTTCTTGAGGGTAAAGGGGCGCCCGAAAAATGGTGCTCACAGCGCCGGCAGGGGCAGCAGGGGCGGCAGGGGCGGCAGG
>Ga0214923_10007372_pt1 | contig 12005 bp, 7 predicted proteins | sample LL1510_MetaG_FD_177993 | JGI IMG/M metagenome (GOLD analysis project Ga0214923, IMG submission 177993) | Freshwater microbial communities from Lake Lanier, Atlanta, Georgia, United States - LL-1510 | ecosystem: Environmental > Aquatic > Freshwater > Lake | place: USA: Georgia | collected 2015-10-15 | reverse complement strand
AGAATCCATTCGCAATTATTTATTATACTGTATTTATCAGATTTATATTCCATTTTATATTTTAATTTAGAAATTATTATCTAACATTTTACAATAATATGAATTATTGTTCAATAGAAGATGCATGGGGTACTATTAATTATGCAAGTAATCAATATAAAGAATATGTTAATAATAATCTAGAAAATAATATTGAACATTTTGATAAAAATTTAGATAGTGACCCTTCTCAAACAACACTTATAAAACAACCTAAAGAAAAACTTAATAAAATGGTTAATATTTATAATTTAGATAATAAAATAGATGAATTAAATAATTGTGATTCATTTATTCTTCATACTAGAAATTGTAGAAAATGTTATAATAGAATGAAAAACCAATTTAAACCTCAATTAATTGAAAACTTTCAAGATATGATTGAGGAAAATAGAGATACAATTGTACTTATTTTAATTGGAATATCTATTTTATTATTTTTTAATTTAATTAATAATATAACTAAAAACTAATAATGTTAATTAAATTAACTTTTTCTTTTTTCAAACCATTTTATTAATAAAATATTGGGTGAAAAAAGTTCAGTATCAAAACCATTTGTTTTTAATTTTTTTTGAATATATTTTTGACATTCATCAATAGAATACATTGGAAGACCTACCAAAAATTCTGGAATTTGATACCAAGTATAATAATAATTACCAGTACTAGCTAAAACTATCTTTTTTTCAATAACTGAATATATTTTATCAAATGTTATTTTCTTTCTTTCATCTCTTTCCTTTTGTTGTTTAATTAATTCATTTGCTTTTACCATTGAAATTTATTATATTAATATAGATTTTTTTATTTAAAGAATCACACACTAATATTTTAAATGAACAAAAAAACAGATTTTGATACTATTTGTATGAGTGGTGGAGGAATTAAAGGATTTTCATTTGTAGGAGCTCTTGATTATTTAGAATCTAATTCTTATATTGATACAACTAAAATCAAAAATTGGGTAGGAACATCAGCAGGAGCAATTTTATGTTTTTTATTTACATTAGGATATACAATTCAAGAAATTATAGATTTTATTCTTAATTTTAATTTTAGTAAAATTCAATCAGAACCATCTATAGATAATTTATTAGTTGGATTTGGTATTGATGATGGTTTAAAATTAAAATTTATTATAATTGAATTTCTTAAAGAAAAATATGATCTTGAAGATATAACATTTATAGAACTTTTTAACTTAACTAATAAAAAATTTACTATTATTGGAACTAACTTCTCAAAAGGAACTGAAGTAGTATTTAATTATGAAACAACTCCAAATATGTCAGTTATTATGGCTGTTAGAATTTCATCATCAGTTCCTTTTATATTTACTCCTGTATTATATGAATCTGATTATTGGATTGATGGGGCTTTTGTTAATAATTTTCCTATCAAATATTGCAATCCTAATACTACTCTTGGTATTTATATTAAAAATAGTTGTTCTAATGAGCTTAATGATATTTTTAGTCTAATTAAAGGATGTGTTTCAATTTTAACAGATACTATATCTAAAAAAGACTGGTCTGATAATTATCCTTATATTATTGAAATTAATAATTATATGCAAGAATTTACAAATTTTACTATTGATAAAGAAAAAAAATTAAAAATAATAAATTTAGGACAAATATTTGCTAAAAAATATTTGGAAACTAATAATTCTACAAAAGTTTTAGAAATTACTAAAAGTAAAGAACATTCAAAATATACACAAACAGATGAAATTAATAATTCAAATAAAATAACTCAAACTGATAATGAAACAAATTAATCATTGCCATTCACTAAATTTCTTAGTAGCAAAATCAGTTGGTTTATAATTATTATATTGGTCTGTATTATTCTTATAATCATTCATTTTTTCCTCAACCGTTTTATTAACTATATCTGTTTGAGTTACAGGTTGAAGCATAAAAGCTCTATCTAAACTTGAAAATTTAGTACTTTGAACAGAATCTTCTATATATAATTTATCTAAATCACATAAACTAGTATATTGTTCGCCAATTACATAAGTTGATAATTCATGTGGTATTCCTTTAAACTCTACAATTTGTTCTTGGAATTTACCACCATCTGATTTATTTATATTAAATTTACTATTAAAATCTTCCATTGTTCTAAAATTTTCTTTCTCAATCTTGATTTGATTTACATCTCGTTTTTCTTTAATCTTATTAAATCTATCTAGAACTGATTCTGATGAATTATTATTATATCCATGTTTTTTATTTAATTCTTCAATTTTAGAATTAAATGCTTGTACACTAGTACCCTTAGCTGGAAAATAATGTTCAATATCTTTAACTGATTTAGAAAAAGATTTTTTTAATTCTGTAAAAGATTCTGCAGTTCCACTAATAAATTCATCATATTTTTTTCTTGATTCTTTATCAAGTAAAATTTGATTAGCTAAAATTATATGATAGTAAATTTCTTCTTCTAAATCGGAATTTTTATCAGGATGAAAATTTTTAATAACTTTCATAAAATTTTTTTTAATTTTAGTTGTATCAGCATTTGGTTGTATATTAAGAAGTTCATAAAGATTATATTTTAAATTATTAAAATCAATTTCAATTTTTGACATAGATTATATATTATTATAATAAAATTTGGTTTAAATAGTTTTTCAAAAATTATTAAGATTTATTTATTGTAATATATGTTTAATAAGTGCATCTGCTGTACGTTCACCATTATATTGTATACGTTCACCATTATTTTCTATAATAATAAATGGATATCCTGGAACTTTATACTCCTCGCATATTAATTCATTTTTATTATTATCACATTTAACATCTATAACATCTACATGAGAAAGTGCATTATTAGTTTTTACTCTATTACTAAAATCATCCCATTCAGGTTGGAAACGTTTAGACCACCCACACCATGAAGTATTAAAATTAAATATTTTTATTTTAGTTTTATTATTTGAAACTCCAACAAATTTTTCTACTTTTGGTTTAGATATTTCAATAATATCTTGTGTTTGGTAGTAACTAAATAAAATAATACCAATAATAAATAACCAGATCCAATATTTTTGAACTAACATTATATTAACTAAGATAAAATATTTTATTTTAGTAAAAAATATTTAGAAATTTTTTGAAATATTTTATTTTCTATAGTATATTATATAAATAATGTCTGTAAAAAGTATAAGAAGATTTGATAAATATCTTGAATTATTTAATAATCCTCCAGGAGATGATCGTATTACTTTATTTTTTGGTGAATTAGAAGATAATGCTAAACAAGAATTAAGTTCGAGAGGGGGTACTGCAACTGGTGGAGGATATGTTGACACTGATATTGTACTAAAGTTTACTAATAAAGGATTACATTGTGGTAATTTTATTGTTCAACCTCCTGCTCCTGCATGTATTAATGATACAGATATTCATCCTGAATGGAAAGATTATATCATAACATTTTTTATGAGATTAAATTGTGGAACTTTTCAAAATGACCCGAAAAAATTAGCCCTACTTAAACAATTAAGAAATGTAGCTGGTAGTATAGATCAATTTATTTTAGTAATATTAAATAAAATTGCTATATTTAAGATAACTGGAGATACTTCTAATAAAAGCTTTATTAATAATTTTACCCAGTTACAAAATATTACCGGCTATATATTTAAAGATGAAATAGATATTTTTGGACTTATAGAAGAGTTAGCACCTGCTGCTAGTACAATATTTACAAATATAGGTGATGTACTTGATCATATTGAAACTACTCATGGTTTGACTGCAAGAGTGCCAAGACCCGATGGTACTGCAGCTAATGTAACTACAAGCGCACGAGGTTTAATGGGTGCCGGCTCTAAAAAAGCAGATTGGGATGCTTGTTTTAATAATAGTATATGGACAGTAGCAGCGACTGGAGAAACTCTAACTACAATGGCTAGGGCACAATTACATTCAAATGATGTAGATGAGGTTATGTATGCTTATTTTAAAGCTATTCGTCTTTTTGTTTTAAATTATGATACCAGAAAAGAATTTGGTTATAACTTTGATAAATATTTTAAAAATAAAATATTTAGTGCTCAAGAGGCTAGTATACCTGTAAAAGTATCTAATTTCTTTAGTGATCCAATTAATATCCAAGATACTCAATATTGGCGTAAAGCTGATTCAACATTATGGACTTTGGAAGCTGGTAAAGAGGTTCAAGTTGATATGAAATCAGAAAAATATAATAAATTATCACACAAAGAAAAATGTTTTAGTACTAATTTTTTATCTCATACTGGTGCTCTTAAGTCTACTAATCCTGTTAAAACATGTAGTGATTACTTACGCGAATGTTTAAGTGGTAATGATATTGATAAATGTAAAGATTTTCTTAAAGAACCAGAATATTGGTCTATAGCTGAAGCTGAAGTCAAAGAAATGCTTCCAGCTATTGCTCTCAAAACTTTAGAAAGCTTTGAATTCAAAAAATATTCTACTTATGATGCAACAAATAAGATGGATATTATTAAAGTAATTAATCCAACTAAATGGTTAGAACACTTACAAAAAATGACTCAGGCTAATCCTTCTAAATTAACAACAGCTGAATATACTGCAATTGCACAAAATACTAATCTAATGGGTTATCTTAATTTATTAGTAAAAAAAATTAATGAGAATCCTACTCTTCTTAATCCTAGTATAAAGAAATCTGATGAACAAAAACGTTACAATAAAGATGCTTTCAAAGGAACTGTTTTAGCAACAATGGGTATGTCTGCTCGTATACCAGCCTCAACTCTAAGTGTAAGTTCAGTTAAAAAATTAGGAACTGCTATTGAAGATAGTCAAAATAGAACAAGAGCATTAATACGTTTAAATCCTTTATCATTAATGTTATCAGGTGGTTCTGCTCAAGTTGATGAACTTGAAAACAAACTCAGTTCTGAAACAGAACAAACATGGCCTGTTTTTGCAAAGCACTATAAAGTAATTCTTGACAAATTCAAAACTATTGGTAAAGATATTACTAAAGATGATAAAGAAGAAATTGAAAAATTAATAGAAAAGCTTAAAGATTCAGAAGTTAAATTAATGAAAATTTATTTAATGAGTGAAAAATATAAAGACTTACTTGATATCCATGGTCAAAAAGATAGTAGAACAGTATTAACTGTTGATAATCTTAAAAACTTTGTTGATCAACGTAATAGATACTTTACTCGTGTTTCTCGTAGACAAAATACTTTAGTTGATGTTATGACAGCATTAGCTGAAGCTCTCCAAAAAGAAAATCCTGTTAAGACTGAACCTGAAAATGATCCTAAAGAAGAAGCACTAAAAATGGCTGATTTAATTGCTTAAATTATATTTTTGATTAACAATAAATCTTGTGTAATTATATCTTAAAGGCATGTATCTATTTGATATTTAATAATAAAATATAATTAATAATATTTTAATAAAATATTATTAATCAAGTAAATTATATAAATAATTTAAAGATGGAATTTCTATCATAGGTATAATGGGATTAGGATTATTATTTTTAGTTTCAGTAGGTAAAGAAAATTTATATTTATCAGCACAACCTGAAATTACTTTTTTCAAAATAGCTTATCGAAGATATACTAATTATTCAATTGAACCAACTCCACAATATTTTAAAACAACTCCAGATTTTGGTAGAAAATGTACTATTAATATTGGTAAAAATGCTGATATGTTAGGTAAATCATATTTATATGTAGAACTACCAGATATTCAAATGGAAACTTTTCAAAGTTCATCAAGTGAAATTAAAAAATTTGCATGGGTAAAAAAAATAGGTTGTGCTATAGTAAATTTTATTGAAGTTGAAATAGGTGGAACTATTATAGATAGACATTATGGTGACTGGATAAATATTTGGAATGAATTAACTATTAGTTTAGGTCATAAAAAATCATATGATAAAATGATTGGAAATATTCCAGAATTATATGAATTTAGCACTACAAAAAAATCAAGTATTTTATATATACCTCTATCATTTTGGTTTTGTTTAGATACTGGTTTAGGATTACCCTTAATAGCTTTATCAAATTCAGATATTAAAATACATGTAGAATTTAATGATATTGATTATTGTTATAAATTATCACCAAGTTATTTTATAAATGTAACAAATAATTATTGTATATATAAACCAGGTGAACAATTTTATCAAAATTATCAAAATAATAAAGTAATTGGAGAATTTATTTATTTTGAACCTATAGAACAAAAATTATTTTATAATCCAATTAAAGGAAAATTTCTTGTACCAACTATAACAGATGATTCTAGATATAAATTAATAGGAGAAACTTCTGGATTTGTTATTAATATTAAACCAGATACTATAGTTGTAAAAGATGAAGATTATTTTAAATTTAATAAACCTTCTTTAATTACTGCATATTTAGTTGTTAATTATATATATTTAGATAATTTTGAAAGATATAATTTTATTAATAATTCTCATGAATATTTAATTTCTATTATTCAAACTTTACCTGAACAAATTATATATTCAACTAACTCCTCATATAAATTACCATTAATTAATCCAAATAAATTATTAGTATGGAGAGCTATTTTATCAGCTAATATATTAAATAATAATCAATTTGATTATACATCTATACCATATACAGATACACCAGAAGTTTTAATTAATAAAAATTTATTAATTATTAATTCTATTAATAGAATGGATTTAGATTCTTATATATATTATACTTTACTACAAAAATATCAAAATAACTTTTGGAATAATCAACAAGGTATTTATTTATATTCATTTAGTTTAAATCCAAAAGAATTACAACCTTCAGGTTCAATGAATTTTAGTAAAATAGATGATGCTTATTTACAATTAACTATGAATAATATTATTAATTACCAAAATTCAGCATCTATTAGAGCATATGGAATACAATATAATTTATTTAGAGTATCTAATGGTATTGGTGGATTAGGTTTTAATAATTAGTTTATTTAATTAATCCATGCCATTGAACCAAATCCACTCATAACTCTTAATATATTATATTCTTTAATAATAGTAGATAAAACATAAGGATAAGGGCCTCCTTTACCATTAACTATAAGAGAATTAGACTGAACATTTAATATAATATCATCAAAATTAGTAAAGTTTAAATGTCCTGAATATTGTTCATCTGTTGGATATAATGAAAATGTATATACATAAAAACCAATAGGTAATGAATTCTTAAATTTAGTTACTGGTACAACACTATTAAAATATATCCAATCTCGTTCAGAAAATAAATCAGTACCATTTGCTCTTATAGTTAAGTTATTAATAAATGATTCTTCTTCCCATATTATTTTTGTATTATATTGGTATTTTATATATGTAGTTAATATTGAGTTTATTTTACCAGATGAATTAGTAATATTAAATGCACTTAAATATTTAACTTGATAATACATTAAATATTTTAAGAAATTATAATTAGAATCCCATTGTTCAAATGTAGAAAAGAAATTAATTAAGTTTCTAATTATATCATATTTAGCCATTTCTTTTTCAGTAAAAGTATCTTCCATATAATGATTTAATAAAATATTATTTTGAGTAATAATTTCTATATCAATTGCATAATCTCTTTGTTCATTACTTGTATATACATTATTAATTATATATTGAGCATGATAAATAAGTGCTTGTTGATATCTTTTATATTTAGCATCTCTATTATCATTTTTAATATATTGATTAGGTATATAATGAATTTTAGGATTTGCTTTTAATTTAGTAATCATATAAATATCTTTAACTAAACCACTATATTTTTTAGCAAGAATTGTAGATTCTTCACTAATATAATTATTTGGATATATTAAATTTCTTTCAATAATATATTCATGACTAAATGAACCAAATAATTTTCTTTCAATAGTATCTAATAAAATAAATTCATTACATAAAGTTATCTTAATAATTGGAACTATATTATTTAAATACTCATTATTAAATTTAAATTTATAATTAGTTATACTAGTTAAATCATTATCTAAAATATAATTGAGAGAATTTAATTTATATTCTAATCTAATTTCAGTATTTGGCATTGCTATTGTTGGAATAGCTAATCCAGGTCTCTTACTAAACCAAAAAATAAGTGGTATATATATTTCCCATTTATTATTTGATAATCTAAATTTAGTTATATTTTCTAATTGATTTCTTCCTTCTACATTTTGATATAAATATGATAACATATAATATGTATCTTCATTCATTTCTTCTATTAATTGATCATTAAAATATAATCTAATATAATTAATTAATCTACTAGGATGTGGCCATTTTGGAATTTCAGTAGTTTGAATTATTGTAGTAGTAGTTTGAATTTCTCTCTTCATATCTTTATTTTGAACAAACTTATTTTCATTAAATATATTAGTAACTAAATAGTCCACATAAGAAACTAAATAAAATTTATTAGGTTTACTAACAACAGTATCAAAAACAATAATACCATCACTTAAAGTACTGATATATTTACCATCATATTTATTAACTGTAGCAGATGTAATCCAATATCTTTTTAATGTTTCTATAATCCAATTAGTACCATTAGATTTATATAATTTATTAGTAGTAGAATTAATATAAAAGTTTCCACTTGGTCCAATAACTGGATTAGTTGAATAGATAGGAGCTATTATTGAAGGATATGATATATTTATATAATTATATTCATGAATTGATTTATTAACAAATAAAGATACTTTAGATAATTGTGTTTGTTCATAAAAATTAGCTAATTGTAATGAATTTTGATAAAAATCAATTGTAATAATAGGATATTCAACATTATTATCTAAATAATATGTATATTTAAGTAATAAATCAATATTATTTTTTAATGATATAATATAATATAATTTATTGGAACTATAATATTGATCAAATATTTTACCTGTATATAAGTCTCCATTTTCTGAATATATATATATATTAATAAAATTATAAGCTGATTTAAAATTTGATCCTGATAAAAGTGTTTTCTCAGATATTTCAATTTTATATAAATATTCATCAAACTCATTACCATTACCACTATATGGAAGCATATAAAATTTATCTTTTGATGTATATTGATATGGATAATTAATACTAAATTCTGCTTTACGATTTTGTGAAGGTGTATTAATAAGTCCAACAGTTTGTTCAATATAATATTGTTGAAAATCTTGATTATTTATAGGTTGATTATTAATCCAATTAAATGTTAAAATATTATTAGTAAAAATAAATTGTGTTGAATCAATAACGTTATTTGCAAACTTATAATAATATTTAGGTCCACTTTTATATACAAAATCACTAGGTACAGTTATACTAATACTAGTACCATTATATTTATAATTTGGTTTTCTAGAATTTATTTCAGTTGATGTTAAAGTATTATAATTTGGTAAATTCCAATTATTTTTTTGTATATAACCAATATTATTAATTAATTCTGTGTTAGTATAATCATTTATAATAGTAAAATAAGTATTATTTATAGTTTGATTAAAATAAATAGATGTCTTAATAATAGGATTTACTGTTGGTTCATAAATACCATTAGGTATATTAATATCAGTTGTAATATCATATGTAAAAATAGTAGTAGTTGGTTTAGGTGTTAATTCATTTAATAAAGTATTTACTTTAGGTATTATTCCTTCAAAAAAGTATAAATATTCATTTTTTAATATAATTTCTTCAATTTTATTTATTAATTTTTGATCAAGACGTTTTGTATGTGAAATTGTATTCCAATTACCACTTGCAATTATTGTATTATAATCTTCAATTGAATAATGTAAAATTAAATTATTATCTCCTAAATTATTAATTGCAGTAGGTGTTATTTCTTTTTTAGTTGTTGATTCTACTAATTTAAATTCAAGTGAAACCATTAAATTAACATTTGCTAATCCATAATATGTATTTTGAATTGAAGGATTTAAATTATAGAGATAATATACTTCTCTTAAATCAGTTATAATTTTAGGATTAATTAATATAGTAATTGTAATATTATATTCAGATAAATTAATTTCAGGACCTTCAACATAATATCCAGTTATATCTTTTTTTAAGATATATAAGTTAGAATTTGTTTTCAAAAGAGTTTTATTAATAATAAAGTTAGTATTAATTGCAGTATTATTATAAAAACTAATATATTGTTTACCAACATTATAAGTAACTTTTTTAATTGCTAAATAATTTTTAAGTTCAATTAAATCAGTATAATTAATTAATTGGATATTTTCTGTATTTATTATTGGTATTAATACTATTACTAATTTATTTATAATATCTTTAGTTACAATATTCAATTTATAGTTTCTAAAATAAATTTCATCAATTAAACTAACATCTAATGTACTTGTTAATGTAGATATATTATTTAAATTTATTTCATATGCATGACCTAATAATTGATTTGAAATAATTTGATAATTTGTTTTTTCTTTAATAATTACAAAATCGGTTGGTTTAATATTATAATCAGAATAAAATTGTATTTGATCTGGATAAATTATAGGAGATTGAATTTGTAAATCTTTTACTATAATTTGACCATTTAATAAATCTATAGAATATAATGAATCAGTATTTATTTCATAATTATAAAAATTTACTGTATATGGATAAATTGGATTAGATATTAAATTTATACTACCATCAATTTGTTTTAATATATTGGGTTCATATTTTAATAAATTACTAATATTAAATTCCATTAAAGCAGAACTAGCACTAAATTCTTTATAAAATTCTCTAACAAAAATTCCAAGTTCTCTCAAAGTTAAATTCTCTAAATAAATTATACCACCTATAACTTGAGTTGATAGATTATAATTATTAAAAATAGTTAATGTATCATTAAATTCTTTTTGTAATTTAACTAATGGTTCGCTTTTATTATATTTTTCCCATAATTTATTGATTATAAATTTAATTGGATTATTATATACATAATCTGGAGTATCATTAAATGGTTCAACCATATAATTAATTAATTGAACTAGTTCTTTTCCTAATTGTACTAAATATCTTAAAACTTTATGTATTGAAACACCAAATTTTCTATCATTAATATTATTCATTGTAATTTTTTCAATCCAATTATTAATTTGAGTATTAATATTATTAAAATTAGTTGTTGTTCTTTCAACTAAATCAAAATCATTATATGTAAATTCATTAGTAATATAACTAGATATTTCATTAATACCATCAATTGTTATATATGTAGGTTGTGTATCATTATCAAATATAATATTTGTACCATTAAATGATACTTTATAACTAGTACTTGATAAAAATTCATTAATTCTAGTAAAAGGATCAAGAAAAAAATCTGGATTATTAAGCCAATTTGATAAATTATTAATTATTAATGGTTCTAAATTATCTCTCATTATTATATAGTTTGCTTTTGCAATTGGTTCAGTATTAACTGTCTGTAAAAATGAACTTAATTGTTTAATTTCATTATTTGTTAAAAATTGATTCGTTGCATTAATTTTAATTACACTTGTACCATTCCATTTAAGTTTAATAGAATTTATAATTGGTCCATTTAATGATGAATCTATTTTAACAGCATTTAAAATACTCCATGAATTCCAAGGTTTTAAATTATTAAATACATCTAAATCTTTAATAATACTTTTCTCTAATAATTTAACTCTTAATTGTTTAACACTATTAAATAATCTTATTGGATCACTAATATTATCAAGATTAATTGGATTAAATAAAAACAAAGTTGTAATAACATAATCTTTAGATATTTCAATTAAATCATAATCTATTTTACTTTTTGGTACAATAGTTCTATCATCATTATTTATAATACTAATTGAATTATCAACACTTTGAATATTATATTTAATAATAGGATTAATAGAAAA
>Ga0214923_10007369_pt1 | contig 12008 bp, 14 predicted proteins | sample LL1510_MetaG_FD_177993 | JGI IMG/M metagenome (GOLD analysis project Ga0214923, IMG submission 177993) | Freshwater microbial communities from Lake Lanier, Atlanta, Georgia, United States - LL-1510 | ecosystem: Environmental > Aquatic > Freshwater > Lake | place: USA: Georgia | collected... | reverse complement strand
TTGTGAACATGAGGGTCGTCTCTGGTGTGTTGCGCACTTTGTAAAGTATTCTACACCACGTGTCTATCTACATTCAGTTGTTACTTTTAATCGCGAAACTATGAAACCTGAATCATACTCTTTGCCATTTGTCTTCAGAAAGCATGCCATTGAATATTGTCTTGGTTTTCATATTAAGGATGGAAAAATGTGTTTCATTTTCTCTCAAAATGACAACGAACCTGGGTTTATTACTATGCCTGTTAATAATCTGCGATTATTACCGATTTCTTAAGGGGTCTTAGGGGTCTTAAGGCTCATAAGCCATACTTTCAGTCATCTCCGCATGTAAATCACGGATATAACTGGACTGTGTATTATTAACTTCTAACATGGCAGCCTCTACCTGTAATAAAGCACTAACATAATCTGTATCTGATAACCGATTATTAGCAATATTTTCGCATATAACAGCCAGATTATGATATTTTTGTGCTAATTTTGAATTACTCTCATAATTTATTGTAAATGAATTTAGAATACTCATTTTCTCTCTCGCATTAATTGCCATATCTCTGTAACGATTTGACACATCATCTGTATATAAAGTATAAGACATTTTCACAAAATAAAAATATAAATACAATATTTCAATTTTTATTTTGTAATATTTTTGATTCTGAAGAATTATTAGAAGTATAATTATTCTGGACTACTTAGATCTACTTCCGTCAAGGGTACAACATACATAGACGAATTGTATGTATCTAGAGCAGTATTAACTTCACTCATAGCATCCTTTACGCGTAGCAAAGCATGTAAATAATCTACGTCAGATAAATAATTAGCCGCAATATTCTCGCATTCTATAACAAGATTATTACACTTTTCTAATACATTTGGAATCGCCGCATATCTAAACATAGATTGTCTATCAGAGTTTCTTATATTATTCATTTTCTCTCTAAATACATTCGCCAACATTCTATATTCATTTGGAGTGTCATTAGTGTATAAAGGCGCTGACATGTTATCGTGATTTCACTAATGTAAGCACATTTTTCAATTTTTATTTTATATATGAGCCTAAAATTCAATTATCTCTAATGTTAGAATGGGAAATGGTAAGCAAATTAAGTCAAAGACTGATCGACTAAAAGAAGGTGTAGCTATTTTAAAGCAACTAAGAGACGCAGGTGTAAAGGAACATTCACTAGGATATCTTGATCTCAAGACTAAAATTAGTGAATGGGTTAATTCTGAAAGCTCATGGGATGGTTCGATTGATTTTAGCGAGTATGGTCGTGTAGCGGATGTTGAATTGCCCAGATATGATAATCGGGCAGCAGGAATTAACTTTAAAGTTAAAAAACCATTTTAGCGAATATTAACCCTGTGTATTTTAATTCATAAAATAAAATAAAATCTTTTAGTATAATAAAATGAGCTCTTCTTCTATAGTACCTATTGTACCCTCTACAGAGACAACGACCAAAGTAATTACTTCTTTTACGGTTAATGTAATGCGCCTTGAATTATTTCAGAGCGTAACAGTAAATGCCATGTTATATGGCGCTGATGGCGGCTTTCTAGAAGTCAAAACCCTGACACTATCCGGTCAGGACTACCTAGATTGGAACAATAACGACCAGTACCTTATTGATAAAGTAGCTGAGCTATTAGGATTTACACTAGCACCTACTACGAAATAAATCTTTTTAACCTAATAAAATAATTATTATATATGTATTTTACATTATTATACAATACATATATTATACATCAATATCTAATAATACAGGAACATGATCTGAGCCATGATATTCAGTTAAACAATCCGCCCTCTTAATCTTATCCTTTGCGCCATCTGACACTATATAGTGGTCGATGAGCCATCCCTTATTATTCTCACGAGCATTGGCAAAGTTTGAGAAGTAGCTGTACTTTCTTTCAGTTGGATGTAAATGACGAAAGGCGTTTACAAATCCAACCTCTAATAGTTTCTTATATTCAGCCCGCTCCTCTTTTGACGCGCCAGCCACTTTATCCCTATTCTTCTTATCATGAATATCAATATCCTCGGGTGCGACATTTAAATCACCAGTATATACTACAGGAACCGCATTTTCCTCTTTTAAAAGCTGCAAATAATTACGCATAATCTCCTCCCATTTCACTCTATCTTCTAGGCGGGCCAGCTCTGGTTGTGCGTTAGGAACATATGCCACTACAATTACAATATTACTAAATCTAGCAGTAATAATTCGCCCCTCGGTAACCCATTCATACATATTATAAGGACCAATTTGTTCCTCAGTATACATATTAAAGTCATAAGATACCCACTTAGGTTTAGTATTAGTTAAAAGTGCTACACCTGAATACCCCTTCTTATATTTAGAGAAGTTTGTCAATACATACTTATAATCCGATTTTAGATGCGCTAAGTCACCATCACTTTGTGTTTTAATTTCTTGGAAACAAAGGACATCAGGTCGCTGTTCTTGAATAAGTGTCTTTATAACATTATTGGTAGGCGATCCTTTCTTTTCACCATTTTTAATTTTTCCCGTTGTTGCCCGAATACCATTTACATTAAAGCTAATAATACGCATTTTATAACCCCTTTTATTTTATTTAAGAAAAATACTAAGTCAAATTTATCTCTAGTAAGCAAACATTAAACCAGCCCGTGCTCCATAAACGCGTAATATATTATATGTTTCCGCCCATGTATAGATCACATAACTTGGTACAATTCTACCACCAACATAACCGCGACTTTGTCTTAAATTAATGACTAAATCCCTATTTGTAATCTTATCAAGATTTGCCTCCCCCTGCGGTTTAGAAAACGGTGTATATCCGTTTTGAATTCCCATTGGAAAATTATAGTAATATCGGTTAATCCATGGTGTTTTGCGCTGTTCGTATGATGGAATAATTGACCTAAATAGCGCTGGTCCCTGTGTTCTAAATCTTACAAGGTTACCCTGGTAATCTATTTCATAACTTTGTACTGGTTCTGAGTCAGATAATGCGAATCCTGGTCGTAAAAATGTAGACGGACTTTCAGCATATAGTCCAACGGCATCAGGCCACCAAGGTGTCTTTGAACCATTCGGTAATGTATTAATATTCCCTGTTAAATCTCTAGTTGCTAAAAAGTAGGCATTATAGCTTGGGGCTTCAACACGATTAAGCATAAAATAAATATCTTTCGTGGGATTTGGAATATTTAGCTGAATTCTGGCTGTTAAACGACTTTGTGTCTGATATGGCTCCATTGTATAATGTTGAACGACAGGAATCTGTAGATCCGCAAGCCGAAATCTATTTGCCTCATTTTGATCTAGATAAACATATTCAGCCAAGATATAACAATCACCCAGTTGTAAGTTTAGGGGCATTTGAATTGGTTTACCATCACTTGTTATAGGTGTTCCAGGATTTAGTGTAGATGGCGGTGGTGATAAATAAAAATTACTGCCTGCTAGAGGCCATAAAGACGTGCCAGGATCTAATGAAGTATTTGCTACGTGTGTATCAGTATAGTAGCATCCATTTAGATTTCTAAAGCGAATTCCTACACGGACTTCATCCATTGAAATTGCGTCAATTGGTAGTGGGCATCCAAAATCTCCTCGTGTAAACCAGAATGGTAGAGGAACTACAACAGTTTCTTGGTATGGCTGTGGTGGAGTAGTTTGAGGACCTGCGGGGGGCCAACCAAAACTTGTTTCTGAAAATCCATTGTCTTTGCGCTTTATAAGTTCATTAATAATTGGTACTTTCTCTAAAGGAGTATGATACTCATCTAATACTTCAAGTAGACGGCTATCAATCGTCTCTACACGGTCTGCTGCGATATCGAGTGTTAATTGTTCGACTAATGCATGTCCGAGTGAGTTAGTCCAACCAAACTTTGGATAAACAGTAGTACCTGCCGCAACGGCTGCCGCATTTTGAGTAGACCAGATGTCGGGCATTGTAGCCACAAGAAGTAACCTGGTTACAAGATGTCCCTTTCTCAAAATGCGAAAGAAGCCCGTATTTCCAAATGTTGGTGTATTTTCAAACTCTAGGCGACCCCATTGTGTTGTAAATCGTCCAGCCTTTATCCATACTTTTGTATATGGATATAGTGTATGTTTAAAATCAAGTCGCTCATCTTGAATTCCAGATGATATTACTTTTAGTAGACTTGCCACCATCCTATTACCAGGTAACAATACATGCGCTCTAAACTCTTTTATTAGTAATTTAGACCACAATACTTTTTGACCTAAAGAGATTTTTTGTTAAATTAATACAATGATTGTAACATGTTACTATGATATTTACAATAAACCTGAAAAATTTATCGAGTATCTTTATCTATTTTATGATATTGGTATTAGTGGTATTCCCATTATTCTTTTCACCGATCCACTACTTGTAAAGAAGTTTCGAATTTTCCCTCCATCTGTAAAAGTTATTGGTATGCCTCTTGAATTATTTGAGTTATATTCAATTGGTAAGAAATACACTGGTAAACTACCAAATAGCAGAAATGAAACAAAAGATACAAGAGAATTTTTCTCTCTTATGAATACTAAGATTGAGTTTATTTTAAGAGCTGCCGAAATGTGTGAAGATACTAATTTTATGTGGGTTGATTTTGGTATCTTGAAAATTATTAAAAATACTGATCGGTTTATTAATAAATTAAAAGCAGTTAATGAAAAAACATATGATAAGATTACAATACCAGGATGTTGGGCAATGGGTAGAGGATTTTCAGTGGAAGAGGTTAATTGGAGATTTTGCGGCGGCTTTTTTGTAATTCCTCGTAATCATGTTCAAACATTTTATGAACATTCACGAAATGTTCTAAAAGATTTTTGTACGAATCCTATATATAAACTCACATGGGAAACTAATGTATGGAATATTGTTGAATATTTTGCATGTAAAGATATAATTCAATGGTTTTTCGCGGATCATAATGATACTATTATACATAATATCCCTAATCCGCAATCTGAAATCTCTAATCAGTAATCTCTAATCAGTAATCTCTAATTTGTAACACTAATCAGTAAACATTCGGTTACATATTCCATTCTCAAATCGCAGCCAATTATAATGAATTGCGAATACAAATACTTCCCAACCACCAACCGTCGTGGGATCAAATACACACGGTGGGTTTAGTGTAGATAAATCTTTGGCAATTGGCTGATTTACTCTTAAATTAAGTGTCACTGATGTAGCTCTACTCATATTGCCAGTACCACTAGGCTGATGTTCTTCTGGATATCGCGCAAATGTATATCCATATGTGTGAGAATTATATGAGATTAGTCCGCCTCTATGAGAACTGGCAATATGCTCTCTAAACCAATTGCCATCAGCCGAAATTAGCTCTGATCCATTAATCCGAATTGTTGCCGAATCCAACCAAGGTGGATAAACCTTAGTTGGATCTGTCTCTAAAGAAATAGCTGGTGTAAAGTTTGCCCATTCGTTATTTATTAATACCGCTTTTCGTCGAAATACCCATAGTAGTTCCACAACAGGATGATTTAATTCTAAGGGGAGTTGAATTTCAACTGTTCCTGAACTCAGTGTCGGTTTACTCACAATATATTTTAGCGGCTCCTCAAAATGGAAAGTCTGTGCTAATTTTACTATTTGTTCGAAAGGTTTATGTAGATACTTTTCACGAAGAGAACCAGTTATAAGAGGGCATATTGTTAAAATACGGAAATCTCTAAATATTGGAGCGCATTCAGCTGTTTCTATAGTTACAGACGAAGTTATAGGTGGTACTGCATTAAATGTCACAGATGAATTAAGAGGCGTCTGAGTACAACTTTCTCGATATCCTATATATCTCCTTACAACTTGATCGAATGGCCGCAACTTAACATCTATACGAACCGTGTTCTCATTACAACTTAAAAGTGGAAAAACCTCCTTTAGACGAGTACGGATAAAGAAGAAGGGAAGAATACAGAAGTAGGTTCCATTTTCAGTAGGATATGGTCTATTGGGATTTAGTTCAGTCTGTAATACATAACCAGGTGCTAGGTACTGAACTGGAGTTGTTCCAGTGCCATCTGTAGATATACCGACAAGATTATTAACATCAGCATATACATTAAAAAATGCTCTTATAAATTCACCAGTAACTCGTTCAATTGTTTGATCGTTAACAATAAAATCGGCATATTCAACTATGGCAGTTCCCAAACTATTCATATATGTCCAGTACTCTGGCCCACGAGTATTTATATCAGCTGTAATGTCCCCCTTTGCTAATTTATTAATAGTATTACCATTGTACCAGCTACCGAGGTTAAATTGTAGAATGACGGCTTGTAATAAATCGCCAGCGGGCAAGGATCCGAGTTCAAAGCTGAATTTTTGCCCCCAATCAGCGGGACCACGCTGTGTAAATTCCTGTACGCTTGTGGCAGTTGGATAAATGGTATTATTCTCTCCTCGGTGAAAGCAAGATTCGTTTGTAGTTAATGGAAAATATGTATTATCCTGTGAATCACGGTCCGTAAGGTCCAATACAGTTGTAATGTCACCTCTTGGTCTAAAGTAGTCCGTCATTTGGCTATTAAGTATTCACTAAAAATATTTATACTCCTATTGGCGATTTGTCTATAAATTATTTATAATTTGGTTATAAATTATTTATAATTTGGTTATAAATTATTTATAATTTGGAAGTAAAGGCGGCACTAGTAAAGTGTTAGGGCTATTTGGTTCATAATTATCTACTCTGTAAATTGTATTAGTCTCCCTTGAGATAGCTAGCTGAATGCGAGGAGTATTTGCCGATGGCACAATAATGTATCGTTCAAAGTTAGGTAGTAAATCAACAAATCCAGATAAATGTAGGATAATGTCTACTTGTGTTAGAGGTGGCTTAATTTTAAAGTAAATTGCTCCTACTGAAGTATTTACCGATGGCAGCGCCCATATAGTATCATGCCAAGTACTAGGATGTCTTGCCTGTAAAGGTAAAATTACATGTTCTTCCCCATCATCTGCTACAATTAATAGTTCAACATCTAGGACAGTATTTGGGAGACTGGTAGCATATTTGAAGTGAGTCCAGTATGTATTTTCTGAATAGGGGAATCTGAATAGTAGTTCACGGTTATCATTACATTGATGAGATCCAGGAACAAATGTGAATACAGTACTTTTAGAAAGTGGATCAGTTAAGTTGGGATTAATGTTTTTAACAAAATCAATAGGAACGTTCATCTTGGAATTAGGCTCTATGCCTATATCAGGCAATATCAGAATTCAATTTTTATTTATACTAATTTAACAGTCTAAAGTTTTAATAAAAATAAAAAGTAATATGTATGTAACATGCCTTTATGATATTTATAATAAACCAGAAAAAATGGCGGAATATATAAAACTATTTGCTCCTTTAGCACAGTCAGATTTAACTATACATCTTTACACATCAAGTGATCTTGCCTATCATTTTAAGGATTATCCCAGTAATATTAAAGTATTTGTCGTTCCATTAAAGTATTTAGAGTTATATAATTGGTGTATGGAGGAAAAAACAGAAATGCCTAATGAAAGAAATCCTGCTAAGGATACACGCGAGTATTTATCTCTTATGAATACAAAGGTTGAGCTGCTTATGCGAAGTTCAGAAGTATGTGAAGATGAAACAATTATCTGGATTGATTTCGCAATTTTAAAGCTTTTTATAAATCCAGAACATGCCATTCATAAATTTAAGGAATTTAATACATTGACATTTGATAAAGTAAATATCCCAGGATGTTGGTATAAGGGCGAGGCTTTGTATCTAAATGCCATTCACTGGAGATTTTGCGGCAGTTTTATTGTTGTTCCACGTACTTTAATGAAGAGATTTTATAATGACTGTAAAGATACTATCCATAGTTTTAATAATAAAGAGAAAATACTAACATGGGAAGTAAATGTCTGGAATCATATTGAATATTATAGAGGAAAGGACTATGTTAAATGGTATTATGCGCTACACAATGATAGTATGGTTAATAACTTATTAGAGAATATTGATCCGTGGACTCACAAAAAATTTGAAGTCTAAAATGTCAAGCATGTCAGTATCCAGAAAAATGCTATGTATTTCAAGATATACAGATGAAACATACGCTCAGCATTTTGGAAATGGTCGAAATAAGTTCTATTTAGAATTTCGATGTAATCGTCCTTGTTCTAATAATCAGAACCATTGTACTAAGTGTTCTAATAAATCTCCGCTTAATAAGCTTCAACAATCGCGTAAATTTAATCATGGAGATGTTAATGAGCCTATTCCTGATAATTCACATATCTTTGGAGGAAAATGGTATAATGATGGCATTAAAAAATGGGGTGAGCCATCATCTGACATTATTGAGTTCGCAATAAAATCTCGTACAGAAGCTCGTGAGGGTTTTATGGCAGTTGAGTTATCAGTTCCTTTACCATTAAAAAAACCAATAGTGACAAAAACATTAGAACTAGTACCAATTACAGAAGTACTAGTATCAGAACCCACAATAGAACAAGTAATTACAGCTCCTAAAAAGAGAGGAAAGCCTAAAGTAGCATCTAAACCAACAGATACTATAGCCGATACTTCAGAACCAAAAAAACGAGTAGGAAGGAAAAAGCCACTTGTTACACCATATAGTACTCTTGTTAATAGTACACCTCAACTAATTCACAAAGAAATATCACTTCCAACTCATATGGAATATAAGATGGAAGAGATTGATAGTAGTGGTTATACAATTCAATATATTAAATTGACTCTGTTTGATGCGAATGGTGTATCATACTTTAGAGATGCTACAAAGAATAAGTTGTATAAGAAAGTTAAAGATAAAATTGGTGGATATGTTGGTAGATGGAATCCTGATACGGATTCTATTATTACAGATATTCCTGATTCAGACGAAGAATAATATAACCAATCTAAATAAAAATATATTGTTTTTTATAGAATGAATAGCAATAATCAAATGCCCAGATCCCGCTTCTGTTATTCTTATACTCCGCCTGGTCCTATAGATAATTGTTGTTATAGAGCACCTTGTACTACATCACAACCTTATTTATCATCACTCGCAAATATTTCATCTGTAATTTATAATAATGGACAAACAACCGAGCGATCTCTTTTATTGGGCGCCCAACAGCAATATTTTAGAGATAATAGCGCTTCAATAACAAGTACTATAGTTCAAAGTACAATTGCTAATAATGCAGCAATAACAAGTACTATTTATGGCCAACTTTATCAAATTAGAGCAGATAGATATGAGCCATATCAGCCTTATATTTATCCAGTTATACCACAGTCTGTTATTGATCTACAGATGAATACAGTTAATGCAGGTGTACCACATTCGTTCTTTACTTGTACCGATGGCAAAGGCGTCCAATCAGTAACTACATAAAAAATATAATTGTTTTCAGGTTTTATTCAGTTATATCAGTTTTTTTAAGTTTTATTCAGTTGTATCAGATTTATCTTGTTAATAAGTTATTGATAAGATATTTTACTTGGCCTTGGTGACAATCTTCTTCTTAATAATAGTCTTCTTGGGCGCAGGAGCAGGCTCTACATCATCGCCATCCTCGTCGTCTACCGTTGCTGCTGTTACTGCGGTAACCGCTAGAGGCTTAGGAGGCAGCACAGCTGCTACTACAGAAGCCTTAGGTGGGGCACGGAATGCTGCCGCGTCATCAACCTCTTCCTCAGCATCCTCCTCCTCAGCATCCTCTACCTCTACATCAGCTGCTGCAGCAGCAGGTCGTGCCTTCAGACCCTTAAATGCGAAGCCACTAATCTTGCTAGAAGACTTGGGAATCGCAATCTGCTTGGCACGCCAAGTTAGACCATACTTAGATCCAGAGAACCAAATACCAGCGCACTCGATAATGGCAGTCATTTGCGATCCCTTTACAAGTAGATCCTCAATAGGCACATCCTTATGCGGCGTGCCATCATTGTCATAGAACTTGGTCTCAAACTCCTCACCAAACTTACGAAGCTTCAACCGAATAGTGGGGGGATAGTCAAGTACATTACCATCCTTGTCCTTGCTATACTTTAGAGTCGGCGTATAGAATGCCTTGACTACCTCACGTCCAAGGGTATCCTTGAACCATGCCTTGCTGTTCTTGACACCCTCACTAATCATGAACTCATCAATAAATGCGATTGCATCCATAAACTGCTTAACTTCCGCATTTTGCTCATGTCCGCGGAAAGACAATCCAACAGAGTACTCAGGAGGGCCATACTTATCTGCTACATTTAGCCCAAACGGACTAGACATTTCTGAGGCGGTTTGCATAACAAGTCGCTGACCGTCATAATTGAAATACGCCTGCTTTGCGCCACTAGAGAGTACCTTAGGGGCACTAATAGTGATCTTTGCCTTGGAGTTGAAAGTGGAGGGAAGTACGATATTCTGCGACATTGTTTTAGATTGTCTAACTCATTTTTGCTATATTTTTATCCGTCAAATTTTATTTTTATATCCACCCTTATCGCAAAAAAAAGTTCATAGTTTACTTGTATTATACTACAAATTACCTAATATTCCTAAAATACCTCTAACTTTTTTTTATTGAAATCCGTGCTAATTACTCAAGTGTATAAAATTATCGATTAGCACTATTAAAATTTTATAATAATTATTTAATCAATGTTTACAATGATACATGGCATAAGTGAATATATAAGTAAAAAATAATTATAAATAAAATGTCCCGTCAAACGCCGTAGATTTCAATAAAAAAAAGTCAGAATCGATCTCATTTTAGGCTTTCGACCAAATTCTATTATAAAATTTGATTGTCGGAATATCCACATAAAAGGCATAGCGCGTTTAAAGATGTCCCAGAATACCACCGGTACTAGTACAATGAGTAAGACTCCCTCCGCCCCCAAGGTTGTTTCCAAGAAGACTAAGGCCCCTGCCCCTGCGGTGGCCGCCCCTGTTGTAGAAGAGAAGGCTGCCAAGAAGGCCAAGCCTTCTGTAGCCCCTGCCGCGCCTGTAGCTGTTGCCCCTGTAGTATCCGCGGTTGCGGAGCAGGAGGGTGCGGTTGAAGTGAAGTCGGTAGAGCAAGAGATTAGCGCGCTAATTGCGTCTCACCAGAAGATCCGCGATGAGGCTGTAGCGAACATTAAGACGCTACAGCGCCTCCAGAAGCGTGTTGCGAAGGAGGTGAAGGAGGCTGGCAAGCGCCGCCGTCGTGCGAAGCGTGAGGGCGAGGATGGTGTCGCTAAGGAGAAGCGCCCCACGATCTTCACGACGCCTGTAACGCTTAAGGATGAGCTCTGCCACTTCCTGGGGAAGAGCAAGGGTACGCAGATGACGCCTGCGGATGTGACCCGTGCGTTCAGCGCCTACGTGGACTCCCACAAGCTGAAGGATGCCGAGAAGGGTCATACGATCCACCCTGATGTGGCGATGCGCAAGGTACTTGGCGTAAAGGATGGTGAGGCACTTACGTACCGCAACATCCAGTCGTACCTGTACAAGCTATATATTCTGCCCGAGAAGAAGAAGGTGGCGTCTGCTTAGATTTAAAGCAGTATAAATAAACTAAAAAAACATAAAAATAAATATAAAATAAAAATATACTATATTTTTATTTTTATTGCGTGTAAAGTATTTTTAATTACTATATATAATATTAGATATGTCGTGTAATTCACAGTACAATCAATATAGTTATGGCCCATACAATTATGGAAGCCATGGTTATCCCCCCCCTCCACCAAAACCCTGTCCGCCACAACCCTGTCCGCCACAACCCTGTCCGCCACAATATCCATTAATTTGTGTTGGAACAGGTCCGACAGGTACAACAGGTCCAACAGGGTCTACAGGAACTACTGGATCTACTGGTCCAATTGGAACTGGTCCCACAGGATCTACTGGTATGACAGGTCCCACTGGAACTACAGGCCCACTTGGAACTGGCCCAACAGGGTCTACTGGAAATAC
>Ga0214923_10007368_pt1 | contig 12010 bp, 13 predicted proteins | sample LL1510_MetaG_FD_177993 | JGI IMG/M metagenome (GOLD analysis project Ga0214923, IMG submission 177993) | Freshwater microbial communities from Lake Lanier, Atlanta, Georgia, United States - LL-1510 | ecosystem: Environmental > Aquatic > Freshwater > Lake | place: USA: Georgia | collected... | reverse complement strand
AATCAGCGTGGCCCGCAGAAGCCCGTTGCTTATGGAACCTACCGCCCAACAGCCGAAGAAAGTAAGATATCAAAGAAAAGAGCAGAAAACCATGATCAGGCAACAGCAGAACTGACTGCAATGCCCCTCAATAAATTCATTGCACATTGTGGAGTATGCGGAAGACGCGAGGCTGCCGATTTAATAAAAAAAGGGAAAATAACGGTGAACGGCGACATCATATACGAACCCGGATATAAAGTAACCGGAAATGAAAAAGTGAGTATGAGTGGCAAAACCTTACACCTGAAACATAATCTTGTCTATATACTTCTAAATAAACCAAAAGATTTTTTAACAACCACCCGTGATCCCGAAGGAAGAAAAACTGTGTTGGAACTGGTGAAAGCCGCTACACCGGAAAGAGTATATCCGGTAGGCAGATTAGACAGAAATACGACAGGAGTATTACTCATCACCAACGATGGAGAATTAGCACAGCAACTCACCCACCCTTCATTTGAAGTGAAAAAAATATACGAAGTAACCTTAGATAAGCCGGTTGTTGCCAAACATCTGGAACAATTGTTACAAGGCATTACACTGGAAGATGGTTTTGTAAAAGCAGATGCAGCAGGTTATGCGGATGGTCATCCTAAAAACGTAATTGGAATAGAAATTCACAGCGGCAAAAACAGAATCGTTCGACGGATGTTTGAACATTTGGGATATGAAGTAAAAGGCCTCGACAGGGTAATGTTTGCCAACCTTACTAAAAAAAATGTTGAAAGAGGAAAATGGCGACTCCTACAGGAAAAAGAAGTGCGATTGCTGAAATTTATGAATCAGTCTTTCATCAGAAAAACGGCCGCAGAAAAAAAATAGGGAATTCAATTCATGAAATGGAACATTCTGGAAGAAACAGATGATTGGGTGGCGGTTGATAAGCCTAGCGGTTTGTTAAGTATACCCGACCGGCAAGGCAAAGAACCTTCCTTAAAAGATGCTCTTAGAAATCGGTACGAAAATATTTATACCGTACATAGGATAGACAGAGAAACCAGCGGAATCATTCTATTTGCCAAAACAGAAGCGGCACACACCTTACTATCGCAGATGTTTGAAGAGCGTTCGGTAGAAAAATTGTATGTTGGACTCGTGCTGGGAAATCCGCAACCCAGTTCCGGAAGTATTCACTTACCTATCATGGAACATCCGGGAAAACCGGGAAGAATGGTTGCTCATGCAAAAGGGAAGTCTGCCCATACCGACTATACAGTAATTGAATCTTTTAGAGGATACAGTTGGGTGAGATGGCAAATACATACAGGAAGAACCCATCAGATAAGGGTGCACATGCAACAAACAGGTAATGCACTGGTTTGCGATGAGTGGTATGGAGATGGTAAACCCCTTTTATTATCTTTATTAAAAAAGAAATTCAAGCTTTCGCATTCCGAAGAAACGGAGCGACCCTTATTATCCAGACTAGCATTACATGCAAGTGAACTTCACTTTAACTGGAATGGTATACCCTATTCCATAACTGCCCCTATTCCAAAAGACCTGAGTGCAACGCTGCAACAATTAAGAAAATGGAGCCATCCATAAAAAAGCCCCAATAGAAATTGGGGCCGATACAAGTACAAACAAAAAACAATTATTTATTAGGCTGGGGTGTATACCGTAAATAGGGCTTAACGATTTTAACGCCTTTCGGAAATTTTTTCACCGCGTCTTCTGTTGAAACCGCCGGTACCACAATAACATCTTCCCCTTCTTTCCAATCTGCTGGTGTGGCAACACTATAGCGGGCAGTTAATTGAAGCGAATCTATCACCCGTAAAACCTCAACAAAATTTCTTCCGGTGGAAGCAGGATAGGTAATCTGTAATTTGATTTTTTTATCCGGACCAATTATAAACAACGACCGAACTGTTGTGGTTTCCGAAGCATTGGGATGAATCATATCGTATGCCTGGGCAATCGATCTATCTTCATCTGCTATAATTGGAAACCCTACGGTTGTGTGTTGGGTTTCGTTGATGTCTTTAATCCAACCTTCATGACTGGAAACCTTATCTACACTAAGGGCAAGCACTTTTACATTTCTTTTCTCGAACTCATCCTTTAGTGCGGCTGTTCTTCCTAATTCGGTTGTACAAACCGGGGTATAATCTGCAGGATGCGAAAACAGCACGCCCCAGCTGTCGCCTAAATACGCATAAAAATCAATAGGTCCTAAAGAGGTAACTGCGGTAAAATTGGGGGCGATATCGCCTAAACGTAAACTCATATTTGCTTCATTTTAGAAAGCAAATATATAAAATCCTACTAAATAAGTAGACTAATAGAAGAATTATTTTTTCTTTGGCAAGGTGCGCGCTTTTTGTAGGGCCGATTTGCCATACTTATTTTTCACCTCATCAATGGCTTCATACAAGTGTTGTTTTCTGGTAATATCATCGAATAAATTCGTTTGAACTGCCTCATTGCTAAATTCAGATAACCTTACTCCCAACAATCTTACTGCGGTTCCGGGTTCAAATAAATCATGCAGCAATTGAATGGCTGCTGGAATAAATAAATCATCCCGATTGGTTGCCTGAATGGTCATTTGCCGGTTGCGGGTAACAAAATCCGGATTACGCAATTTCACTGTTATACAGGAAGCGAGTTGATTGCTCTTCCGTAGGGAGAAAGCAACTTTCTCTGTAAGGCGAACCAATTCGGAGATTAGAGAGTTGAAGTCGGTAATATTTTCTTCAAAGGTGTTTTCAGCCGAAACGGATTTGGCTTCGTGATAAGGTTGCACAGGTGATGTATGAATTCCCTGAGATTTTTCATAAAGCGATTCGCCCATTTTTCCCAGTCGGTGTATCAACAGGGTACGGGAAGATTCGGATAGTTGCTGAATGGTATGAATACCCATTGAAGCAAGCACAGACAGTGTTTGTTCACCTACACCGGAAATTCTTCCGACCGGAAGGGGTGCCAAAAAATCTTTTTCTTTACCCGGAGGAACCTGAATATATCCATTAGGCTTCGCCAAATCGGTAGCAATCTTTGCCACCATCTTATTGGAAGCGAGTCCGAAAGAAATAGGCAATCCGGTAGTTTGCATAATTTCCTCCCGAAGCTGTATCGTCCACCGATAGGGATCATCATATTTATCCATACCAGTTAAATCGATATAAAATTCATCTATAGAGGCTTTTTCAAATAAGGGGGCTCTTTGTGCTATGATATCTGTAACCCTATTGGAATAATAAGCATAATTGGCATACGAGCCACTTACAATAATTGCATGTGGACAAAGTCGCATAGCCGTTTTCATTGGCATTGCGCTTTTCACTCCCATTTTTCTGGCTTCATAACTACAAGTGCTTACCACGCCTCTTTCGGCAGAACCGCCTACTATTACGGCTTTCCCTTTCAAATCGGGATTAAGTAATACTTCCACGCTCACAAAAAATGAGTCGAGATCAAAGTGGGCAATATAACGTTGAGGGCCATCCATGCTCAATAAAACTAGTATAGATTATGCTTGTCTAAAAATATTTAACACAGCATCCTGAATACGCAAGGGCTTTTCGGATTTGCGACTTAACAGCACAAAAAGCGTTTTCGCTTCAACGATAGTAGAATCATTTGCTTTATTGCGAATCGTAAAATGTCGCCACCAGCCGGCACCGGTACAGTCTCCCGTATAAGTAGTAAGTTCCAAAACATCCCCGATTCGGGCAGCCCCACGATAATGAATGTCGTGTTTACTAACTACCCAAATGAAATCTTTTTGTTGAGTTTCTGTTGCACGATTTTTCCAGTGCGCCTCTGCGGCTTCCATCATCCAATGCAGGTATTGAACATTATTTACATGCTGCAACTCATCAATATGTGTTGGCAATACCACTATTTCTTTTGTATATACATGCCCCGCTGCCATCGTTGATGCTTTATTCCCGGTAAATATCCAATAAACCTGCTGGTAATTGCACAGTCACTGTTTTATTAGTATGATTAACCGATTGCAAGGATGCTGCATGTAGGGGGATGTAAGCATCTTTCCCTTCCAGTGAAATGGTTACCAACACCTGGTGAGGTTGTTCAATCACTTCTTTTATCTCTCCCAACTCTTTACCATTCTCCACAATCTGGTATCCTAATAAACTAAGTGGGGCCGACTTGCCTACCAACTTTCTACAATCTGCTTCTCGCAACCAAACTGCCCGGGAGCATAAGCGCTGAGCAGCTTCGCGGGATTGAATTCCCTCCAACGTAATGATGGTTTCTTCTACAGATTTTGCCTGCGCTTTTTCAATAAAATACGGAAGATAGGTTCCTTTTACTTCTTCAATAAAAAGCACCTCCAGCTGAGGAAGCTGCGTTTTTTTTCCCAATACGTGCTGTAAAATGAGTTGTCCGTTCACACCAAAAGGAGCAACCATTTTTCCAATATGGATATAATCTTCTGCCACAACTATATTAATTACCAGTAAAGTTATTCAATATTTATGGGGTAGGCTATAAAAACAAAACCCGAAAAAATTCGGGTTTTGCAAAAAAATATAATGGAAAGATTAAGCTTCTGCAGTTCCTTCTTCAGCTGCTGGTTCGGCTGTTTCCACTTTTTTAACAACAGGAACATAGGCTTTCTTAGCGCGCTGAGTGCTCTTATGCGCTTCAGAACGACGAGTGATATGTGCTTCGTGCTCGTTATGCCATACCTGAAACTTTGCCATAGCGGCTGCCTCATCAAATAATCCCAGCTTTACTCCGCGTAACAGATGCTTGAGATATAATACCCCTTTGAAGGATAAAATTCTGCGAACTGTATCGGTAGGCTGAGCCCCTTTATTTAACCACTCCAATGCTTTTTGACGATCGAGTTGAATGGTTGCAGGAACAGTTAGGGGATTGTAGGTTCCTACTTTCTGAATGAATTTCCCATCTCTGGGTGAGCGGCCATCGGCCACAACGATAAAGTAAAAAGGTCTCTTCTTACTTCCGTGTCTTTGTAAGCGGATTTTTACTGCCATGTTAAATAGACATTTAAAGGCGTTAAATAATTGGTTTTCAATTGACTAAGATTAGTCGGACTGCAAATATACGAAGATTTGGAAAAATAGAAAAAGTTAAATCGCAATAAATTGAAAAGCCCCCCTTATTTGCGCATACCCCTCATTCCGGGAAAGCCCCCCATAGGCATATTATTCATCATCTTCATCGTTTGCTTCATCTGCTCAAACTGCTTCATAAAGGCATTGATTTCCTGTAAATCTTTACCACAGCCCCTGGCAATTCGATTTTTTCTGGAAGGATTGATTAAGTCGGGATTGGCGCGTTCGGCAGGTGTCATTGATAAAATAATCGATTCAATTCCGGTAAAAGCATCGTCATTGATATCGATATTTTTCATCGCCTTCCCCATTCCCGGAATCATGCCCATCAAATCTTTCAGATTACCCATCTTCTTAATTTGTTGCAACTGATCCATAAAATCCTGAAAATCGAATTGATTTTTGCGGATCTTTTTTTCCAGTTTTTTAGCTTCCGCTTCCGAAAATTGAGCCTGGGCTTTTTCTACCAAACTGGTAATATCTCCCATTCCCAATATTCGCTGCGCCATCCTGTCGGGATAAAAAACCTCCAGGGTATCCATCTTCTCTCCACTGCTTACAAACTTGATAGGTTTGTTTACAGTATAACTGATTGATAAAGCCGCTCCACCCCGGGTATCGCCATCCAGTTTGGTTAATACTACTCCGGTAAAATTGAGCCGATCATTAAAAGCTTTTGCAGTATTAACAGCATCCTGACCTGTCATCGAATCCACTACAAACAAGATTTCAGTAGGCTGCAATGCATCTTTTAATTGCGCCACTTCTGTCATCATAGCTTCATCTACCGCCAATCGACCGGCCGTATCTATAATTACTACATTCTTATTATTGGATTTGGCAAATTGAACCGCATTTCGGGCTATTGTAAGCGGTTGCTTATTTTCTCTCTCCGCATACATGTCTACCCCAATTTGCTTCGACAATACTTCAAGTTGATCGATGGCAGCAGGTCGATAAACGTCGGCCGCAACTAACAATACTGATTTACCCTTTTTCCCTGTTAGGTAATTGGCAAGTTTTCCGGAAAAAGTTGTTTTACCACTTCCCTGTAACCCGGCAATTAAAATTATAGCAGGGTTTCCACTCACTTGAAAATCTGCTTCCTTACCACCCATCAATCCGGTTAATTCATCCTGCACAATTTTAACCATGAGTTGTCCAGGACTTACCGCAGCGATTACTTTTTCGCCAATCGCTTTTTCCTTCACTTTATCGGTAAACTGTTTAGCAATAGTGAAGTTTACGTCGGCATCCAGTAATGCCTTACGGATATCCTTAATTGTATTGGCAATATTCAGCTCATTAATGCGGGCTTCCCCTTTCAGATTTTTAAACGCTGCTTCGAGTTTTTCACTCAATGAATTAAACATACTCTTCCTTTTTTACTGCTTTTTACACACTGATTGCCGTAATTAAATCATCAAGCCGCAAATATAGAAATTGCAGGGCTATCCTGTTCGTTAAAAACCGTTCTTACTGCAAATAATGTAAGTAGAAACAGCCGTTAATTTGTGATTTCCAAAAAACTACGGGCTACAACTGATTACCGTTGCTCATAGAAACAATAGAAATCGATTATTAGAAAAAATATTGTAAGCAATTAATTATCAATAAATTATAAGATAATTTGGGAAGAATTAACAGGATGTTAACCCTCAAATCCCATCCTTTATAAAAAAACATTTGGGTACCAATATTTTTTTTATATTATTGCAAGGGCGCAAATGAAATAGCCAAATAGAAAGTAATGAGTAAAAAGCAGTTATTTACACTTGAATTTCCTGTAAGATGTTCTCCCAGCATATTATTCGAATTTTTAGCTACTCCCGCTGGTTTACAGGAATGGTTTGCCGATAAGGTAGATGAATGGGAAAATGTTTATAGTTTTTCATGGAATGGAGATAAACCACAAAAAGCGGAGTTAGTTGATCAGGAACAGGATAAATTTATCCGATATCGTTGGCTTACCAGCGACAAAAACGAATATTTCGAGTTTCGGATTGAAAAAACCGAAATTTCCAATCAAACCATTTTAATGATTAAAGATTTCGCTGAAAAAAACGAAATCAAGGATCAGTCTCAACTCTGGGGATACCAGGTGAAAGATCTATTTCATCGATTGGGAAGCAACTAGTTAATATTGCCTAGTGATTGGTATCTAAGGCATCTTTATCCACTTTGCAAAAATTTCAGTACAGCTTTCAGGAATGTTTTCCCAATCTGTTAGCGGAAACCAGCAACTGTATTTGATGAAATTCAGCTGATCCACTTGTTGCCGTTGCATTTGGTGAACTGGAATGCAAAACGATTCACGGAAATGATGTTGCCAGGGATCTGAATCAACATCCATCCACCAATTTTTTTCCGCACTAAGTATATGGGTATTTGCATTGCTTTTCCATTGATTGCAAAAACTGCCCTGCAACAATAAATGAATGCTGAAACCATGTCCCCACCAGAAAAATGTGCGAATCGCTTTTGCGTTTCCTTCAGCATAAAAACGGGGATAATCTAGCATCACCCACGGCAATGATTGATACTGTTCACCACGTGCAATTTTAGGTGATGGATTGATCCATTCGTCCCTATATTGATCGGGTAATTGGCGAACGATTTTTGTATAATTTTCTGCAATCCCACCCAGTATTTGGTAAACCTTTTCTATAATGGCATTCTTTGTTAAAATAATATCCGGATTGCTTACCAATGCCCATTCCTCTGGCGAAAGTGTTACTTTTGAACTACCCATATTTCTCAAATTAGAAGCACAAAGTGATAAAAAAACTGGACATTCTGATCATTAAGGCCTTTGTTGGTCCGTTTATCGCTGCTTTTAGCATATCGGTATTCGTGCTAACCATGCAGTTTTTTTGGCTCTACATTGATGATTTGGTAGGAAAAGGGTTGGATCTTCTTACCATTTTAAAACTTGTGGGTTTGGTAACCTTATTCTGGATACCGACAGCGCTCCCATTATCTTTATTGTTTTCTTCCATTATGACCTTCGGGAATTTGGGGGAAAGTTTTGAATTAATTGCAATTAAATCCTCGGGAATACCCCTACTCAGATTTATGCGTCCGCTGTTAATCTTTGCCATTTTTGTAAGTGGACTTGCCTTTTTATTTGCTAACAATATTATTCCGGTTACTCAAAAAAAATTATCGGCACTCAAATATGATATTATTGTTGCCAAGCCTGCATTTGACATTAAGGAGGGGGTTTTTTACGATAAAATTGATGGCTATGTAATTAAATTAGGGAAGAAGGAAAAAAATGATAGTATCATTCATGATGTAGTAATTTTTGAAAAAGGGGGGCAACTGCAAGACTATATTACTGTTGCAAAAACCGGTGTGATGCGGTTGTCGAAAAATAAAAGAGATCTCGAATTTATTTTGCAGGATGGTTACCGATACGAAGAAGCCGGACCACGAAACAGTATCAACACGCAATTTATTCAAATGGGATTCAAGACTTATAAAAAAGTATTTGACCTGAAAAGTTTTCAAATGAGTAAAACAGGCGATAGTGCATTTTACGATCCCAAGATGCTGAGTATTCGACAACTCAACAACACAATAGATTCTTTACAAAATCTGGATTCATTATTTATTAGCAAAACAAGAAAAGAGTTTTCCCCTTATTTGTCCTTTGTTCGATATGCTGATACCGGATGGACAAAATCAACTGCTAACATTTCGGGAAAAAATCAACAGATTGATCAATTGATTCCGGATTCAATCAAACAATCAGTTTATGGAAATGCGATTAGTCAAATCAGCAACATCAGGGGCAATGCGGTTGTTTTGGAGTCGGAATATAAAGACCGCTTTCAATCGCTGAACTTGCATAAAATCGAATGGCACCGAAAATTTACTTTATCGTTCGCCTGTTTAATCCTCTTCATGATTGGGGCACCACTGGGTTCCATTATTCGCAAAGGGGGATTGGGATTGCCCTTGGTTTTTGCTATTATCTTTTTTGTGATCTTCTACCTGCTTAACAATTTTGGGGAGAAACTAGTGCGGTCGAACGAGTTGAACCCTTTAAATGGAATGTGGCTTTCTAGTTTTTTATTGATTCCGGTAGGCTTATTCTTAACCTATAAAGCCATGTCGGATTCTCAATTATTCAACAACGAGTTTTACTATCGCCAATTCAAGCAATTGCGGCTATTTTTGGCTAACTTTACTTTTCGAAAAAAATCCGTTTAAACCTACTATTATGAGCAGAAAAATGCAACGCCGACAATTTATTAAAACAACCGGCCAAGCCGGAATTTCTGCCGGAATGCTACTATCAGGTTTACCATCGCTGGCGGCCACCACAAAGAGTTTGCCGGGTGAAGTTGGGTATACTCAGCAACCCTTACCTTATGCGTATGAGGCTTTGGAACCTTCGATTGATACCACAACCATGACGATTCATTACAGCAAACACGCAGCCACGTATGCTAAAAATCTGGCGGATGCTTGTGTTGCTGAAAAGGTTGACACAAAATCCGTTTCACCAGAACAGTTGCTTCGAACTATTTCAAATTATTCTGCCAAGATGCGCAATAATGGCGGCGGACATTATAATCATGAATTTTTCTGGCAATGCATGCGGCCTGGAGCTGCTGGTGTTCCGGGAGCAGGCTTACTTGCAGCCATCAACAGCTCATTTGGTTCATTGGAAGCTATGAAAACCCAATTCAGTGATGCCGCCAAAAATCGCTTTGGAAGTGGCTGGGCATGGCTAGTAGTAACTACCGATAAAAAATTGGCGATTGGGTCCACTGCCAATCAGGATAATCCACTCATGGATATCAGTGATTTCAAGGGCAGACCGATTTTAGGTTTGGATGTTTGGGAACATGCTTATTATCTGCATTATCAGAACAGGAGAGCAGACTATATTGCTGCCTGGTGGAATCTGGTTAACTGGGATTTTGTAGAAACTCAATTGAACAAAGGATAATTTTTCAACTGTAAAAATAATTGCTGTGCAAGTACAAGTAACCTGGGCGAGTGCCCTTGCTTTTGATTTATCATCACCCGATTCGGCACATACTGTTAGAATAGATGCCTCTATTGAATCGGGCGGAACGGATACAGGATTAAATCCTAAAAAATTATTATTAGGATCGCTTTGCGGATGCAGCGGCATTGATGTAGTAGATATTTTAAAAAAAATGAAAGTACCCTTTGAGAGAATCGAAATTTCAGCATCAGCAGAGCAAACGGATGAAACCCCCAAAACATTTCGTTTTATACATATGATTTATAAAACAGATGTTGCTTCAGAACATGCCGATAAAGTTGCCCGAGCGGTATCATTATCGCATGAAAAGTATTGTGGAATATCAGCGATGCTGGCCAAGCATTGCCCGATAACCTACGAAATCGGAACCTTGTAATTTTTACATCCGATTCAAATTTTAAAAATATTCCTCTGAATAAGGCCCAACAAAATTTCCGGCTGCAACAATTCATTACCGCAGGAGGGGTGCTACTGCTGGTAGCTAAAATTGTGGCTTACCAGTTAACCCATTCACTTGCAATTTTAACCGATGCACTTGAAAGCATTGTAAATGTGGTGGCAGGCTTAGTTGGCTTATATAGTTTATATGTTGCCGCAAAACCACGGGATCTCGATCATCCTTATGGACACGGGAAGGCAGAATTTGTTTCAGCGGCAGTAGAGGGAACCCTGATTATAGCAGCAGGAGTGATGATTATTTTTGAGTCTATTCAGCATTTTCTGCATCCCTTAACACTTCATCAGCTGGATATTGGCTGCTGGATTATTGCAGCCACTGCCCTATTAAATTATGCAGGGGGCTATATCTGTTTGCAGATAGGAAGGAAAAATAAATCCCTGGCACTGGAAGCTAGTGGTAAACATTTGCAGATGGACACCTATTCAACGCTGGCCATCCTGCTGGGTTTGCTACTGATGCTTTTTACAGGGTATATGTGGATTGATCAGGCGATTGCCCTCCTGATGAGTGTTTTGATTATTTACAATGGCTATACCATTTTACGCAGATCATTAGCAGGGATAATGGATGAGGCAGATAGCAAATTACTCGAACGATTTATCGTAATACTCAACAAAAATCGAAGAAACCAATGGATAGATGTTCACAATCTTCGTGTAATTCAGTATGGTGCACTTTTACACATTGATTGTCACCTTACAGTTCCCTGGTATTTCAATGTGCATGAGGCACACCGAGAAATTGATGAGTTGGCTAAATTAATTGAACAGGAATTGGGCGACAGTATTGAATTGTTTGTGCATACAGATGGCTGTATGCCATTTAGCTGCACGGTTTGCGCTATTTCCGATTGTAAAGTCCGTCAACAATCCTTTATCAACCGGCCCGAATGGACGCTGGCAAATATCCTTTCGAACGAAAAGCACCGATTATAAATTGAGGGTGTACCTTTGTTCTTTCTGTTAGGCCCCGTGCCAATTACCTTATAAAAGCTATGAATATGTTAAGCTGGAAAGATTATCAAGCCGCACATCAGGAAAGATTTCTACAGGAATTGCTGGAACTATTGCGTATCCCCAGCATTAGTGCACGTTCTGAAAACAAAGAAAGTATGCTGGAATGTGCGGAATTAGTTAAACAACGCTTAGTAGAAGCGGGAGCAGACAGTGCATCTATTTATCAAACTGAGGGTCATCCTATTGTATATGGAGAAAAAATAATTGATCCGGCCAAACCTACCATTCTGGTGTATGGACACTATGATGTTCAGCCAGCCGACCCACTGGAATTGTGGAAGTCTGGACCGTTCGAACCCGAAATCAGAGACGGGAAAATATATGCACGGGGGGCTTGCGACGATAAAGGACAATTTTACATGCATGTGAAGGCGCTGGAGATAATGACACAAACCGGAACATTGTCGGC
>Ga0214923_10007367_pt1 | contig 12010 bp, 13 predicted proteins | sample LL1510_MetaG_FD_177993 | JGI IMG/M metagenome (GOLD analysis project Ga0214923, IMG submission 177993) | Freshwater microbial communities from Lake Lanier, Atlanta, Georgia, United States - LL-1510 | ecosystem: Environmental > Aquatic > Freshwater > Lake | place: USA: Georgia | collected... | reverse complement strand
CCACCACCTCTACGGATGCGCCGGCATCGGCCACCAGACCGGAGGCAAGGTCTCGGACGTGCCGTTCCACGCCTCCGCGGTGGGGCCAGTAGCGCTTGGTGAGGTGCAGGATGCGCATCGGCGGTCAGCTTCCCAACACCTCGCGGTAGGTTGCCAGTGCCTGGGTGCCGATCCGTTCAAGTGAGAAGTCCGGGGCACGGGCCAGACCGCGGGCTATGAGATCGGTGCGCAGGGGATTCTCAAAACAGGCGCGTTCCAGTGCCTCGCCTAGGGCCGTCACATCCCCCGGAGGGACCAGCAGGGCCGCGCCAGACGCGACCTCGCGGATTGGTGGCAGGTCCGACGCGACGCACGGTACCCCCATCGCCATTGCCTCGACCACCGGGTAGCCAAACCCCTCCAGAAGGGACGGCAAGGTGACCACGCGGGCCCGCCGGTACCACTCCACAAGGGCGTCGTCCGGGATGGTGCCGGTCATGACAACGCTGTCCTCGATGCCGAGGCGGGCCACCAACTGGCGGAGTGCCAACGCATCTCCGGTGTGGTCTGGTCCCACAAGCACCAGGCGGTGGCGCCGCAGGGCCGGCCGTGATGCGTAGGCCTGCACGAGGGTGTCAATCCCCTTGCGCCGCGAGAGCGTCCCCACAAACAGGATGACCGCATCGGTTCCGGACATGACGCTGGGTTGGAACCGGGCAAGGTCGATCCCGTTCGGGAGGACTCGCACCTTCCCACGCGATGATGGCAGGAGGCGGGCGAGATCGGCCTCGGTGGCGCGGGTGCCGACAATGATGGTGTCGGCGCGCCAGGCGGCAAGGTGCATCAGCACCCGATAGGCCCCCAGTCGCATTGCAGAGAGGTGGCTACCTGTGGCGAAGTCTGGCCTTTCCAGGAAGGCGGCGTCGTGAATGGTCACGATCAGTCGGGTGTGCTGGGGCAGGATCAGCGGTGTGGTGAAGTGGGTGGCGTGCAACAGGTCCGCGCCACGTTGGAAGAGACGCAAGGCAACCTCAGCATGCTGCCACGGCGAATAGACTCCGGAGTGGATGTGCGTGAGGCGGGTGCCGGGCGGGGTTGTCCCGAGGTGTTGCCATCGTTCGCGGTGCCCGAGTAGTCTCCATGCGAAGTCATGGGCACCAGGTGTGGTCGCCAACCCGGCCACCAACCCGCTCGCCGACCGTCCGACCCCGGTGTCGCCAAGCTTGCGCGCGTCGATGGCGATTTGCATTTGGTGAAACTGGGGCATAGACACAGGGTACGATCAGACAAGGGTCACCGATCGAGGGAGCGGTCCATTTTAGGCAATTGACATTAAAATTATATTCTGAATACTTTATAAAAAACTAAGTCAAAGACAAATGTCGGCATTGACAGCACGTGATGCGTTTGGAAAATTGTTGCTCCCCGAAACATTCCTGTTGTTTGTCGGGACCATTGAACCCCGGAAGAATCTTGGCCTCTTATTTGAAGCGTTTCAACTCCTTTCAGAATCCCTCCGCCGCCAATTCCCATTGGTAGTTGCCGGTAAGCCTGGTTGGCACACCGGCCCAATATATGCGAAAGCATTGCCTTTAGTAACTGAAGGTACAATTCTATTTACCGGTCTGGTAAGTGAAGAGGACTTGACTCGTCTTTACAAGGCTGCAACCGTGTTCGTCTATCCATCGCTAGATGAAGGATTTGGATTGCCTCCGCTGGAAGCGATGAGTCATGGCACCGCGGTAATCGTGTCTGATGCGCCAGTTCTAGTCGAAGTGTCTGGCCCTGGTGCCTTGGTCGTTTCAAGGTTCGATGCATCTGAGCTGGCGGGTGCGCTCAATCTGCTGCTATCCGATGACGCGAGACGCTCCGAGCTATCGGCTAAGGGATATGCGCACGCAGCAAAGTATTCATGGGAGCGTACGGCAAAGGCGACGATTGCAGCATATCGGCGTATCCTGACCCGATGACGGCGAATGTCCTTCGGGTCGCACTGGACATGCGTCCGACCTCTGAACCGGGCACTGGGATTGCTCGGTACGCGCGCGAGCTTGCCGAAAAGCTGGTCTTGGAAAATGATCTAGACGTACACCTTCTCTACAAATTCAAGACCAAAGATAGAAAAATTGCGCGAGCGTCAGTAAAACATGCACCTCAGATGAACTGGCTGCAGGGTTTTGTTCCGCGCTACTGCAAGGAACATGCTGTCCATGTCTTTCACGGAACCAACTTTGTCGTGCCACTCATGACACGTATGCACCGTGTTGTGACCGTTCACGATATGACGCTCTTTAGCATCCGGTCAGGCCATCGGCTACGCACTCTACTGGTACACGGGATCCAGTCGTTGCTAAGCCTCACCGTTGCTGATGCCGTTATCACCGACTCACGCGCAACCGCAAATGCTCTTGGTGCCCGTTTTCCGTGGCTCCGCACGCGCATCCATCATGTTCCCTTGGGTGTTGATGCCAGCTTCGTTCCTACGGTGGGGACGGTCATGAACTCCAATACTGAGAAACGGAATATTGACCCACCGTTTGTGCTCAATGTTGGAAAGCAGGAACCACGGAAGAACCTCCCGCTGCTAATTGAAGGGTTTGCGCGGGCCTGTCAATGGTCGCAATGGGTCCATGACCTTGTTCTTGTTGGTCCGGATGGTTCGGCGTCGCGTGATGTTAGGCAGGCTGTGAGGGATTCAGGCGTAGAAAACCGGATCCATTTATTAGGTGTGGTGGCCGATGCCGAGCTTGTAAGCCTTTACCATCGTGCGTCGCTGGTTATCTATCCGTCATCGGTAGAGGGGTTTGGGTTGCCAGTCCTTGAAGCCATGGCATGTGGTGTCCCTGTGGTCACGTTATCTGACCCGTCAGTTCTGGAAGTCACGGGCGGCGCGGCGTTGGTCTTGCCAAGTGCCACGCCTGAGGCCGTTGCACATGCGCTGCAATCCGGTGTAACGATTGGGCCGGAGCGTGACGAGCGTATTCGGCTAGGGCTGACCCGTGCGGCGTCGTATCGCTGGGAGTATGTAGCCGCCGCGACTTTGAATGTTTATCGGGAGGTCGCTCACAGAAGACCACGGTTTGGACAGTCGAGTTGACTAGGCTAAGGGTTGCGGTCGACTACGATCCTGCGTTGCGTGCCCAAGATGGGATTGCCAGGTACACGCGTTCGCTTGTGGATGCGATGCTGGCAGCCGATGAGTCGATGGAGTTATTTCTCTTTGGGTCAACAGCTGTCGGAATGCCGGTTCACCCACGCGTTTCACCAGTGGTTCACGGCATGTCCCCTAGATGGTGGCGTGTGCGGTTGCTTTTGGCGCACTTTGCGGGAATTCCAGTAATGAGGAACTTGCCGAGTGTGGACCTCTTTCATGCAACGGACTTCGTTTTTCCACCGACGTGCAGTAGCATGCCACTCGTAATCGTTTCGCTGCACGATGTCACCACCGTCAGTAACCGTACCATGCATACATTATTTCATCGCATTATCACTGGTATATTCATGACGATTCTAAAACAATCCCCACATCATATACTTGTACCGACGGAGGCTGGGATGGTTGTCAGCGGAGACGTGCTTGGAATTCAGCGTGAACGGATGAGCGTGGTGCCATACGGGACTTGGAACTACGACTGGACTGACTAATGGTAAAAATACACACTAATAAAATTAATCTTGAGGCATTACTTGATAGCAACAATACAGAAAGCCGCATCAGGAGCCAGGTGCCGTCGCCAATGGATGGGGGATGGATCAGTGCGGCGGTCGTGAGCCGGCTTTCTTCACTTGGCAGGCGTCTTGCACGAATTCTCTATAAATTTGCACGCCCATTCATGCGACCAATAGCGCATAGACTTCGGCGATTTCTCATGAGCGACTTTCAGGCAGAGCTAACGCGTATCACACGTACAATTAATACACATAGTATTGAAACAATTCGTCGCGACCAGCTAACTATTCTCAGAGACTTGCAGGAAATAAAATCTATTGTCAGTCGTCTCGAAACGCACGCTCGGACCGCGAGCTCAGACACGTAGGCTACCCGAAACAAAGTATCCGGTGCAGCATGCACCATGCCTTGTTACGAGAGATCAAAGTGAAAGTTGCGATCGCATCAACATTCGTGCCCTTTGCGGCAAATCCGTACCGGGGTCTTGTGGTTGCCTTGGAGGAGGCGCTCCGTCTCGAGGGTCACCAAACAGAAGTGGTGTTGTTGCCTCAGGTTGATGTGCCAGATCGGCTTATTTCGCAGATCCTTGCGTTCAGGCTGGTAGGACTAGAGAGCGTTGATCGATTGATTTGTCTACGCCCCCAAGCGCACATGATACCTCATCGCAACAAAGTCGTGTGGCTGCTTGATGGACTTCTTGCAGGTGTTGAACAGTGGAAATTCGGCGGTTATCCCATCAAGCATACTCGTGACAGAGGACAACTGGACGCAGTGCGTACCAGCGACAAACGATGTTTTGATGAATGCAAAACTGTCTTTGTGGGATCGCCCTCTTTGAAGAAAAGTATGCTTAGCGTACATGCTATTGGAAGTGTCCTTCTTCGCCCACCGCTTCCTGTGCCTACAAAGCTAGGAAACAATGCACAATCTAGTACAATACTATGTTTGTCATCTTATGATGAAAACAGTAGACTACACATTATTATTCAAGCGCTTGCTTGCAGTTCGTCAACGCTTAACCTAAAAATTTTAGGTAATCGATGCCACCCGTCCTTTCAGAGACTACTCAGTCAGCTCATCATTGACCTTGGCATGGAACAAAGGGTGTCCCTTGACTTTGGTCCGACGTCGGAAGAGGTGTTGACCACCGCGTTGGCTGAGTGTGTGGCCGTGATTGACTTGGAGGCATCCGGGACAACTGCTGGCGACGGCATGATCAGGTGCACCCGGGCTGCCAGATGCATGATCGTAGCTGGCGACGGTGGCGCGAACCTGGACGACGTGATTGACGGCGTCACAGGAGTAGTCATCGAACCCGACGTAGCAAGCGTTGCAGCTATGCTGCATTCACTGGAGGCGGGAGCCATTGATCATGCGGCTCTTGGACGGAACCTCCATGAACGCGCCGGCAAAGCGGCTATGTCTTGGCCCGAGACGCTTAGGCAGCTGTTGGGATGAAAATCCTGATCGTCAATGCCATGGTGCCATATGTTCGGGGTGGTGCCGAGGCGCTTGCCACAACGCTGGTCCGCCAACTTGAATTGGCCGGGCACTCGGCGGAGTTGCTGAACATCCCTTTTCAATATGAACCGGCCCAGCAAATCCCTTTGCAGATGCTTCTTGTTCGTGAATTACAGATTAGTAATGTTGATAGAGTTATAGCACTGAAGTTTCCTGCGTATTTGGTGAGGCATTCGCACAAGATACTGTGGATCTTGCATCAATATCGACAGGCATACGACCTCTTTGGAACCTCCCTGAGCAATATTCCCCCAGGAACTGATGGAGATATGTTGCGGAGGGCAATCCACTCAGCTGACGGTGAGGCCTTTGCGGAAGCAAGGCGTGTGTTTGGAATCTCCGCAAATGTTGTGGGCAGGCTCCAGACGTTTAATGACGTTAAAGGCGAGGTGCTCATCCCGCCACCGCCTGACGCGGAACGCTTCTTGCCGGCACCCGGCAGTGGCTACGTGTTTGCAGGGGGACGCGTGAGCCGCATCAAGAGGCAGCACCTTTTGGTCGAGGCGATGGCGTTCGTCAAGTCTTCGGGTCGCCTAGTTGTCGCGGGACCACCAGAGGATCAGTCTTACGCAGACCGCATGGTCAGTTTCGTTCGAGACCAGGGACTTGCCGCACGTGTGACGCTCGACTTTCGCTTCTTAACTCGCCAAGAATATGTGGAATATCTTATTCAAGCAGATGCAGTGGCGTATGTTCCAGTCGATGAAGATGCCATTGGATACGTGACAATGGAGGCTGCAATTGCGCACAAGCCGGTCATTACCACGAATGACAGTGGGGGTGTGCTCGAACTTGTTGATAGCAATGTGGTTGGATGGGTCTCTCAACCAACGACGCGGGCGCTTGCTAGGTCGATTGAAGAGGCACTCCGTGATGGGACAGGCACGATTGCAAAAGGCCAGGCATTGCACGCCCGATGGCAGAGCAAGCAGGTCAACTGGCCGGAGACGGTGAGGAGACTTCTCGAATGAGGATCACCGTAGTTACCCCAACCGCACGGTCAAGTGCGATTGGCGCGGTCTCATCGTGCTTGACCCAGAATTTGGCTCGCAACGGGTACGAAGTTACCGTTGTTCAGGCGGAAACAGTGCCTCCGCAAGTCGAAAATGAGCACCAATTCCCCATGGCGCCCGTGCACTATGCCGCCGTCGGTGTTGAGAAACTACTGCAACAGGCAGATGTAGTCATTTATCAAGTGGGTAATCACTACGCTAACCATGCTGGGGCAGTTTACTGGCTTTATCGCATCCCTGGCGTAGTCTGTCTCCATGACGCTTTTCTAGGCAACTTGTTTGCAGGATGGGCGGAAGCGAACTGGACTGACGCACAAGCAGTCCTTCGTCGCTGGTACGGTCCGATTGTTCAACAAAAATACTGGGATTGGCAGGCGCAAGAGACCTTTATTGAATTAACAATTAACGTTGCGCCGATGACCGAGTGGATATGCGCGCGTGCAATCGGGATCTTCACACATTCGAGTTATTCCTCGGAGCGGATCATTCACGCGTGTCCGGGACCCGTTTGGTCGTTCCCGTTGTGTCATGCCAAAGAACCAGTGATTTCTGCCTCGACACCAGAGGAACACCGAGTGAAGGCAAACGACCGGTTTACCGTCATCACTTTCGGGCACATTATTCCCAATAAGTGTGTTAACCGGGCCATTGAAGCAATCGGGACACACCCGGGGCTTCGGGATGTTGTGGATTACCGCGTCGTTGGATCAATCTCGCCAGATTACGGCCTCGCCCTCGAAAGACAGGCCCGAAAACTGCGAGTCTCCTTGGCAATAACAGGTGAAGTGACAGACGAACGCCTTGCTGCTGAACTAGCGGGCGCTGACGTGGTATTGGCGCTGCGCTGGCCCGCAACGGAGTTAGCATCGGCCTCGGTCATAGAAGCATTGTGGCACGGTAAGCCAACAGTTGTAACTGATACTGGATGCTATGCCGAACTCCCAGATAATATTGTGCATAAAAGTAGCCCAGAAATCTCGGCGGAACAGCTCGGGATAATTATACACAAAATATTATCCGTATCTAATATAAACAATCAGAGTGAGTTACGAAGTCAGTACAGTAGACTGCAATTTGACGGGCACATATACGCTAATCGAGTATCCGAATTTATCAAACTCAATTACACCACATTTCTTTTTATGTTTGAGATAACAAGACTAACAACTATAGTATATGCATGGAAAACAAACATTCACACCAATGATATTATAACAAAATGGAGAATATTCCAATAGACTGATCTCGTGGGCAATATTTCATGAATACAACAATACTTGAAAAAATACCCTGGTCTAAAATAATCGTATCGTGTATAATTATTTGGTCTATTGTTGCTTTACCGATGAGACATGGCGATGGACACGAATATTCTTTGACAACTAAAGCACTTAGAATGACTTTTTCACCAGAAATTACAGTAGATGTTGTTAAAGAACGGATAAAAGATATTCAAAAGTTTCCGAGTAATGGATATAGTATAGAACTTTTTGAAAATGTTGAGAAATCTATCATAAATGGTGACTCAGGGTATATGGGAGTATATCGTGACCTTAGTGGGCATTATTACGGATATCACTTTTTTACATATTCAATTCTAGTTGCCATCACAGAATTCGCAATTGAGCAGCTGGGTCTCAATGTGCTTGCTAGCTTTCAGCTAACAAATGGGCTTATTACAATAATTTGTGTCATGTTAACAACTTCTTGGCTCGGTAAAGAACAGATAAAACAAACATATATATATTTTGTAATTTTGGCAAGTGGCACGATTTTCTATCTTCAATGGAGTCACCCTGAGGTTTACTTGTTTTGTGCCATATTTATAAGTGTAGTTGGACTATTACAGCATAGATGGCGTTCATCCCTAATGTTTGCTGCAGTAGCGGCGTGTCAAACGATTAGCTTCGGTGCCCTAGTGTTGTTCATTATATTGTATTTTCTGCCCAGAAAAATTAGGACTTTTTCATCTGGCGAAGCGATGCTTGCAGCGGTGTACTTGTTCTCAATTGGACTACTCTCTGGTATATCAGCAATATTTTATTATATCCATTTCGGAACGATTAGTATTATAAGTACTATTCCGTTGTTAGTTGATCCGGATTTCGTGACTCTTGGGCATTTGGCGTCGATTTATATGGATTTAGACCAAGGCATGTGGGTTGGTGCGCCGTGGCTTGTCGGGGCAGGTTTATGGTTAGTTGTTGCAAGATGCAGAGGTAAATTAGCAAATGCCCCGTGGAGACAAATATGTAGTGTGATTATTATGAGTTTATTGATAGTTGTTCCAATTTTGGCGCATTCTAATGTGAACAGTGGATCAAGTGTATTTCAAAGATATGCGTTTTGGGCTGCAGCTCCCGTGGCTGCCTGGGTAACTGCTAAAGGGGGTGAGTATTTTCGAGGACCCGCGGCAGGTTTTTTTCAGGCTCTTGCGATTGCTTGGATGGGCGCCTGGGGAGGTCCACTGGCAGCCGAAGACTACTTGACTTTTAAACCTTGGACACGGCTAGTACTAACGCATTTGCCCTTTTTGTATGTAGGCGAGCCAGGTGTGTTTTTTGAAAGGGCAACAGCGGGAATGTTTGACCGAGGTGCCGCGTACGGGGGATGGGATAGTCGAGGCAACCAGCCGGCGGCGTTTGTGGACAGGCATGGAACGATTACAAAGGTGCTCGCCCCCCCCCTTAGTCGCTCCTCTGAATGGGCAAACAATCTTTGCACCGGTACATTAGGCGGCCCGTCGCTCGCTCTCGCCAGTGGCAATGTCCGACGAGATGCCGGATTTGGTTGGGCGTACATTGATGGGCCTTTTCAGTGTGTGGGAGCTATTCTAAATAGCCCTGTCGTCTTGCAGATTGACTCGGAGGGTAATGATAATGACACGATTGAGTTTAACCGCGTGGCGATGCCTAAGTTTGTTTCTGCAGTCAGCGGTTTCAGTGGGATTGAGTCTTGGGGTAGGTGGACCGTTGGCCATGTCAGCGCAGTTGTTTTTGCCCCCGAGTTTCGGTCTTTAGTAGTCGCGGAGGTGCACGCAACGGTATTTGATAAATATGAAGACAAAATAATACAAATAAAATGTAATGAACAGACCAGTCAAATTAATGCTGAAGAATTTGGCAGCGGACCAGTTAAGATACCATGTGGTTCGGTTGGTGTGGGGAAGAAGCAATATATCCAGTTTGTATTGCCCGGAGCAGTTTCGCCGTCAAAACGCTTTGTTTCTGCTGACTCTAGGGTATTAGGCTTGGCTGTGCGAAAAATTGTCATTCACTGATTGCTGTAGTACATGCTGGTGTGAGATAACAAAGTGATGAGTGTAGCTACATTGAGTCAACTAATCACAGGTGTTTTGTTAAATGCGTGCGCTCAGCTGTTGCTTAAGGGAGCGGCTCTGTCTTTAAAAGAAGTTGTTGAGAATGTGAAATGGGATCAATACTATTTGGCTCGCGCAGCGATCGAGATGTTAACAAATATACATTTGCTAGGCGGGCTTGCATTGTATGCAGTCAGCGTCGGTTTGTGGGTTATCGTGCTTGGGAAGGTGCCTGTCAATGTGGCTTATCCGATGCTTTCGGTGGGCTATGTGTTTAATGCAGTGATGGCGTATTTGGTGTTTGACGAGAAACTGGCTGGCGTTCAGGTCGTGGGACTGATTATTATTATTATTGGTGTTGTATTGCTGAATCAAAAATAACGGTATAGAATTATGAAGTCAATGTTGATTACAGGTGCAAGCGGATTTGTAGGGCGGGCGCTAAAAGAAGTAATAAACAAAGATAAATATGTAGTAATAACCACGGACATAGCGGGTAGCGTTGATTATCTGGGTGATTTGTCTGAACGTGATTTTGTCGAAAGCCTACCTGATGTAGATCATGTCGTGCATTTGGCTGGTGTTCAATATGTGACACCTCAGAGGCCGGTGTTTGGCCGACGACAGTGGTTTATTAGAAATAATGTTGCTGCGACCGAGTTCTTGTCTCAGCGCTTTCAAGATGCGCACTTTATTTATGTTGCAACAAGCATGGTGTTTGACCAACATCGAGGTCAAGAATATTCAAGCAACAGCGTTCGTAAGGCGAGTGGTGATTACAGCGAGAGTAAGCTTAGTGCAGTTCGTGTCGTAGAATATATGAAAAAATATGCTATTGTGTATCCTTGTATTATAGTTGGTAAGGGCAGAGGTGGACTATTTGGTCCGTTACTTCGCGCGCTGAGATATGCACGCACGCTTCTTTACTCGGGAGATTATAATCAGAAAATTAGTGTTATTGATGTTCGAGATGTTGCAAGAATATTAAATGCTATAGTGATGCAATCATTTGTTGGGCATGTGACTATTGCTGGCGAAGATCCATCGTCGGTGCTAGCTTGGAGTGAGGTCGCAGCCGATCACTTAGGAATTGCTCCTTTGTTGCGCATTCGGCTGCCGATGTTAGGTATTGCAGCATTTGCAAGGCTTACCGGATATCGATTTGTGTTTCGTGAGCAAATGAGTATGCTACAATATGGGCATATTGTTAAAGCGGAGAGTATGGAGAAATTAGGAGTCAGGCCGTTATTTACAACTAGTGATAGTATACGTGCACTTGCAGGAATGTATCGCTAATGTAGTCTTAGTAAGGCCATGCTTTATCTCTCCGGAAGCCAATCTTGTGAAGCGGGCGTCGGTTTGGTCTTCTGTTGATTGTGGGCAATGAGAGACGTCCGGAGGATGTGGCGTTATTGCTTCGCGTGGTTCAGTAGGTCGGGGCGTTCGCACTGGGCGCGTGTCTTCTTCGAGAAGGTATTCGTAAGTCGACGTGGTTTCGGGGACAGACGGGTGTAACCGTTCACGCGGTCATAGCGGGGTAGGGTTCCGGGTGGGTTTCCTTTCACGTTCTGTTGAGTGATGTAATCATTGATAGTCGCCCTGCTGGGTAACCGTTCACAGGGGTCAGTTGGGGACACGCAACTGGTGACTGGTCCTGCCACGTCCGGGCCAGGCGGAGGCGGGGAGGAGTTGGGGGACGGCAAGGTCGGCCATGCTCGCGGTGCAGACCTCGGCTATGCAGGCGAACAGGTCCAGTCCGTGTATCCGGTAGGTCGCCAAGAACGTCAGCTTGGTGCGACGGCCCGCTGGTGGGCGACGTGACCGGGTTGGTCACCGCGTCCCCGGCCACTGGGCCGGGATGTCGGGGGGTTGGGCGTGCCCGGCAGGTCGGACCACGGAGGCCGGGGCGAGTTCCCCCAGATGCTGCCGCACCCGGGTTTCGAGATCCCGGACGCGTTCCTGTAGCTGCATGATCGTTGCCCGCTGCGCGGCGATTGTCGCCCGAAGCTCAACAACCAGTGCCTGCAGGGTGCTGATCCCGGATGGCATCACTCAACAGAACGGGCAGCGAAACCCACCCGGCACCCTACCCCGCCATGATCCTGTAAGCGGTTGCCAGTGCTGGTTGCTTGTGGTTCCAAAACGCTGATGCGGGGCACCACGCTTATCTTTGTCTCCACGGTACACTGCCAATCTCCATAGCCGTTGACGGGGAAGGGAATCTGCGTGGCGGTCGCACTGCTGGGCCTGCTTCTAGGCGCCGTGCCGGTCATTGTGCTTCCGGGGGTGCTGAGCACCTTCGAACCGGTCAAGACGCTCCTCGTGGACGCCATCGCCGTCCTGGTGTGCCTCGGCGCCCCGGTCCTGCGCCTGATCCCCGGCGTCCCGCAACCCGACGGTGGCCCCGGCCTGTTCGACCGCGTCCTGTCAATGGACCGGGTGCGCCAGGTGACCGTCGCCGGGGTCACCGCGTCGGCGGTCATCGCGCTGCTGTCCACCCTCTTCTCC
>Ga0214923_10007365_pt1 | contig 12011 bp, 14 predicted proteins | sample LL1510_MetaG_FD_177993 | JGI IMG/M metagenome (GOLD analysis project Ga0214923, IMG submission 177993) | Freshwater microbial communities from Lake Lanier, Atlanta, Georgia, United States - LL-1510 | ecosystem: Environmental > Aquatic > Freshwater > Lake | place: USA: Georgia | collected... | reverse complement strand
AAACTGAATTCGTCACCAGCATCATTTTCGCCTTCTTCATCACCTTCTTCGCTACCAACAGCAACAGTAAGAAGCTCAATGAGCTTTTGTGCTGTGGCTTTATCCATAGTAAGCGTTACGGTTTCTTCTTCCTCGCCACCAAGATCAGCACCTAGATCTCCAAGATCGTCTTCTGGAGCAGGAGCTTCTGGGGTGTCGCTGAATTCATCATTAAATTCATAATACAAGTCAGATGCATCGTCTTCTGCAAGAATGCTCTGATGGGTTGCCATAGTAGTTTCAAAGAGACTATTGAATCGTGCACCGAATGCAGGCACTGCAGATTCATTTTTGGTCTTAGATTTTGCATCCTTAGGGCCTGCGCCTTTTGGACCGTCTTTAGGGGCCTTGAAGGCGTCGGCTGGGACTTTTGATGCACCTGGTTGCTTAAAGCCCGGCTTTTTTGCGCCTTTAGCTTTTTTGCGTTCTTCTAGAATAGCTTTAAGTTTTTCGTTCATAGTATAAAACTTACTTATACTTTAGTGCCTAATGTTTCTCTTGGTATAAATACTTTTATGGCAAAGAGGGCCCATTATTTAAATAACGAGAAGCTACCATTACCATCTTCTTCGTATGGTTATACCAAGGAAATGTTGGAAGACCTTGCAAGATGCAAGGAAGATTTAATATATTTTGCTGAAAATTTCTTTACAGTTGTTAATGTTGATGAAGGTGAACAAAAAATTAAGCTTTATCCTTTTCAAAAACGCATTCTTAAGTCATTAGTTAAGAATAGATTTGTTATAACGTTAGCCTCACGGCAATGCGGTAAAGCTTTAGATGAAAATACTCCAATACCAACACCTGGAGGTTATGTGCGCATGGGCGATCTTAAAGCAGGAGATCAGGTATTTGGATCAAATGGTAAACCTTGTAATATAACACACGCGTTCGAAACATTATATAATCGCAAATGTTATAAAGTTATTTTCGATAATGATGAAGAAATTATCGCTGATGCAGATCATCTATGGTTTACTCAAGACCGAAACGAAAGAAAAAGATTAAAACCATGCTTGGGTAGTGTAAAAACCACAGAACAAATTAAAAAAACCTTATTCTGTGGTATTAAAAAAGAACCAATGCATCGTATTAAAATGGCTATTAATGGTGTAGAATATGAAAAAAAGGAATTACCCATAGATCCTTATATATTAGGATTATGGTTGGGAGACGGCACCAGGTCAGGATCTAATATTACTGTAGGTGAACGAGATAAAGAAGATATTAAATCACAGTTATATGTAAATGAACAATTTAAGTTAATATTAATTAATAGTTTCAAAGAAGGGATTTATGCATTCAACCCAACCAATGTAGATAAAAATAACAGTTTAAAAAGTCTTCTTAAAAAATATGATTTATTAAACAATAAGCATATACCAGATATATACTTATATGCTAGCAGGAATCAGCGTATTGAATTATTAAAGGGGTTAATGGACTCTGATGGGTATATTTCAAAAAGAGGAGGTGCTTATTTTTACAATACAGATTTGGTCTTGGCTAAGAAGGTGGAACAGTTAATACAAAGTTTAGGATATAAAACCACATACAAAGAACATGTACCACATTATAATGGCAATGCATGTAGGGTTTGTGCTACTGTGTATTTCGAACCTAGAGAATATGTATGTACCGTTAAATTTAAAAAAGACAGGATTAAATTTATAAATAGATCAAAAAGTCGCAATCAATATTTTTATATTAAAGATATTCAAGAAGTAGAAACGCGACCTGTGAGATGCATTGCAGTTGACAGTCCAGATCATCTCTATCTTGCAGGGAAGAGTCATGTGCCTACACATAATTCATCACTAATGTGTATATATTCACTTTGGAAAGCATGCTTTAATAAACATCAACGTATTGTTATCGCCGCAAACCGTGAAGATACAGCTATTGAAATATTCGGGCGTATTAAATTAGCCTATGAAATGATCCCTAACTGGTTAAAACCTGGTATTGAGAAATGGGGGGAAACTGGCATGAAACTCGAAAATGGTTCATATCTTTCAGTAGAAACAACCTCGATGAATACAGGCCGTGGTAAGTCCGCTAACCTTATTATCATTGATGAAATGGCTTTTATTCCAAAGAATATCATGGATCAGTTTTGGAAATCTATTTCAGCCACTATATCATCTTCCAAAACAGCACAAATTTTCGTTGTTAGTACTGCTAACGGTACTGATAATCTATTCTATGAGCTTTATCGTGCAGCAACTTCAGTAGACCCTGATAGTAAAGATGCCAAATGGCACCCGGAGTGTGTTAGTTGGCAAGATGTTCCAGGTCGCGGCAAGAAATGGAAGGAAGATACATTAGCCACTTTAAATGGTGATGAAGAAAATTTTGCACAAGAATATGAAAACAAGTTTGTATCAATAGGGACTGGATCTATTGATGAAACATACATCGAATATCTTCGACACCGAGTAGCAAAGCCCATAATGGAACTAGATAACGGTCATTATAGTATATTTGAAATGCCCGATCAATCTCATGTATATGCTGCCGGTGTTGATGTGTCGGATGGTATTGGTGATGCAGCTTCTGTTGTTGAGGTCTTTGATATAACGGATTTAACAGACATTAAACAAGTAGCAGAATATCACAATAGAGAAATTGATCCATTATCATTCACCCGAAAAGTATATCAGATTGCAATGCAGTGGGGGTCTCCTATACTAGCTATTGAACGCAATAATATGGGTGGTACTGTAGTTGATACTTTAATAGAGACTTATGGGTATAATCGATTGCTGGATTATGTGCCTGGAAAATTTGACGATTATAATAAGAGAGGTATTTTCAGCCATACTAACGTAAGATATGATTCTGTGACTAATATGCGCTATTGGGTTAACTTACTTAAATGCGTCAGTATTAGGAGCCCAGGTCTAGTAGAAGAGCTTAGAACATTTGTTAAGCATCCTAATGGTATATGGAAAAAACTACAAGGCAAGAATATATGGGATGACCGTGTAATGGCTATGATATGGGCCTTATTTGTACTTGAAAGCGGTGTTGCTGAGAAGTATTATGAAGTAGTGGACAGAGACCGTAACGGGAAGGTTTCTCATATTATTGACGAGAATATGTTCTTTGAGTCAACACCAATAGGGGAGCTCCGAGCTAGTTTAGAAGGCCATTATTATGATGAACCGCCACCATTTAGCTTTGATAGTGTAAATATTAATCTAGATCCAGAAGACATGGATTTCCTTTATGGTATCATCACCCCTCAACAAACAAACGCACGATCGGTTCCTTTTAGTTCTGGATATACCCCCGGCTCTTAGGCATCTTAAATCTCAAAACGTTAGAACTAGTAATTTACTCAATGTGGATTCCATGCAATTTACGATCTTTGGATCTGTGGTGCCAGACATTAACGTCGGCTTCACTACAGAAAGATATGCAGGTCAATCCATGGCTCTCTCCAATCACAGTAAAGACCCGCCATCCCCTATTACTGTTAATTTTACTATTGATAATAATTTTAATAACTATTGGTTTATTTATAAGTGGTTAGATCTAATCAGTGATGACCAAACAGGTATATATAACGGCAAGGCTCTGCAGCATTGTAATACTGGTGTTCCTGGTTTACCGTATCAAACTAAGTTATCAGTATTTGCTTTAGATGAATATCAACAAGCTAAAACCATAAGATTTGACTTTACCCAAGCATTTCCCGTATCATTAGGTGGTTTTAACTGGTCTCATCGGGATGATGGTCTTATTACTAGCACTTTTTCGTTTATGTATTCCCAGTTCCGTGCAGAATTATTATGCGAAGTCTAAAAAAGCAACTAGGAAAAAAGTAAGTAGATTGTAATTATGGCACGTACAATCGAATCTCCCGGCGTAGAAATCAGAGAACGCGATCTTACCTTGCGTATTGACTCCCTTGTGGGAACTAATACATGGGTTCTAGGATTCGCAAATGAAGGACCTACTGAAGAACCAATTTCAGTAAGCAGCGTCTCTGAATTTGAATCTATATTTGGTTTACCTACAAATGCCGCTGAAAGGTATTTCTATTATTCCGGCAGAGAATATCTAAATTCTGGTGGTAATCTTATTGCTACTCGTATTCCTTATGGTGATTCCACTGGTGCTGGTTATGGTCAAAAGTATGGAGCTCTTGTTTATCCAGTAGTTCCTGCTGCCGATGCTTATAGCACTATCACATCTGGTAATAGTGCAGTAGTGGCACCAACATCAGCTATTGCTCTTACTGCAGCAAGTACATTTGTTTTAGGTGAACCTTATCACACCGAACTTAACGAAGACGACTTCTTCTCTCTTATTAACAACAATATCACATGGAGTAATACTATTGCTGCGAGTGCCTTGTCTGCTTCAAACTCAGCCAAATTCGGCGCTGGTATCAGCACCTTTGGCAATGCGGGTTTAATTGTTCTTGATACTTCAAAATCAATGTCTAACAACCTTCAAGAAGGTTACTATCTTGGTGTAGTTGATAATGATTATGCAAACCCTGCTCAAGATTACACGGACGTTATCAATGTCAAGGCTCTTGCCTCAGCAAATACATATACTACAATTGATACATCACGCATTCCATTTGCATTAAGCGCAACACACAATGGCGTTCAGGGTTCTGTATCTGAAGTTCTCGAATCTATTCCAAATCTTACATTTGATGTAAATTCATTTGATGATACTATTGCTATCGGTCTTTATAAGATTCGTAAATCAATTTACGCAGGTAGCACTAACAACGTTCTTGATAAGGTTCTCGTTGAGTCCTATACCGGTTCTTTAGATGCTACTCGTAAGATTTCTGATCCTCTTGGAGGCAATCCACAATCATTCTTCATTGAAGATGTTGTCAATAACAAGTCCTCTAATCTTAAAGTACTTGTAAATCCTTATATTTCTAAGTATACAGATTGGTCTGGTAATGATGGTAACCCTGATGTTGCTGTTCGTTTCTGGAAAACAACAGGTGTAGACGGTCTTTCTGGTAAAATTGCGCTTCCTGGTAATAATAGATCACTTGCTACAACCAACATTACAGAATCTAGAAGCTTATACGAAATTAGCACATACTCAGCTAACATTGATTTAAATAAAGTTGTAGGTGATGTTCCTAGTAAACTTGACCGTATCTTTGCATGTGTTTCTAATCCTGAAGTTGTACCTATCGACATCACTGCCGATGCTGGTCTCAGCACTATCTGGGCTACAACTATTGCAACCGGTGCTGCATCTGCTAATGGTTTTGACGATACAGTTTATATATCTGATTCAACTTTCGGCGATCTTTCAGCGTTTGATGGTAGTGTTTGCACTTCCCCAATTCAAGACGCCCATGAAGTAATTTATGGCCGCTTTAATACATTTGCTGAGTCTACTCGTAAGGATCACATCCACATCTCCGATCCTCTTCGTCAGATCTTTGTTAACGGTACAAACTACAAGAAATTTACTTCTAAGTGTGATCGTGTAGATAATCCATTCTCCCGCTCGATCTACTGGCCGCTTCGTAATCTCTACCAGTCTGCTAATAGCTCTTATGCAGCTTCTTATGCAAACTGGGTTAAGGTTTATGATTCTAATTCTGGTGGTTATTGCTGGGTTCCGTTTTCTGGATGGGCTGCGAGAGCCTATGCCGAAACTGATCGTGATCGTTTTCCATGGATTGCACCTGCTGGCTTAACTCGTGGTATTGTTCGTAACGTTGTTGATCTTGCTATCAATCCTAACCAGAAAGAACGCGACTTACTTTACAGAATCGGTCAAAATCCAGTATGTTTCTTCCCTAATGATGGCTTTACTATCTGGGGCCAGAAGACATTGTTCCGCAAGCCAAGCGCCTTTGACCGTGTTAACGTTCGTCGTCTATTCTTAGCTCTTGAAAAACCAACGGCTCGTGTTATGAAGTATTATGTCTTCGAACCTAATACCGTATTCACCCGCACTAGTGTTGTAAATACATTAACACCACTATTTGAACAAGCTAAGCGCAATGAAGGTGTGTATGATTACTTGATCGTATGTGACGAACGCAATAACGGAAGTGATGTCATTGATAGAAATGAAATGGTGGTCGATATTTATCTTAAGCCAGTACGTGCCTCTGAGTTCATTTTAGTGAACTTCGTCGCTACAAGAACAAGTCAAGACTTCGTCGAATTAATTTGATATAGAGTTAAAGCCAGCAATAATCAAAAATTACTGGCTTTAATTATCATTCTATGTGTAATTATATAAAATGATAATGAATAATCAAATACTCATAGATCGAATTAATAATACTTTATTGACGGCAAATAAGTCAATCAATAGTGCAATCACCAGAAGAGATGAGTTTCTACGTGGTGAATTTCATAAAAGCATAATTGATGCTACACTATTCTTAGATCCGTCAGCTCCCTTAGCCGAGAGGATATATTGCATATTGAATGGTATTAATGAGAACCAGAAATGTCAATGTGGCGCTCCTTTAACATGGAAAGGATATAAAAATAAACCATACACAAGATCATGTAGCAGTAATATATGCAAACGTAAAACAAATTCACAATGGAAGTCGAGTTCAAAATCTAAATGCAAAAAAGAAGCAGAGAAGAAGCAGAATTTTTATAATTTTCTTCAGTTAAAATATGAACCCATTAGTCATGATAAATTAACAGAATTTTGCACTAAGAGACTCGAGCTTAATACTCCATTTAATACATCATTAATGCGGTCGCATCCAGAATATCTCAGAACCTTATTAGATATAAGTTATTTGGATTATACACCCAATTTAAAATGGTCACAATTATTTTATAATTATATTAACCGCATCACAGAACAGCCACGCTGCTGTAAGTGCAATGCAGCTCTAAACTTTCGTAATAGTATTTTTGGATATTCGACATGCATGCATCGATCTTGTCTGCAAGATACTGTGGCAATTTCTCGCAAAGCCAATCATAATAGAGTTGTTAAAGATTTTTTACTGGAGAATGGGTATGAACTTTTAACCAACCACGGGCTTAATGAAGCTAAGCATGATATTAAACATCTTACATGTGGTCATGTGTTTAGTAAGCATATCGCCGGTGGATCATGGCAAACAAAAGTATTATGCCCCTTTTGCTTCCCTTCAACTAGTATTTTTCAAAATGAAATATTTCAATTCATATCAGAAGAGTTGAATACACCATGTATCTCTAATGACCGTAATATCATACAGCCACAAGAGTTAGATATTTTCATACCTCAAAATAATGTAGCCATTGAGTGTAATGGTGTGTACTGGCATACAGAAGGTAATGGTAAAGATAGACAGTATCACTTAAACAAATATCAAAAATGTAAGAGTAAAAATATTCAACTTCTACAGGTGTGGGAATCCGAGTGGCGTGATAAACAAGATATTGTTAAATCAATTATATCTAGTAAAATAGGCAAGGTCAAAAAAATATATGCACGTAAATGTAAAATATCAATAATTAATAATAGACATCTAAAACATGATTTTTTAAATTCCAATCACTTACAAGGAAGGGATAATAGCCAACTAGCCTATGGTTTATTTTATAATGGTACATTAGTTTCTATGATGACATTTGGGCATAGAAAAATTACAAAGGGTAATTATAAAGATTGGGAAATGATTAGGTTTTGTAATAAAATAAATTATACAATTGTGGGAGGTGCTTCGAAGTTGCTAAGCCATTTTATTAAAGATAATAAACCAGAACAAATCCTCACCTATGCAGATTTAAGATTTTCAAAAGGGTCTTTATATGATCAGTTAGGGTTTAAATTAAAACATTTCAGTAAACCTGGGTATTGGTATCTTATAGGGGATCAATTAAAACATCGTAGCGGGTTCATGAAACACCGGCTTAAAAATATACTTAAAACCTTCGATGAAAATTTGACAGAATACGAAAATATGAAAAATAACGGATATGATCGAGTTTGGGATTGTGGTCATGCGGTTTATCATTGGAATTCACCTAAATAAATAATATGAGCAAAAAATTAGACAGCGTTTATGAATCGAATGTATTCGGTAAACCATCCATTCACTTAGATGCACTTGAACAACCCAAAGCAACAGGTCAACAAGTATTATCTGAACGGGAAACTGTTATTAACACCTATTTACCTTCACGCTTTCATACTAAAAAAAGTCAACCTCAGCAAAAATCTAGCGGAAGTCTTCGCGAAAAATATTCAGCTAAGTCCGGTCCTGATGTTGAGAAGCAATTTATTTCACTACTAGAAGGCTACTTTTCCACTAATAGACATATTCACCTTGAGTCTGTTGAACAAGTTATGGAAGACATGTATTCTTTTTTAAAGGAAAATCAAGGATAAAAGATAAGTAATTTATATGTCACAGCTAGGTATCCAGAACTACTACCAGTCAATCCAGAAACACGGATTTCTTAGAAATTTCCATTTCCGCATTCTTTCTATTAACGGAACTTTGCTAGCTCCTCTTAATCAGGAATTGCTAGCTAATAACATGGAAGGAGCTGCATATCTTACATCCTCTACTGTTCCAGGTAGAACCATTACAAATCAAACAGTACCTTTTATGGGTCTTGATTTTAATATTCCTGGGTCTGCAAAGTATGATAACAGTGCTGGTTGGTCTGTAACATTCCGCACTCCTGGTGATCTTTTAGTTCGTAATGCCCTAGAGCAAATGAACTATAATATCTTTGATGATGCTACTTCTACAGGTGCTTACGGTGTTCCTTGTGCTACTAACGTAATCAGCCTCGCCCTTCTTAATATTGCTGGTCAATCTATTCGTCAATATGACCTATATGGTGTATATCCAGTATCTGTAGGGGAACTTGCTTTTGACCTTACTGGTGACGGTGCTCCTGTTGAATTTACTTCTACTTTAGCTTTCCAATTCTTCCGCGTTAAGAAAGGCACTGGAGGTAATCTCGTTGCAGGTCCTGCTGGTGGTCTTGGAAGTGGTTCGAACTCCTTCGGCCTTGGTAATTCAGGCCAGGCTTGCTAAGCATCAAGGAGTTCTATGGCTACAAAGGACTGAAGATCTACAGCTTCCGTCATAATATACCATTTATTTCGGTGGCATTTAGTATGCATATATTCCCATACTTTCCCGTCTACTCCGCCATATAACAGCCGTTGAACGTAATTCTTTTGCCAGACATGACGATCCACAAGACGTTCTATATGTTGATTGACTTCGGTTTTAAGGCAATTCATTGTAAAGATCAGGGGCATCAGCGGGTTCTCTCGTGACGCCCCTTATTCTGTCAAAAAAGGCATCAGCTTCTGTTGTGGATTTAAAAGCCATATTTAACGGCCCATCAAAGTAATATTCAATATTCTTTGTTTCTCTATTGAATCTAATATTATGGATTCTGTAAACTTTATTAGGTTCAAATCCCATAGATGCATAACGCCTATTGTTAGATGGTACTTCAATACTATGACCGATAATATATTGCATGTTATAATTTAGCAGCGTATTTACTCAATTCAACACCTTGCGATGTACCGTTAAGACCATAGTAGATGTCACCCGCAATGTCATCTATATAATCTTGAATATCATTAGGTGATAAATCTACACTATTTTCAGGAATTCCGAGACGATCGGCCCTATCGAAAATAACGTTTACAGCATTAGTAAGTGCTAGCCATCTGCTTACAGTAAGAAGGCTTTTATCATTATACTTGTTTGGTTTCGGGCGATTCTTTTTTCTGATTGGTTTCATTTAGTTTTAATTCGTAGTCGCCTATAAAAGGCATCTCTTTTAATAATATAGCGCATAACTTGTTGCTCGCAACTATAAATTCGTACCGTGTTATGAATTTTTTGGTCATTATAGCATGTATATTATGCTTAAATGTTTCTACGCGTTGGGGTAGTGGCTGGTTGTATGTGTTGTTTTCAAAATTTTCCATCTCTCTTTCGATGGTCCATTTCAAGTGCCTCATAGGCTTCGCATAGGTGAATGCCCATCGAATAGGATCGTCTCTAATCTCATGACGGCATTTAGAACATACAAAATTAGCTTTAAGCAGACCTCTGCTGCCAAATTGTTGTGTTAGGAATTTCCATCTACGAGGTTGCCCTTGTATGATTCTCCCACATTTATTGCATTTGCAATGATTCATTTTAATAAGCTCGAAATATAACCTGCTAACATCGCATGTAGCTTAACGACCGTTGTTTTATCGAGTTTATCTGAGGCTAATAGCGCTTTTAAATGCATAGACTCTTCATCTAACACATCCTCAAATATTGCTTCTAAGGCATGCTTAGCATCAAGTTCATCGATTACCGATTTACCAATGAATAATCCCCGATCAAAAGATGGCTGATCATTAGCAAAGAATTTGGATAGATAGGATTTACATTTAGTAACTGGTGTCTCAGTATCAGTAGTAGCCGTTCTAAATGATTCAGCTGCTTCTAAATATTGTTTATATCTTGGGTTCATTAGGATAAAGAGGTTGAATTAAAAACTCAGGAATTGGTCCTCGCCAACGGACAAGGCGCTGTTTTGATGTTGGATAATAAGAACAGCCGAGTATTTCTACTCTATCGGGTGCATTATATGCTGTTTCTAGTCGAGGATGCAGTGCAGCTTTTTTGAGTATCATATAACTTCAGGGATATCAGGAGCCAAAACAGCATCTAAAGGAATGGCCTTTCGTGCTGCATAGAATTTACCATAAATGGAGCTTACATTACCGCAATTCTCACATTCAAATTCTTCTTGATTAAAGGTATAATCAATGATATTAGGTTTTTTACAGAAAGCACATTCAATTTGCATCTTGATAGATGGTGCAGGTAACTCTTTAATAAGAACTTCCTTATTGGTTTCTCTTAAACGATCAATATACCACTTGGAGGCTAATTGCATGACAGTAGCAATACCCACACCAATTAAAAATTTAGTAAGATCCCAATCCAAGAATAAAGTAAATACTCCAGATATGGCACATGATACTATAATGAGAAGGCTTAATGCTCCTAATATTTGTTTAAACATCCATTTTCCTTTCTTTAATTTTTAAGGCTTCCACAGTAGTTGCTTCTTTAATTTTAGTAATGAGATCCAGTGCAAATAGATCTTTTGAATCATAATGCAGGGCGAGTAGTTCAGATACATGCAGCTTTATATTAACGGCATATAGCTGATCGGTATTTATAGGGTAAGTTCGAAGTTCCATATTATTTTGCAATCCAGAACGATACAAGATCATTTAGACTGTTCTGAAAAGGATCAGTCCAGTAAGAGACATTATCGGCGAATTTAGTCATTTCTAACTTAGTGGCAAGGTTCTTCAATTTCACAGGATCTGTCTTAATAGACTTAATACAAGCAAATTGATCCTCATAACACTTAGTCTCTTCTGGGCAAGAAGACCATCCCAGAGATAAATCCATAATCTTTTGGTTCGTTTTAATAATTGCTTGATGATCTTCAGGTAAAGTAGCAATATTATCAAATGATTTTAACTGCAGTGCTAATTTTTTGGACTTTTTATCACCAAACTTTTCAATACCTTTAATATTATCTGAGGTATCACCCATAATACATTTATAAAGAACAAATGCATCTACAGGTAGACCCATCTCCGTTTCAAAATTTTCTTCAGTATAGGTCTTCTTCTGATAAGGGTTAAAAACACTAACTTTACTATTGATTAATTGGAGCATGTCTTTATCTCCGGTAATAATAGTAATGGGGCCTTCAACCTGTGTAACCAGCCAAGAAATAACATCATCTGCTTCCATTCGCAACGGAAAGATGCTAGGAATGCCCATATATTTAAGCATTTCGATGATCATAGGGGTAGTCTTATAAACCGAATTATTCTTAGTACGGTTCTGCTTATATGCTTCATTTAAATCCTGTCTAAATGAAGTTGCATCTTCCTTATAATCAATCTTCTGATCCCAAGTAGTAATGACCTTTTTAGTGGCATAC
>Ga0214923_10007364_pt1 | contig 12011 bp, 8 predicted proteins | sample LL1510_MetaG_FD_177993 | JGI IMG/M metagenome (GOLD analysis project Ga0214923, IMG submission 177993) | Freshwater microbial communities from Lake Lanier, Atlanta, Georgia, United States - LL-1510 | ecosystem: Environmental > Aquatic > Freshwater > Lake | place: USA: Georgia | collected 2015-10-15 | reverse complement strand
TTTAAAAACCGACAGTTATGGTAAAATCCTTGTTGCAAATTCCACTGGGTTTGAAGTTATCTTTCTCTTCTTGAATGGTTTGATGAGTGTATACAACGAAGATACCCTGAAAGTTATCATTAAAATGTTGGTGGCATTCATTATACGTACAAACACGAGACTCAGCATGAATCAATTTCGTTATATGCATCATTTGATTGATTTGACAGTGTTTCGTGATGTGTTGAATTCGTTACAAAAACCAGAGTTTGTAGCACCTACCAGCGATGAGATTGTCAACAAGATTGCACGTAAGTTGAACTTTATGATGTACATGATCAACCCAAAGTTATTACACAAACAAGCAACCATCGATCAATGGTGTGAGTATCGTTTTAAGTACGTGTTGCAAACACGGATTGCACGGGCAGCGTTAATACTCATTGTCAAATCAACCCAAGAATTTGAGATGATCCTCGATGCTAGCAAGATTGATTTAGAACATATTCATCCACAACGTGCCAAGGCAACTGACCCACAGCTTCAGAACCAAGAGTTAAAGCACACAATAGGAAATTTTACGGTATTGTTGAGTGGTAATTCTCAAACCACAGATTTACAAGGGAAACAATTGATTGGAAATCGTGGTCTACGCAATAAATCATTCAAGCAAAAAGTACCAAGTTATGCTCAAAGCAATATTGAAATGACGAAACAATTATCCAACTTTCAAAATTGGACAGATGCTATGATCATTGATCGTTCTATCATATTGAGCACATACATTGAATCGTTCACTCGCAATACACTACGCATGAACCAATTCGAACAAATCAATTGGGACGAAGAAGGATCAACAACCACGGTAAAAAAACGCAAGCAAAAGTCAAGTATTTAAATGTGTTTTGAATCGATTGTGTGAGTGTGTATACTTGTTTATTTGTTCATATCTTTCATGCTTGATAGCTAAAGTTATGCTTAACATTTTTAAGATGTTAATAAAAAAGAGTAGTATAAAAAGAGTAGAATAAAAAGAGTAGAATGAAACATTTTACACTCACATTCAAACTTGATTATTTGTATTTTAAATATTTTATGATACTTTCTTGTTAACAATACAAAAACACCTCGATCTACGATGACAATCTTACGTACATTTATGATTGGTATTATGATGCTTTTCACACCAACTGTTTTCTCTTTTTGGGATAACACGCAAGAATCCAAAGAGTTAACAGTAACACATAAATTCAGCCTACGACCACGTTTACATCCTAATTTTATACTTGTTAAAAACAATTTGAAAAAACAAGAAGATGACGATGACAACGATGTTGTTTCTTCAAGTTTTGATAGAACGAAAGGTAAGTACAATGAACGTCATAAAGATGGTTCAACATTTGAACTTGAAAATGATGCTGGAACCATTGGATTACAACGTGCTGGAAGCCCAAATATGATTAATTTAAAGTGGCACAAAATCGAGGAAATCACACCTTCTAATCAAGTTGTGAACAGTGTAGAAGATTTTGACAAAGTACAACATTTGTGGAAAACACCAAAGAATGCAACTATAAATAACAACAATTGTACCTCTATCGGATTTTCTACCTTGGTCAAGAGCAAACATTCTCCAACGTTTTTCGCCAATTTCACTGTCACAACCATGATCTTCAAGACCACAAATGACGTCAACGTTACATATGCAAATACAACAATTGTGGTACCAAAAAGTTCCATCAAGTTTACAATTGATATTTCAGGTTGGAAATTCCAAAGTAGCAACAACCGATTACGTATTGGGGCGAAAATCAATTCCAACAGGTACAAACGAAATGAGTTCAAATTTCGTAATAATCGAACCAGAGTTGTGTTTGTTACAGACAACGGGTTCTTCGATATGCCATCCTTTGCTGTTATAGATGGAAAGCAAATTACAGATGTAAATGTAACCACCTATACAACCGATGATCAAAAGAATGCCATCTGGTTGGTATTTCCATTTTTTAATGGTAGTTTACATTACGATCCTGTGATATCCAACGATCCAAGTATCTATGATGGTACAAGTACTCTTGTTAATAATGCACATAGTGCAAGTTCAAATGTATTTGTTATGTCGATTGTTTTACTTTTGATCGTTCATGCATTCATATATTAATATATTAGTTGGTTGTACAATACAATTCCAATTCGTCAATAAAATCGTTTTATTTTTATTGATTTTTGAACAATAATTCAAACTAAAACACATCAACAACACATACATCACGACAAATTGCACAAGAATCCGAGTATTGTAATAACCATTGTGTAATACATTTCGTATGGAATGTATGTTTACATTTGAGTTGACAAGTAGGATATAAATCCATCGTTTCCATACATATGCTACAAACATTAACATCGTGCAGATGATTTGAATTACAACTCGATAACACAGGTGTTAACGCATCCTCGTTGTCTATTGAGTTGTTAATAAGTAATATTTGTTCCTCATCGAACTGCTCATTTTGTTGTTGGTCATCTTTGGGTTCTCGTTGTTGTTCATCTTTTTCTTTCTTTTTTTCTTTCTGTTCGTCGTTGAGTTCTTCCTCTTCTAAGGGTTGGTAAAATAGAATTTGTCGCCTTGTTGTTAATCTTATCGTTGTCAAATTGTTATCACGAAGGTTGGTATGCATGTGTTGCTGATGTTGGTGTTCACGTTCACGATACAGCTTCTTGAAATCTTCTTTGCACCATATCAAAAACGTACATGAACACAATATATACATAAGGTGCAAAACCCATAATCTTGAATAAATGACAATGACAGCTAACGAGATTGTAATGCTTGATATAATGGATGTAAGTAGGTATACAATGAATCGATGATCTGGATTCTCGTAAAATAACAACATCGACTTCAAGCATATAAGAACAAAATTGAATAATAAGAGAATTGAAAGCAACGTTAACACAACCGTATTATCAAGTATGTTTTGTTCATTGTTCCGTAATACCAAGCATATACAACCTACATACGCAAATTCGTAGATCGAAAACAACACAACACTCAATACAAAATAAATACTACTACAAATCATAACAGACATAATGAAATAGAAAAAATGAATGTTTGTACTTATGAGCTATCCTGCAATTATAATGTTTTCGTTTTGTGAAAAATTATTGCCTTAAACATTTGCGAGTATGTAAGAAGATGTAAACAATGAACAACGTGAAAAAAGAAAGTGTTACCAATACAGTCGCAACTCAAAAAACGCTTTTAAATCCGCCTCCCAAACAGGTTCAGCCTACCCCACTGTGGAAACAATACTCAGAGATTTTACAACAATATAAACAAGCATTACACTCGGATCAAGTCGTCGTGTTTTTACAAAATGGGTCGTTCTTTGAAATCTTCGACGATGGTTCCAAGCAAACCAATATACAACAGATTGCCTCGTATTTGGATATCCTAGCTACGAAACGTGATAAATCCGATCCTAACTCCATCGATATGTGTGGATTCCCTTGTCATAAAGAAGATAGGTACGTAGAAACAATGTTAAAACAAAATTGGAATGTGATCGTCGTTGAACAAGAGGAAACCGAGTTCAAAAAAGGATTTCGAAATCGTCGCATCAAAGCCGTTCATACACCTGGTACATACCTTCAAGAATTGAATTCTGGTGGTGGAGGTGTAAATAGCTTTGCCTCTCAACGTAATTACTTGGCTGCTATTTATTTTGAAGTGGAAGACAAGAACAAAACATTGAGTGTGGGCGTATCCTTGTTTCACAACATCTCAGGTCACACCTACACGTTTCAAGCCACAAGTTGGAATCACGATTTCTTATATCCTATCCAAGAAATCATACGTATTTGTGACATCTATTCTCCTTCAGAAATTGTGATAGCATCCTTACCTAATCTGAGTTGTAAACAAGAAATCCTTGAACAACTATCCTTTCAAAATTGTTTCATTCAAAATGAAATGGAAACGATCAACCCGAATGTGCTGAAACCATCGTTTCAAAATACCATGTTACAAAAAGTATATCCTTCATGTTCTGGGTTAATTACACCTATTGAAACACTTGGTCTGGAACGACATGAATATGCACTTGTGTCGTTCATCGTATTACTACAATCTATTTATCAACGAACTGAGACGTTGCTTCAAAACATCCATGTACCACAATTGCTTCAGCCAGAAACCAAGCTTACGTTGTCTTATCATTGTGCGTTAAATTTGGATGTCTTACCTTCGTCTACCGTTACACATGGTGGTAAGACATTAATGAACCTATTGAATCGTTGTAAAACAGCAGTTGGTAAACGTGATTTCTTTTATCGATTGTTACATCCATCGCGTGACACAGAGTTTATTGAAAGAAGCTATCAACAAATTGCTACATTCACCGAGTTACCACAAAGTGAACGTTTACAGGTCGTTCGATCTATACGTGATAAACTGGATGGAATGACCGACATTGAAAAATACTTTCGATTTGTATACTTGCACCAAATCACGTTCTTACAACTGACTTCGTTAGTACGTAGTTTACACCAATTGTCAGATGCATTTGTCTTGTTTCAAACCTATGTTCCTACGGAGTTATCTCATAGCGATATCGTGGAATGTATCAACAAATTAGAATCCTACTTTGATTTTTCGATGGGTTTTAATAACAACGAAGGTTGGAAATCTCAACACTTTAAGTTACCGGTTGAGCATGAACAAGCTACATCGGAAGACGAACAACCGAATCAAACCTTATTGGCTAAGAATAATTATAACTCCAACTTAGTTAACCCGATTAATAAATTAAGAAAAGAAATCATCGAGTTGTTTCAAACCATCAACAAAGAAACTAAACGTATAGAACAATTTGCTCTTTTGTTGAAACAATTCGACTTTAGCCTTGAGTATTTAACCGTTGAGTGTAGGTATACGTTTAATTTGACAGCAGCTCGTATGAAAAAATTTACAACCGAGTTTAACAAGACGCCTGTTAAGTTTGAAAACACGGTGTTGAAGTACGAAGAGTTTGATCAAAAGAAAATGGCTTCCAAGATACGTGTTACTCACCCAGTGTTAGAAAGTTGCAACAACACATTATATCGTACGGTGCCTAAGTGTCAAGCCAAATGTAATGAATTATACGCACTACTTATACAAGAACTTGTGGTTCAAGTACAACCTTATACTGACAATATTATTGCTTGTTGTAAATTAACAGATGTAACAACCACAAATGCGCTTAATGCTATCGAGTATCGTTTGTGTCAACCTACTCTTGATAAAGAAACACCCGCGTATATTGACTGCAAACAATTACGTCATTTAATTGTCGAAGCAGTTCAACCGGAAGTCAAGTACGTAGCGAATGATATCTTGTTGCGTAATTGTGATAGTGAACGTAGTGAACGTGATAGTAGTAGTGAACGTGATGAAAACAACTGTAACACAAAGACAAATTTTAAACAATGTATGTTACTCTACGGTATGAATGCAGCTGGAAAATCATGTTTACAAAAATCGATTGGACATGCTATACTGTTAGCACAAGCAGGTATGTATGTACCTTGTTCAAGCATGACCTACGGGCTGTACGATCGTATGTTTACAAGGATCTATTCTGGTGATGATATTTATCGTGGTCAATCCACGTTTGTCAAAGAGATACAAGAACTACGTGTCATCTTGAAGATGGCGACATCTCAATCGTTAGTCATTGGGGATGAGATTTTGGTTGGGTCGGAATCAGCATCTGGATTAAGTTTAATGACCTTGATTATTAAACGATTGTATGAACGTGGTGCTTGCTTCGTGTTTGCAACCCATTTCCATGAACTCCTTAGGTTACCACAAATTCAAGAGATGAATAGACTGGGTGTATATCATCTAAAAGTAGAGTTTGATCAAAGCAGCAACAAGCTCATTTACAATCGTACATTAACAGAAGGAACATGTCCACCGTTTTACGGGATTGAAGTTTGTCGTGGATTGCACCTACATCCGAACGATATCATGGAGGCAACCAACATACGTAATTACATTCTCAAGCAATCAAGCTTGTTGGTAGATCCAAGCAACACATCGCATTATAATGCAGGTTTGTATGTAGATAAATGCATGGTGTGTAAAACAGCTCGTGCAACACAAGTGCATCATATACAGGAACAACACGAAGCAGATCAAGAACAATACATCGACATCTATAGAAAAAACAGATTGTCGAATTTGGTTGGGATTTGCGACGAGTGTCATCTTCGTCATCATAAAGGAGAAATAGACATTATAGGTTGGCAAACAACGTCAAACGGACGTGAACTCGAGGTATTAAAACGTAAACGTTCACCATATTTTGCTTTGAAGAAAGAACAGGTGAAAGATGAGGTAAAAAAGGAACAGGTGAAAGAAGAAGAAAACAGTGTAGAAAATAATGTAGAAAATAATGTAGAAAGTAGTAATGTGTATTTTTCAACAATACCTATCACAGTTGTAAAACAAGAGACAATACAAGCAGCAAATACGGCATGTGCGAAAGCGTTATTGAAAAAACTAGGTACATCTAAATTGAAAAAAGAAAAGAACGTTTGAGTATCTTTTATCTTTACGTGTGTAGATAGTTCTTTACATCATAGAATAAAACAATCATTTTATTCAAGGTCAAATTGATACCTTATTGATACTATATAATATGTATGCTTAATGCTTAAACTTGTTTCAAATAAGTGTATGGAGTTGTTGCAGATAAACCTTTTGCATTATTAGTCCAAGTTGTACAATTGTTACATTGAAGTATGTAATAACCAGTATCTTCATCAACCATAAAGACAGTACCTAAGGAACCTGACCAATAGTATACGCTATCACTGACATTTTGTAACATACCTAATGTACCTAAACCTGGATATTCAAATGATGTTAATTGAATATCAGAAACGTCATCTCTTCCTGTAAAGTTCAAACATTGCATTGCAACCCATCTTGTAAGAGGACCGTTTACATTTGGAATACCAGAGTATAATGCAAAATAAGAACCTGGTGCTGCGCAATTGTTTCTACTCCAATTGATGAGTGAACGTGCAACGAGTTGTTGTCCATTGTAGTTACCTCGATTAACAAACAATTTCATTGACTTCTTCCAAGTTCTAAAATTGGTATTGATATTTGAACCTAAGTTCCAACCTAATGGATCATCATAATATGTATTACCGCTACTATTAATTATAATATCAGCAGGAGCTTGACTAGCCCAATAAACTGAGTTGAATGCAATACATGTTGCACCTGAAGATGCTTGATATGCTAAGCCTGCTTCATATAGAGAATTATCTCTCAAATAATTTCCATACCATACTGTACCAGAAGACATTTGAGCTGTTCTTCGAGCAGATTGTTCAGAAATTATTGCACCAGATACTCTAGGTGTATATTGTGCTAAATAATAATCATTGGATGTAATACCCATTGGATTTAAAATCTTTTGTTGAAAATAATCAAGTAAAGAAACATAACCAGCACGTTTAACTGCAACAGATAAACAAGCACCTATTAAACTATAAGGTAAACCTGAATAAATAGCTTTTTGTTGATTAATATTAGAGTAAGCATTGATGGTGTTAGAACCAACTTTCCACATCATAGGTATTGTACCATTTTTGATACATTTCAAACAACTTGCTAAATCATCTGAGTTTGCACCTGTCATGAATCTTCTTGTATCAGCACCTGTATTAAAAGGAAAATATGGTGAATAAGATGAGATTGTTACTGAAACGAGTGCATTTGGATCAGCATGAACTTGAGATGCAACAAACCCTGTTGCATATAATTGACAACCACGTTGATTTGCAAAATATGCATCTTTGAGAGAATTGATGACAGCCCAATCTGTTGGTGTTGCTGGATTAGTTGGTGCAATAAACGCATTTTGTAATGAGATAGGAGATTGACCTGGACCAACATATGCAAAACCAACATTGAGTGATAAACAATGAGCAATAGTAATTTCTGTTAATGCACCTGTTCCTCTTGCACCAGTGTATGCTGCCCAATTTGGTGCTGTTGTAGATGTACCATAAGCACCTGTACATGTACCAGATAAATAGTAATAATATATACCTGTATTCCAATCAGGTAAATAAGAACCAACTGTATCAGCTAAGTTGATGAGACGTTCTTCTAAACCTTTCAATACCATAAATGTGTTAAAAAATTTAGCTGAAGATGCTAAACTCATAAATACATCTTGAGTCCATGGATCACCTTTGGATGTACAAGCACCAGTTGCAACGAACACTTCTTGATCTGTATATGCATTACCTGCTAAAACAGCAACAGATTTTGCAGAACGACCAAATGCATCTGTACCATTTGTTGTACCTACTGTACAAGCTAAATAATTCGCTTCATAGGAAAGCATGTTTGCAGCATTTGCTACAGTATCAAAGTAAACGTTTGTACCATTCACATATTGAAGTTGTGTGATGGATGAAGGATTGTTAAAAACAACGGTTTGATTGGAAGCCATTCAACAGTGTTATATCAAGATATAACACCAAGATAATTTTTTTTTTTTTTAGATTCCAATAGTTCATTGGGTTTGTTGTAACACAATTTTTTATGCGTGCATACAAATATTACTCTTACGAATAAAACAATCATTTTATTCAATAAACGTAGGTTTAGTTTTAATTTGGATTGATAACTAACCAGTTGACTCTTGTATCTGCAGCTGCGTTGTTATTTCCGCTAAATTTGAACTTAGTTTTCCTTACTGAATGTAGGTTATACATTGAGCAAGTAACCTTTGACTCAAACAATAACTATACAACCTTCCATTCTTTCGAATTTTCAGCACATATTTATCTTGTCAAAGTTAAGTCATGCAATATTAACTTTTTCAATTCAATAAAGGCCTAGCGTGGCAATGAGATCAAAGGTTAATAGCCTTTAGTCCCTCAGGAGCATCATTTTAATCTTTCAACAAGACTTGGTTATCGTCATATTTTGTTTGAAATATAAATGATGCTCCTGAAATATAGAGAAGTATTCCTTGAAAACACAATTGACTGTAACAATCACTAACAATAAATGTGAATTAGTTAACTGTTTTCAACCTTTGAATTCAATTTGTTCAATACCAATAGGAACAATCTTTTTTTGGAAGCATCGTTTCGTTATGATTGTTCTTGATCTCTTGTTTGATTTCTCGTCTACATTAGAATTGGCTTGCAATGCACGATAGTACTTGGTTGATGTTTTGTGTTTTAAAAATTTCTTTTTACAAAGATGGGAAATCAGCTGCATCGCACAGTATATTTTGTAAACATTATGAATGTTTAATAAAAAATATTTAAACTTTTGTTCTGTATAAATGATAACAAAGTATGAATGTATATTCAAAATTAATATCGTTCATGTCGTCATCCTCCAATATCATTTCAGCTGCAAATCATCTTGATGAATTAGATCATCGTGATAAATCAGATGCCAACCAACAATCTTCACCTTGTAGTTTGAGTTCGAGTCAAACAGATATACAAAACGTACAGTTTCATTACGATTATTTTCAACAGTCCGATGAGAATGAAACAAGTAGTGACGAGGAAACGAAGGAAAATAGGAAGAGAGATAGTTCAAATTTTGAAACACCAGTTGAAACACCAGTTGAAACACCAGTTGAAACACCAACTGAAGAACAAGTGGAAATACCACATGTTTCAACTCATTTGGTTTGTACAAATAGTAGTAATGAGAAGCAAATAAAGCCAGAGGAATGTATGCAACTTGAGCAAAAAACATTCTCTAACTCATCCATACCAACAAGAGACGCACCTTCAACCGAACATGTACAAATTCTTACAACTTTGCGTAAACAATACAACAACAATATAAACGCATTACAATCTCAAATCGAGGTGTTACACTATCAAGTACAAGTACATCAAAAGCAACTCAAACACTTGATGAAATGGGTAGCTGGTTCGTTAGCTATGGGCTTTAGCACTATTTTATTCATGTTTTTGAAACGTAAATAAACCAATTTAAAACACACTTTCAACAACAACATATAATTGAACATTTTGGTGCATGCATTTTAGTTCATTCTTGAAATTAAATCCATCCAGTTCCAATTACAATCTTGAGTATCTATCCTTGTATGACATATGTTTTCATTCCACATCGTTTTTATTCATAACATTACCTTTGTATATTTACTCATTTACATACACAGGCTTTACACTAGCTGCATTCATCGCTGGAGTATGTTATATGACATGTATTCAAGAATGTATGATCAAAGTCGCATTTACAATGATGTTTCACCTTATTTCCTTAGATAAAACTATGAAATATTGTCCCGATCATTATGTGCTTGGTATGCAAGCATTAAAACAGTGTTATCAACAATTTCACCACCAACAGAAACAACAGCAACAACTACAACAACACCAGCAGCAACAAAATCAAAATTGTAAACCATTGTCTTACGCAAACAGCTGCGTTTACAATAAAAAATCTCAACATGCACGATCGTATGAAATGTATGCTCGATAAGTCGATGAGAGAAATAAAATCACGTTTTTATTTAACTTGTTATCATTAAGCAGCTCATTGTGTTTCCATAAAATGATTCCAAAACTCTTTGCATACATTGACTTTGGCATCTTTTTTGTTTGTATATGCTTCCCCCTTAGCTAACACATAGGTTGTGCATTTGTGATTATGAACATCGGTAACAGGTTCACTTTCACTTTTATGAAAAAAAACAACATCGTCTTGTGTTGTATCATAGCTTGCGTAAATAGCCGCGTAAATATCATCTAATGACTGTAATGTTTGTACTTGTTTTGATTGTTCTAAATCGGGTTTTTCATGTGGATGAAAACACACGCACATCACGTAATGAAATCCTTTGGTTTTATATGCTGCTAAATCACGTAATTCTTCTTCATTGACAAGCACAAAGTGTGGTGTACATTTGTAACGTTTTTGGAAAAATTCATTCACACGACAAATAATATTTGTTTCCACCTGAATTGCAATCATCTCCCAGTTTTTCTCAACAATAGTTTCTAGAAATGGTTTAACAATATCCATACCAAGTTGCAAGTACATGCATCCAATCAGAATTTCGAACCAATTAGCAAGTTGCTTTCTGTTTAATATCACCTCTTGCTCTTGTTGTGTTATGTCTTGATGTGCTGTTTCTTGATCATGATGGACCGTGTTATCATTTGTTTTTGCTTTTGTTCTTGAATTTATATCATCAACAATAGGTTGTGATGTTATCGACTGTTGTCTCATGATTGCATTATTTTGATATAAATTCAAAAATAGACGATGAAATTTAGGTTGAAACAGTTCTTCATAACATGGTAATTGTTTTACGATTGTGGCCAACGACACATTGGATACAATATTGTTTTTTAACTTGGTTAAATTACCTTCTTGATGGTCAGGATATTTATGAAACAACATGTTTGTAACCACCATGTTTATCACAGAATCACCCAGAAATTCTAATCGTTGTGATTTTTGTAACAAGGCATAGGTTATAGAATGATATATTTGTGGATATAATGTAAGTTCAAATATATAATTATTACATACATGAACAAACAAATTGGTGTCATCGACGATGGTGGAAATGGCACGTATCGTCCACCATTGTATACTTGAAAGGGTGGATGAAGATGGTTGAAGTGTCTTGGTAATGAACGACTCAATACGTTGCAAATCCTTCTGTTTGATGGTTGCAATAATCGTTTGACTCAGTTCATTATACGTGTTTCGAGAAGGGAATGGTACAGGTGGTTTATGCACTTTGTGTAAACCAAACGAACAAGTTAAATCAAAGACGTGATTTAGATTTAAAAAATAAAAAACGAGTTTTATTAAAAATTGGGTAACACAAAAATTAATCTTTCGAAGCAAGTATTTTCTTACGATTATGTTCATAACACAAGGTTGCATTTTTCACACATGGTTGATTACATACTTGTCCACCTTTGGTTTTATGGTTTTTACG
>Ga0214923_10007363_pt1 | contig 12011 bp, 13 predicted proteins | sample LL1510_MetaG_FD_177993 | JGI IMG/M metagenome (GOLD analysis project Ga0214923, IMG submission 177993) | Freshwater microbial communities from Lake Lanier, Atlanta, Georgia, United States - LL-1510 | ecosystem: Environmental > Aquatic > Freshwater > Lake | place: USA: Georgia | collected... | reverse complement strand
TTGCGTTGGGATTTGAAGGGAATTTTGATATTTTTCGAGTACGAAAAATCAAAATTCCGGGGTCGAGGAGTGAGGGAGTGACGACGACCGAGCGAGGTGACCAAATCCCCCCACCCATCACTCACGCAAACGTACCAGCATATTTTTGATTACAGGTTTTGTCGCGACGTGCTATGCTCACGCGCATGACTATTCAGGAGGCGTACAACCACTATCGCATTAATCAAGGACTTCAGATGCATCAGTTGCGTGTGGGTGCGGTAGGTGTCTTGATTGCGCGTGCCCAAAGTAGTGCGGTGGATGAACAGTCAATTGGTATTGCATGCCTCTTGCATGACATGGGTAACATACTCAAGTCAGATCCACGTACGCTGCCTGAGCTTTTTGAACCAGAGGGTCCGGAATACTGGCTCACTGTAAAAGAAGAATTCCGAAAAAAGTATGGAGACAACGAGCACGACGCAACCGCTGCGATTATCCGCGAACTTGGTGTCTCGCAGCGAGTACTATCTCTTATCGAAGGAATGGGTTTCTCGAAGATACAGCAAGTACTTCAAGGTGGAGATAGAGACTTAATGATTGTCGAATATGCGGATCAGCGAGTAGCTCCTTTTGGCGTAGTAAGTATGGAAGAGCGACATCGCGAGGGCAGAGAGCGATATGCAAAAAAGGGAAGAACATTTTTTCTTGGGAACGGTACCTATGACGAACTATGGGTGTACATGAAAGATTTGGAATATACACTTTTTGCTCAGGCGTCGTTAACACCAGAAAGTGTCACCGATGCATCGGTAGCGCCGATTATTGAGGAGTTGAAAGATTGGTCTTTGTAGTTGAGTAAGTACAGTATAGTATAATAGTTTCCATGTTAGAGAAGTTGGCGTTAAAGGATCTATATGCATATAAAGGATTTTCAGTGGCTGTCGTTGCACAAAAAATGCACTGTTCCCAGTCAACGGTAAATTATTGGCTTGCTAAACACAAGATAAAAAAGAGATCTATTTCTCAAGCAATATATAAGAAGTGGAATCCGCATGGCGACCCCTTTAGGAAAATGCCGATTGATAACATTCCAAAAGCTGTTCTATTTGGTGTTGGCGTCGGTCTCTATTGGGGTGAAGGGACAAAAAGTAATCCGACTTCGATTCGCTTGGGTAACAGCGATCCTCGGCTCATACGCGTTTTTGTATCATTTTTAGAACACTGTTTTGCCATACAGCGCTCCAAGCTTCGTTTCGGTCTTCAGATTTTTGGAGACATGGATGCTGATAAGACCATTGCTTTTTGGAAACGAGAACTTTCCGTGTCCCGAAAGCAATTTCTACCTTCCGTTGTTGTTACGCCCCATCGCGGTGTTGGAAACTATCGAGTTAAAACAAAAACAGGGGTCGTAACCTTGTATTTTCACAACAAGAAATTACGTGATATTATCGTTTCGTCCATCGAGAAGCAGGCGATGGCGTATAAGCCGAAGTAGCTCAGTTGGTAGAGCACGTCCATGGTAAACAATATTGCCCACGATTAAAGCAATTTTTTCGTGAATCCCGAATTACGGTTAAAGTCCAGCTCCAACTTTAAAATACTAAAAGTTAGAGATGGGTAAGACCGTGGCCCCACTAAAATAATTATGGGCCCGAACGACTGACAAGGGTTCCCTACGTGGGAAAAGATACAGTCTAATCTTCTCGTATATGTAAAGGGGGAGTAGAAATGAAGGACGGGGTCACCGGTTCAATCCCGGTCTTCGGCTCTGGTATGAACACTCAACATAACATTGGATTGAACCGAGGAGGGGGGCGGGGGACCTGTGGTTCCCCGTGGAGGAAGGAATGGGAAAACCGTGGGTTTCCCAGGAGTTCAAATCCCGGTCTTCGGCTCACGAAAGATATATGACTATAAAAGAGCTGTTCACAAAAGTACACGGATTACCTCGAATTCAAAATCCATTCATACGAAAAACGATCGGAATTATATTAGTGTTGGTTGGTTTTTTAGCACTCGTTACGCCGCTCACTCCCGGTGCGTGGCTTGCCCTTATAGGGCTTGAGATGCTCGGCATGCATCTCGCGATAGGAGCGCAATTCAAAGCATGGCTTGAACAAAGGGGATGGTGGAAACGTTAGTGCGTGCTGTGTAATGACTCAATGCGTGTGCGATTACTTGGATGTGCACACTCTGCCCACGAATCGCACACAAAACGCAGCACGATAAACCACTCTCGTAGCTCACCTAAGAGATCCTCAGTGTGGTCGTCTGTTCGTACGTGCTGCATCACTTTTGATTCAAGTACTCGTATGCGCTGAGCAGTTCTCTCGACGGCCTCAATAAGCACTTTTTCTCGTTTGTCATCAATACTTGGTAGGTCAGTATCATAAAGCTCAGGAATTTTCTCAATAGTATTTTGCGCATGCATGAGTGCCGTTGCCGTATTGTCCCACTCGCGCATTGAGAGTGATTGGTGTGTATTGAGCGATTCAATCGCAATATCAATATCTTTGCGAACGATAAAGAGCTGCTCGCGTCCGTTGAGCACACTGTGTTCCATTGAATGACGATACATTTTTTGAATTGCCGAGTCACTTTTAGTTGCCACAAGACGCGCGACGAAAATACTAAAGAGTGGTAATAGCAACACGGCTTGTATGCTCGTGAGGATTCGCGCTAAACCGGTAGGCGCAATATCACCAAAACCCGTTGATGTGCCCGCGATAACACTAAAATACAAGCTATCGAGAAACAGCTGTAATGCGCTATCGTGTTCTACGTTTGTGAGTACGGGCCCCACGGTCACATTGAGTATCCAATATAGGATGCCAAAAAGGAACATGCTCCCGATCCAAAAAAGAAATAGCTGCGAATATGAACGTTGGGTTAGATTTTCGACCAACCGTTGAGAATTAAGTGAAAAGCGAATCATACAAGCATTCTCGCATGAAAATATACCCCTGTCTGTCGGTTGTCCGAACGGCGCTTTTGACGTACTATGCTCGTGCATCCCTGCTAACGCATGCCGAAGTAGCTCAGTTGGTAGAGCACAGCTTTCGTAAAGCTGGGGTCACCGGTTCAATCCCGGTCTTCGGCTCCATGAACACACTAATATCAGCATTTGCGGTCCCGGCATTTTTAACAGTACTCTCTCTGGGAGCGGTGTGGTACCTTCTTGGTGCCACGGCATTTTTTATCGCACTTCTTCTCGTGGTGCTTGAAGTGACGCTTTCATTCGATAACGCTGTTGTGAATGCAAAAGTGCTTGCCGGTATGCCGCCAGTGTGGCAGAAACGATTCCTGACGTGGGGTATTCTTATTGCGGTATTTTTGACCCGTGCCGTGCTCCCTATTCTGATTGTTGCGGTGAGTATTATGTCCTCGCCGTGGCTTGTGACCAAGATGGCGTTTGAAAGTCCGCAAGAGTACGCGCATCTCCTCAAAGGAGCAAAGTATGCAATTTATTCATTTGGCGGCATATTTCTTCTCTTAGTAAGTTTGAAATACTTTTTTGATGAGCGAAAAGAGCGACACTGGATTCGTGTTGTAGAACAGTACTTATCAAAGTGGGGTCGCATTGAAGCGATCGAAATTTTTGTTGCACTGATAGTTCTTGCGGTAAGCGCGTACCTGGTCCCAACTCAAAGCTCGGCAATCTTGTTTGCAGGAGTTATTGGTTTGGCACTGTTTATACTGGTGCAAGGTCTTGCAAGCATGTTTTCAGTTAAGTCATCGACAGTTGCGCATTCTGGACTTGCATCATTTATTTATCTCAATATTCTCGACGCTGCGTTTTCACTTGATTCAGTGGTTGGCGCATTTGCCCTCACTACTCAAATTGCGGTAATTACCGTTGGTCTTGGCATCGGTGCGTATTTTGTACGCGCTCTTACCATTTATATGGTGCGTCACGGCACGCTCCATAATCTTATTTATATCGAAAATGGAGCGCATTGGGCGATTCTCGGTCTCGCACTTGCAATGTTCGCCGGACTCTTTGTTGACGTTCCTGAGCCTATAACAGGTCTTGTCGGCCTCTTGTTTGTTGGGTTTGCATACTGGTCATCGGTCCGTTTTGCACATGGTGCAGAGAGCACGGTGAAGTAACTATGCAAAAAAATGAGATTGAGAAAAGAATAGCCGATATTGAGGCGGCGATGGGCGAGTCTGATTTTTGGTTCGATCCACAGAAAGCCCAAGAAAAAATGAAAGAGTACCAGGACTTGAAAGCTGCACTGCAAAACGTCGATGGGTATGACAAAAGCGATGCGCTTGTCTCTATTGTCTCTGGTGCAGGGGGTGATGACGCGGAAGATTTTTCACGTATGCTCTACGCCATGTACCAAAAGTATCTGGCATCCCATGGAATGCGTATTGCCGTACTCTCGGCAAACACAAACGATATAGGTGGGTATCGCAGTGTATCGTTTGAAGTCAGTGGTGCGGGAGCGTATGGACTCCTAAAGAACGAAGCTGGTGTGCACCGACTCGTGCGCATGTCACCGTTTAACTCCGCGGGTAAGCGACAAACATCGTTTTCACTCGTTGAAGTGCTGCCGAAATTACCCGATGTGGGCGATGCAAAACTTCCTGAAAGTGAACTGGATGTGTCAGTCGCGCGATCAGGCGGCCCTGGCGGACAAAATGTAAATAAGCGGGAGACTGCAGTGCATGCGGTACATATTCCAACTGGAATTCGGGTGCATATGACGAGTGAACGGTCACAGGCACAAAACAAAGAGAAGGCACTCGAGCTGCTGCGTGCAAAAGTGTGGGAAGTGAGGCGCAAGCAGCAGCTTGCCGAATCGCGCGGACTCTCAACGGGCGCGACAACAAAAATAGAGTGGGGAAGTCAGATTCGTTCGTACGTGCTACACCCGTATCAATTGGTGAAAGACCATCGAACAGATCATGAGCGTCGCGATATCGAAACAGTGCTTGAAGGTGATATTCAATCGTTTATCGATGCAGAAAAAGACTTGACGGAATAGCAAGGTGCTGTCATAACTATCTGAGTTTGGCATCCATGCCAGACAGAATAAGGAGGATACTCATGAGAAGAGAACTCGACTTCCTCTCGCTCGGCATAAGTGCAGGAGAGTGACCGTGGAACGAAGCTCAGAGTTTACCGCAGTTGAGGTACAGCTTACGCGGGCACAAGACCTTCCTTTTCATAAGGGTGACAAGCTCATGAGAGAAGGAATCTGGCCAGTTATTGAAGACATGGCTCGTCGCGGATTGGAAACGGATGCGGATGAATTGCGCCAACGAGCAGTTCTTGTCGCACGGCATCTGCAGAACAAGAATTTGTACGTAGTCGATGCGGCGAGTGCTGTTCACGGGCGAGAATAATAGTAATCCGAATGCAATCGCGGCCGCGCACAAGCGCGGCCGCAATCTTTTTGCGTGTGAAAGACTAGAGTATAATACAAAGCGATGATTTTGTACGACAATGTTTCAAAAATTTATAACGGTGGCTCAACCACGGTTGCTTTGCAGAATATAAATTTAAGCGTCGAGCCAGGCGAGTTTGTGTCAATTGTAGGACATTCAGGTGCTGGCAAATCGACTCTGATCAAGCTTCTCTTTGCGGAAGTAATTCCGTCGGAGGGCACGGTATTTTTTGGCTCGAAGGAAGTCGCGAAGCTTTCACAGCAGGAGTTACGCGCGCTGCGTCGCAATATCGGCACGGTCTTTCAGGACTTCCGGCTGCTTCCAACAAAAAATGTCTACGAAAATGTTGCGTTTGCAATGGAAGTCGCTGGACGCTCAGACGATGATATTAAAGCTGATGTCCCGCATGTATTGGAGCTTGTCGGTGTTATCGACAAGATGTGGAATTTTCCGCACCAGCTCTCCGGAGGCGAACAGCAGCGTGTGGCGATTGCGCGTGCGATTGTAAACCAGCCTGACGTGCTTCTTGCTGATGAACCAACGGGAAACCTCGACCCAATCAATACGCATGACGTGGTGAACATTTTGAAAAAAATCAATGATCTTGGTACCACCGTTGTTCTCACCACGCACAACAAAGTCGTTGTTGACTCGGTAGGAAGACGTGTCGTTACCATGGATCAGGGAAGGATTATTCGTGACGATAAGTCTGGGAAATACACGTTATAATCTCTGTTATGTCTGTGTGGCTTCACTCAAAGCGAATCGCTCGGTACGGCCTGATTGGCTTCATTCGTAATGGTTTTGTATCGCTCTCTGCAATACTCATGCTCACTATCACGCTCTTTGTCATGGCGGGACTTGTGATGGCAAGTGCCGCCCTCTCAAGCACCCTCAAACAGTTGAATGACAAGGTCGACGTAAACGTATACTTTTCGGTAAAAGCATCAAACGACGATGTGCAGGGAGTTAAGCTCGCGCTCGAAGCACTACCGGATGTTGCACAAGTGACATACGTAAGTCCCGATGAAGCGCTCGCGCTATTTCGTTCGCGCCACGGCACTGATCAGGTTACTATGCAAGCGCTTGACCAGCTCGGAGATAACCCTTTGGGCGCGTCGCTCTCTATTCGCGCAAAAAATACTTCAAAATACCAAGATATTGCAAATTACTTGGAAAGCGTGCAAACCGCTGCTCTTGGCGCATCAATAACCAAAGTCAATTTCAATCAAAATAAAACTGCGATACAGCGTCTCAGCGATATCATCGAGACATCGCGGCGCGTGGGATACGCCACAGTAATTATCTTCATGATCGCCTCTGTCATTATTGCGTTTAATACCATTCGCCTCACGATTTACACTGCCCGCGACGAAATTGGCGTCATGAATCTTGTGGGCGCCGGGAAGTGGTATGTGCGTGGCCCCTTTATGATTGCAGGAGTGCTCTACGGCGCTATAGCGGGTCTTTTTGTGGTGGTGTTTTTGTATCCTTTTAGCGCGTGGACCGCGCCGGGGTCCGATCGCTTGTTTGCGGGAGCGTTTAATACACTCGATTTCTACACCTCGCATTTCCTGTTATTTTTCTTTACGCTCATGGGGACCGGTGTTGCGCTCGGGGTCTTGTCTAGTTTTCTCGCGATTCGACGGTACTTGCGATAAAAAGTAAACACTGCAGGCGCGACCAAAAGGTCGCGCCTGAGCTGGTTCAGTGGGAACGTTTACGTGATGCGCTAAAGCGGTGCACAAGGGCACGCTTATCAAGCACCCGGAAGGCTTTGGCAAGCTCGTGCTTGCCTACAGTGCCTTCCCTCCAGGCAAGCAGCAATGCTTTCCTGGTAAAGTTGAAGAGCAAATCAGTATCGCTCGTCGACAGTCGCCTGGTGATAGCTGGTCTTTGTCCGGGCGTATTCATGGCATTTCTCCCACAGCTCTACCCCCACAATTGAGGAAATGAGCTGTGGACAGCGTGCTCCTTTTATTGGCTATTGTCAAATACACAGCCCCTCCCTAAAACAGGTGAAATAGATTCTGGTATAGTTCATACGTACAAGCTAATTTGTCACGCGCATGGCAAAAAGTCATAAGTACATCTTCGTTATCGGGGGTGTGATGTCGGGTGTTGGAAAAGGAATCGCAACTGCTTCGATCGGCAAGATTTTGTCATCGCGCGGACTCTCAGTCAACTTGGTCAAAGTTGATCCTTATTTGAACGTTGATGCGGGGACGATGAATCCGACTGAGCACGGCGAAGTGTTTGTGCTTGATTCCGGTCTTGAAACCGATCAGGACATGGGCAACTACGAACGCTTCCTTAATCGCGACTTGCTCGCGGATGATTACATGACAAGCGGTATGATTTACAAAGCGGTCATCGATCGTGAACGCAATTTAGGGTATAGCGGTAAGTGCGTCGAGGCGGTGCCGCATGTCCGCGATGAGATTGTCATGCGACTAAAACGCTCAGCGACACTTGCGCAATCAGATGTTACGGTTGTCGAAATCGGTGGCACGCTTGGCGATTTTTCTAACGCGCTTTTCATTGATGCGGCGCGCGTGCTGCACCTGCAAAATCCATCGGATGTAATTTTTATTATGGTCTCATACATGCCAATTCCAGGAACAATCGGCGAAATGAAAACAAAGCCAACGCAAAATGCAGTACGCCAACTTAATGCCTACGGCGTACAGCCTGACGTCTTAATTGCCCGTGCAGCGCAGCCACTTGATGACCGGCGAAAAGAAAAACTTTCTATCCAGGTAAATATCCCTGCCGAACGCATTATCTCTGCGCCTGATGTAGGTTCTATCTATGACGTACCAATTAATTTCGAACGCGATCATTTGTCAGATATCTTACTCAAGCTTCTGGGTAAGAAAGGCAAGCCAACCGACATGAATGAATGGAAAAAGTTTGCCGCTCATGCGCACAACGGCAAAGAGTCGATCAAAATTGCAATCGTCGGCAAGTACTTTGATACCGGGGATTTTGTTCTTTCCGATGCGTATCTTTCGGTTATAGAAGCGCTCAAGTTTTCTGCTTTCCACCAAGGTTTGAAACCAGAAATTTATTGGCTTAACGCCAAACACTATCAAGATGACCCGAAGAAAGTTGAAGAGCTCAAAGAGTATGACGGCGTCTTAGTGCCCGGCGGGTTTGGCGAAACCGGTATCGAAGGAAAAATCGCGGCTATCAAATTTGCTCGAGAAAACAAGATTCCATACTTTGGGCTCTGTTATGGCATGCAGCTCATGGTGGTGGAGTATGCACGCAATGTACTCGGTCTTACAGGTGCACACACGACTGAAATTAAAAAAGATGCAGAGCATCCGGTCATTGATATTTTGCCAGAACAGAAAGAAAAATTGGCACGCAAAGAATACGGCGGTACGATGCGTCTCGGTGCCTATGCCTGTGATTTGAAAGAGGGAACTATTGCACGTGCGGCTTTTGGTGCTGCACGAGTCTCAGAACGCCATCGTCATCGCTATGAGGTAAACCCTGAATACATTGAACAGCTTGAAAAGGGCGGTTTGGTGTTTTCGGGAACGTCGCCAAAAGACAAGCGTTTGATGGAAATCGCGGAGTTGCCAAAGAAAGTGCACCCGTTTATGGTGGGAACCCAGGCACACCCCGAATTAAAAGCCCGTCCGCTTGCACCGCACCCGCTGTTTGATGCATTTATTAAAGAGGCGGCAAAAAGGAGTTAAGATACCAATATGCCCAAATCAAAACTTGATAAGCCAAAAATTCTACCTGAGCGTCCAAAGTATGAAATTGATGCGGTCCTTGATGCGGTTCGAAAATTGGAGAATGGTCAGTGGTATGAAGACATCCTTCAGCCCGTTGATGCTGAAGGTAACCCGCTTGAGCTATCATTTCCAGCTCAAGAAGGTGGTGAACAAAAACAAGCAAAGCCTTCCCGAGTTCTGGTACTTTTTAGGGCGTATAGTAGTGAGATAACTGGTGTAGTAGAGCAAGTTGCTGATGTGTGTACTCTTCAAGGACCTTCAATTGATGATGTTGATTTTATTGGTCAGTACTCACTCGAGGATTTTAAAGCTGCGCTCACGAGTCAAATACAGTCACCGTGTTACTTGGCAGGTTTGCCACCACGCCCACAACCAGTTGCAACGGAAGAACCAGTTGCAACGGAAGAACCAGTTGAAACGGAGAGGCAAGAAAATACTCCCACCGCACTGTCTGGAAGGGATCGCTTGCAGGCAAAAGGACTGGCAACGACGCGAATGGTACTAAAGAGAGTAAACGAAATACTTTCTCCACTCCATCACCCAGATGATTTAAGTCCACGAGCAAAGCGTAAACGCGCGGCAATTGAAGTGTCTCTCAAAATGGCACTTGAACGTCTCAATCTTATCGAGCGAATTTCGGACTTGAATCCAGGTCAATCAGAGTCAAGAACTTCGGGAGGTATGCTACTTCAGCAGGTAAATGCGCCTCGCCGCGGTGGTGCCGTGGGTAGGCCACCGAAAAATCCAACAGACCTTGTTCCAACAATGGTGATACGGCTTTTCCAGAAAGCTCAGCCTGTTACCTTGGAACAACCAACAGTCGAGCTAGCTCCTCGTCAGTATGAAATGGTTGCGGCGCTTGCTCACGAGCTTGAGCAACTTAGGGAAAAGGTGTTTATAGCGAACTTCGTGAAATTTTAAACCAATTAGGTGTTAAGCAGGTGCAAATTGATGTAGTTTCGTGGCACGACAACGATGGAAGTAAAGAACAAATTGTGGCGCCGATTTTTGGAGCTTTTGTACCAGAAGAATAGAGAGCCCTTGCGGGCTCTCCTCGCGTGCGCAATCATGCCGCCTTTTTTTCTCGTTTTTGTTTACCTGCAATAGAGATTGCGCTTCGGCAAAATAACTCGAGAATCTCGGAGATTGCCCCGTGTGACATTGCGTCAATTCCACAGAGGGTTTGGTAGCGTTGTGCAAGGTCCGGCTCCCCAAGTGCGACACTCCCTGGTTCTTGGGAAAGGTCGATTGTGATTGTATCGATGAGTTCTCCCATGATTCCAGAATCCCTATCAACCAGTCCGCTTGCCTTGATTTTAAGATTCCCAGCCTTGTCTCGAAACAGGGCAAGTGTGATTTGACTACTCCGCATGTTTTTCTCCTACGATAGATACTGCTACTGACGATACTGCATTAAAACCAACAATCATGCAAGAAATATACACATTTGAGAACCTTGCCCATGCTGCATGAGACAAAGAGCAATACAGAAGGGGCGCCCTGTACAGGGCGCCCCAACATATTATCGATGAATCTGAATCCAGGACGACACGACACGTTTGTGCGGATTGATCCTACGCTTCTCGAGAGTTCCAGAATCATTTTCGCGATACTCGATTAGTGTTGCGTTTTCCATGTCGAGCGAATCGCGCAATGCAATGTATTGCACCGGAGTAATGTGCTCGATGCACATTTGCAGGCCCAAGTTCGTCTCGTAGTGGCCCACAATGATGACTTTTTTGCGCGCATGGCGATGAGTGATGTCGTGCAAAAATGCTGAGGCGATTTGGTTTTTCTCTGCGCGAGTTTGACCTCCGTGGGGGCGCCAGTGCAGTGGGTCTGAGTGAAAACGTGCTTCCCAATCAGGATCGAGTTGCAGTTTTTCCCGCTCAGTTATGAAGTTAAATTTTCCCCAATCTCGCTCATCGAGGCGATGGTCGTGGAGCCAGTGTGCGCCGGGCAAGCTCATAAGTTGCGCGGTTTCTTTGGTGCGTGCATACGAGGACGTATAGTACGCATCGAAATGCGTCATACCGATTTCGCGAAGAAATTGGCCCTTGCGGACACTTTGACGCACGCCATCGGGCGCGAGTTTCACCTGAGAAGTGTGCATATGCCGCAGCTTCTCAATATGCGTTTCGTCTCCCTCGAGGTCTCTTTTCAGGGCGTGATTTGCAACTGAATAAGCGTGTCGGCCAATCACGAGTTGGGATACGCCGAGGTGTCGCAAGAACATGGTTTTGCTCCGTGGTTGTTCTAATGTGTTTATAGAAAATTATGGAAGAAGTGTCAAATAGAGGGGCGCGCCGTAAAGGCGCGCCCGATCACTTCCGACACTTCGCCTCTCTGCGCTCCTTTAGTTTTCGATCAGTGAACTCTCTCCACGACTCAAACTGGGATTCTTGGAAAGAGGCCAGAAGCGGCTCTTCGCCCGGTATTTCGTGGTATCCGATTGCCGCTTTGCACGTTCCCGTACAGATAAACATCTTGTCCGGTTTCGGGGTGACGTTGAAGTCCTTGTTATACGGCACCAAGGTGCCACCGCAGGTTGGGCAGGTGAGTGACATGATTCTCTCCGTAGTAAGACTTTGTGCACCGTACCCTTTTCTGCGAGTACTCGCAACTGGCGTGCATTGAGCCAAAGCCATTTTTCAGGTATTCTGGTGCGATATTGCCAGATCGTCTAACGGTAGGACTACTCCCTCTGGAGGAGTGTATCTTGGTTCGAGTCCAAGTCTGGCAACAAAAATAATGAGCAAAACGAAAATGTTTCGCGATTATATTTTTGAGCCAGACTTGGACTCGAACGGCATGAGTCGGAGGCTTCATCAGTAGATGGAGCGACGAGTGCGTGGTCAGGCGGAAGAAAAATGCAACGGT
>Ga0214923_10007362_pt1 | contig 12012 bp, 10 predicted proteins | sample LL1510_MetaG_FD_177993 | JGI IMG/M metagenome (GOLD analysis project Ga0214923, IMG submission 177993) | Freshwater microbial communities from Lake Lanier, Atlanta, Georgia, United States - LL-1510 | ecosystem: Environmental > Aquatic > Freshwater > Lake | place: USA: Georgia | collected... | reverse complement strand
CTTTAACAGTTGCTGCAATATATGCATCGGGTGGTGGATTTTCTCCAGAAGGTTTTTCATTTCTTGGAGATGCTGCAACAGGATCGGCTGGATTATTAGGATCAGGTGGACAGTTTAATTTAGGAAATTCTTATTTAGGTCAAAATTTATTTGGTACTTCTGTATCTGGAATGGATTTTGTAGATGGAGGAGCTAAACAAGGTTTTTTAGGAAAATTAGGAATAACATCAGGATATGGTGCTGATTTACTTCCAGCAGGAATTAAAAGTTTAATACCTAGTTCAAGCACTTTAACAACATTAGGATTAGGAACTTTATTTGGAAAAGTTCTTGGTGGACAACCTAGAAGAGAAGACTATGGTAGTGATGAAGAATATCAACAAGCTCTTGCACAATGGAATGCAACTTTATCAACCAAATTAAATGAACCAAAACCTAAATTTGCAGCTGGATTATTCCCTAATAATCCTTTTTATCCTCAAATGGCAGCTAATGGTGGAAGAATAGGTTATCAATCAGGTGGTATTGGAGACTTAGTTTCTCAAGTAACTAAACAAGAATTTTTTGGAACACCTATGATGGCAATGGGTGGAAGAATGGGATATGCAATGGGTAAAGAAGTTCCAACAAGACAAAATCAAGCTGGTATTACTGAATTAGATTACAGAGATACAGGTGGATTTGTTCCTCCAATTGGTATAAAAGAAAGAGCAGATGATATACCTGCTATGTTATCTAATAATGAATTTGTATTTACTGCCGATGCTGTACGAAATGCAGGCGGTGGTGACGAGAATCTAGGAGCTAAAAGAATGTATGCTTTAATGAAAAATCTTGAAGCTGGAGGATCTGTATAATGGCTGAAGTTCAACAAACACAAGTATTACCAGCACCATTTATACAAGCTGCTGCAGAAACATATTTACCACAACTTGCTGAAGCAGTTGGTGGTATTAAAGGTTTAGATGTATCTAAACTTTACGGACCACAATTTGTTGCAGGTCCATCTGCTGGACAATTACAAGCAGAACAATTAGCAACAGGACTTGGTGGATATCAACCTTATTTACAAGCTGCACAAGTTTCAACAGGACCACAGGCATATCAACAATATATGTCTCCATATCAACAGCAAGTTATTGATACAACTTTACAACAATATGATATTCAAGCACAAAAAGGTTTACCAGCATTAGCAGCGCAAGCTATTGGAGCAGGTGCTTATGGCGGTGGACGTGAAGGAGTTCAAAGAGCAGAATATCAAACACAATCAGATTTAAATAGAGCATTACTTCAAGCTCAATTACAACAACAAGGTTACGGTCAAGCTGTATCTCAAGCTCAACAAAATTATTTAAATCAATTAGGTTTAGCAGGACAAACACAAGGATTATTAGGAACACAAATTTCTGGTTTATCTGCATTAGGAGCACAACAACAGGCTCAAAGACAAGCAGAATTAAGTGCTCAACAACAATTAGCTTATCAACAAGCTTATCAACCTTTACAAGCTGCTCAAATTTATGGAGCTGGTATTCAACCTTTAATTTCTGGTTACCCAGGAAAAGAAGTAACTCAACAAGTTCCTTCTCCTTCTGCATTACAAACTGCATTAGGTACTGCTGCAACGTTAGCCGGAATTTACAAATTAATAAGATAATATGTCTAGAATTCTTAAAAGACCAATGTTTAGAATCGGCGGTTCTACTAATGAAGGTATTATGTCTAATGTGGTTCCTAAAAGAGCTGGTTATCAAGATCCTACAGATGCAGCATCTGTTGAGGATAATTATGTATTAGATGTAAATGATCCATTATATAAAGATGCAATGAGAAGAGCTGCAATACTTTCTAAATTTGCAGGAACAGGAAGAAGTCAAAATGATAGAATTGCTGAATTGTTAATTAAAGGAGGATTAAAAACAGTATCTGAAACTCCTAGAGGTGGTATATTTTCTACTGTATCAAGAGCTTTTCAAGAACCTGTATCAGAATATTTAAAATCAAGTGAAACTGAAGATGCTTTTCAAAGACAATTAAAGTTAGCAGGTATAACTAGTGCAATGCAATCTCAAGATGCAAGAGAAAAATATGCAAAAGAATTGGCATTAGCTAATCAAAAATTAGAACAACAAGAAAAAGAACTATTCTTTAAAACTTCTGGACTAGGAACAAAGGCTACAGGAATTTACGAAACAATTAAAGGTTTTAAAACTAAAGGAATTCCAGTTGAAGGTGGAGCTGTTGATATAGAAAATAAAAAACCAAAAACTAGTGATATATTAAAGATACCTGAAGGAACTGTATTTTATGATGTACAAGGAAATTTCTATAAAAGAACAAAAGAGGGTCCTGGTTATATAAGAATATTAACATCTGGTGAAGCAGTACCTGCTCCAACAGTTACTAAACAACCTGGATTTTTTCAGAAAGCTAAAGAAGAAGGCGCAGCATATGATCCTAGATCATGGAATAAAAGAAGATTTTACGAAGAACTAGCAAAGAAGAATCCGACTTCAACTATGGAGTAAAATACCATGGCTGAATATGTTGATCCAATTGATCTAATAGAAGAAAATCAAAAGGTAGGTTTAATAACATCTGGTGTTGCAGGTATTGCATCTGGAATTATTAAAATTCCAAAAGGTGTATTTTCATTAGCGGGTGAACTTATAGATTTAGGATTTGATACTAAAACAGCATCTTCTGTTGAACAATTTTTTGATAGTATTAATCCATTTGAAGAAATAGCAGATCAAAGATTATCAGGTAGATTAACTGAAGCATTAGTTCAAATTGGAGTTCCATCAGCAGCAGGGGCTAAAGTTGCAACTAAAGTTGCTGAAACAGCATTAAAAGCAAAAAGAGCTGGAGCTTATGCTGATTTAACAAGTGCTAATTTAATAAAAGCTACAGCAGAAGCAGAAAAATTAAATAAATTATCAACTGTTCAAAGATATGGAGCAATAGCTGCAGGAGGTGCTGCTGGTGAGGCATTCGTAGCGGACATCGAGAAGCTAGGGACTATTGGATCAGCATTTGGAGTCGGACCTACTCAACTTGGAGATATTGATGAAGAAGCAGGTGGAAGAGAAGATGCTATTACAAAGTTAATGAATAGATTTAAATTTGGTACAGAATCTTTATTACTTGCTCCAGCTGTATTTGGAATCGGAGAAGGAGCAAAAAAATTATTACAACAAGGGGATGCACTAGCATCTAGTAGTTCTGCATTAGATAGATTTTTTTATAAAGTTGGAAGTGTATTTACTCCTCAAGGTCAAAGACCAAGAGAACAATTTTTAGCAAGAGAAACTGAAAATGCTGCAATTAGAGCAGATCAACATTTAGCAATGGAACAAGTTAATAGAATAGATATTGAAGTAAATAAAATGTTTCCTGAAACAAATAAATTTTTTAATGCAGCTAGTGAAACAGAGAAGAAAACTTTTTTAGAAACATTAGATAAAGCTTTATATTCAGGTAAAGTTGATGAAAAGATAGGTAAAGAAATAACAGATAACATTGTAGATACTATGAGAAAACGTGGATCTACTCCTGAAAGTGTAGATACTGTACTAACAGGAATAGAAAAAATAAGAAATCAATTTTCTGATTTAATTAATATTGCATCTAAAGGATCTGGGGAATTACCCACTGAATTAACTCTACAGTTAAAAAGTTTAATGGGAGATAGATTAAAAACTATGGTTGGAAATACTTATGCAATTTATGACAATAAATTTGCTAATGTATTTAATAAATTTACTCCTGCGAAAGATGCGGTAGATAAAGTAAAAAATATATTTATGAGATATGCAGCTAAAAATGGTAAAGAATTATCTGACTTACAAGCGCAATCAATTGTTGATGATATCTTAAATCAAGCAAGAAATTCATTTCCTAAAATAGATAAGATGCCTTCATTTAAATTTGGAAATTTATCTATTGGCGCAGCTGAACCTTATTTTGTAAAAACTTTTGCAAGAACAATAGAAGAAAAAATGGCAGGTGGAACAAAAGAATTACAAGTAATTGGAAAAGGAAGCAAAGCATTTAGAGATTTATTTGGAGAAGTTAATGATGTTAGACGTTCTATATATGAAGGTGTTTCAAAATTATCTACCATTGCAAGAAGAAATGAAATGTATGAAGAAATGTTAGTTAATGATCAATTAATAAAAGCCAATATAACTAAAAACACACCACTTGGAAAAAGAGGATTCTTTCATGATAGTCCTTATGATGCAATGCAAGCTTTTGGTCCAGATGCAAAAATAGTTAAAATAGATAACTATGTAAAAAATGATTTTAAAGGAAGTCCTGTTGTAAATGCATTACAAGGTAAATGGACAACAGAAGCAATAGCGGAAGGATTTAAAAATACTTCTGTTATACAAGATTTTATGAGAGGAGAAGTAAAAGGACCTTTAGGTAAAACAGCTTCATGGTTATATAGAAATTTAATGTTATTACCAAAAGCAGTATCTCAATATGATAAAACAATTTTATCTGTTCCTACTCAAATAAAAAACTTTTTGGCAAACTCAATTTTTGCAGTTTCTAATGGAACAATATTTGAAAGCCCTGAAATAATTGCACAAGCTGCAAAGAAAGCGGGTATGACTGCACAACTTGGACTTAGACAACCTATGTCTATGGAACAGTATAGAAAATATATAAGATTAGGAATAGCAGAAAGCAGTTCTGTAAAAGGAGATTTAGATAATTTATTAAGAGATACTAGACTTTCAGCAAATGGAAATTTAGGAACAGATAGCCTTTTAGATCCATTGGTAAAATCATTAGGTAAAACAGGACAATTAGCTAAAAAAGGATTACAGTTTGCAGAGAGAGTTTACACTACATCAGACGATGTTATTAAAATATTTAATTTTGAAGTTGAAGTTGCAAGAAGAGGAGCAGCATACACAAAAGCAGGAATTAAAAAAACAACAGAAGAATTAGAAAAAGAAGCAGCTGAAATAGTTAAAAATACAGTTCAAAACTATTCTAGAGTTGGACAGTTTGTAAGATTATCAAGAGGATTGCCATTTGGTAATTTCATGTCTTTTCCATCTGAAATATTTAGAACAGGAGTAGGTATTGCAGAACAAATTATAAAAGATTTAAGAGACCCTATTACTGGATCTATTAATCCAATAACAAGTACAAATATCATGAAAGGTATTGCAATGAAAAGATTAATTGGATCAACGACAGCTCTTGCTGCTTTACCTTATGGATTAACAGAAGGAGCTAAAACAATATTTGGAGTATCTGATGAAGAAGCAAAAGCTGCATCAGATTTTGTAGCACCTTGGGCAAAAGATTCACAAAAAATATTCATGAGAAATTCTGAAACAGGAGAATTATATTATGTAGATTGGAGTAAAATGAATTCTTATGACACATTACAAAGACCATTTGCAACATTATTAAGAAATATACAAGAAGGTGTTGATAAAGAAAAACCTTTATTAGATGGATTTATAAAAGGTGTCGTAGAAGCAAGTGCAAATATATCTAGCCCATTTGTTGAACCATCTATTTGGACAGAAGCATTTTTAGATATCACTGCAAGAGGTGGACGTACTCCAGAAGGTAAAATATTATATACAGAAGAAACTCCTGCTAATGAAAGAGTACAAAGAACTATTATGCATTTAGCAGATGCATTAGCTCCAAGTTACAAACCTTTTACAAGAACATATCAAGCTATAACAGGAGCACCGGCTAAAGGAGGCGAAGTATATGAAGTACCTTATGAATTTGCAGGAATATTTGGAATGAGAGCAGAAAAAATAGATCCGTTAAAGACAATGGGATTTTATATATCTGCATTTCAAGATGGTGAAAGAAATTCAAGAAGAGAATTCACAGGAGGACCAGAGGGATTATTAACTGGAGAAATAAAAACTCCTAAAGATTTAATTGAAAGATATTTTGTAGCAAATAAAGCTTTGTTTAATGTTCAACAAACTATGTCTACTCATTTAAAAAATGCAGAAACATTAGGTGTTGCACGAAATAATTTAGCTAATTTATTTAAAACAAGAGGAATATCAGAAGATACTATAAATAATTTATATCGTGATAAATTTGATCCTTTCTTTCCTTCACAAGGTATTATTGATAGATTTGAAGAAATATCTAGAACAACAGGACAGCCTAATCCATTTATAGAAGCTCAAGGAACATTAAGAGCGATGGAAAGAGATTTTAGTTTACAGGGTTTAAATAAACAATTTACACCGAGAATACAAACTTACATACCTTCTCTTTCAGAAAACACTCAACCATTAAATACACCAATGCCTAATGCTGCAATATTAACTCCACCAGTAACTCAAATAGCTGGATTACAAAATGGATTGACACCGACAGAAAACGCTTTATTAAGTCAAAGCGAAAAACAAATGAGATTAAGACAAAGGGGATTAGCTTAATGGGTAATGGTAAAAAACCAGAAACAGTTGGAGAACATATTGTAGCTCTTTACGGTCATATAACTGGCGTAAAACGAGATATAGAAGAGTTAAGACAAGAATCTTCTGAAATGCACTCTAATTTTGAAAGAAAGTTTGATAAACTTACTTGGTGGATCATAGGTGGATTAGGTTCTACTATAATATTGTTACTAACATTATCTTTCAATTTATTAAAATAAATCATTGATTATAGTTTTAAAAAACTATATTAGGCGCTTATGGATAATAAATTATTAGTGCATAAACATTTAATTGTACGTGCAGAAGTTTATCGGCCACCGATGGATGAGGAGTTTCTTAGGCGTTGGTTAAACGAATTCATAGAACAAATTGGAATGAAAGTAATGATGGGGCCTTATGTTAAATATTCTAACATGGTTGGTAATCGTGGTATTACTGGTGCTGCTATTATAGAAACATCACATATTGTAATGCATATTTGGGATGAAGTTCATCCAGCGTTAATGCAATTTGATGTTTACAGTTGTGGAGAATTTGATCCTGAAACAATATGTAAAAAAATAGACAATGATTTTATAGTTCATAAAATTAATTATAAATTTTTAGATAGGGAACATGATTTAAAAGATGTTAAACAATTAAGTTCTATTAACTATATTCAAAATCCAATTGCAAAAAATTATCAAAATAAAGAAATAGAAAAGAAAAATAATGCTTTATTAAAAAGTAGAAAAGAAGTTGAAATTAATGGTAGTGGAACTCATGGATATAGAATTAAAGAAGGAGCTAATAAAGGTACAGTTGTAGGGCATATTACAAGAGAACAATCAAATATAGAACGTAAAATAAACGTTGAAAATTCACATAAAGCAGAAGCTTATGATGAATTAGGGTATTGAAAATAAATAAATAATAATTATATATCTCCAAGACTGCATCATGTGGATGGGTCAATTAACTTGCTTAACAAAGGAGATAATTATGACAAACCTAGAAGTTTTCAATAATTTTAATAAGCAACTATTCAATGGATCAACAAAGTTTTTTGATGATGCCTTTGAAACTATTTTTGACACGTGGTCAAAAGTACAATCATTTCCATTCTATAACGTAGTTAAATACTCAAAAGGTAAATACGGATTAGAAATCGGTTTAGCTGGCTACAATAAAGAAAATGTACTTGTAGAAGTTAAAGATGGTATTTTAACAATAGAAGGAAAAGTAGAAGATAAAAATGTAGACTATGTACAAAAAGGTCTTGCATTTAGAAAATTCTTCAAACAGTTTGAATTAGCTAAAGACGTAATAGTTGATGAAGCTGAAATGAAAGATGGTCTACTTAAAATTAAACTTGGTTTTAACGAACCTAAAGAAATTGAAGGCGTTAAAATAGATATTAAATAATGACTACAATTGGAATATTTTTTGTTATTTCTTTTATAGTTGTAGGATATTTAATGTATAAAAATTATAAATAATGTTCCCTTACAACGAGGAGGAGTGGAAGTTTATATCCACTCCTTCAACTCTTCTCCCATAACTTGTGTTGCAATATCAACTTTAGTTCTTAAAGCTTTTACAATCTTTTCATCTACAGTTCCTTCTGCAATAATATCAATATATGTCATTGGTTTTTCTTGGCCTATACGATCAATACGTGCTTCTGACTGTTGTCTTTTTTCTAAATCATATCCATTAGAATAATAAATCATAGTAGACGCACCTGTTAATGTAATCCCATATCCACCTGTTTGAGGAGTTCCTACTATAAATCTAACTGGACTATTTGGATCTTGTATTTTTGTAATTGCTTTTTGTCTATCATCCGTAGATGTATCTCCATAATAAGTTACAACAGAATTATCTCCGTATTCTTTTTTAATTGCTTCAACAATAACTTCTATATCATATCTGTAGTGAGCCCATATAACTGCTTTGCCTTCCATCTCAGATAAAACATCCATTAATTCATTTAATCTATTACTTGCAATCTTTTGTGTTTGGCCATCATCAGATTTAAAATGTCCACATGTTATTTGATGCAGTCTCATTAATTGGGTTATAACATTATGTGTTGTAGTTATTTTTCCATTTAACATTGCAAGTGCTGCTTCTTTCATTTGTTTGTAAACTTTTTTTTGTTCATCTGTTAATTGAATAGTTCGTTTCATATAAGTTTTAGGTGGTAGATCTAAACAATCATCTTTTAAAACTCTATGTGAAAATGGTTTAACTTTTTCTGAAAGTTCTCCAAGATTTCTATAACCAACCACTATTTCTATTTGTCTTCCACTTACCATTATTTTTCTAGTTAATGCATATCGAGTTCTAAAACTATAATAAGATTGTTGATCTAATAACCAAGGATCTAGAAACCAGCATTGTGTGTATAAATCTAATGGAGATTTAGTTACTGGTGATCCAGTTAATATTCTTTTGTATGCAACATGTTTTCCTATTGAAATAATATTTTTAGTTCTATTGGCTCCTGGATTTTTTATTGTAGTAGATTCATCTATTGCCATTAAAGTTTTATGACAATTTAAAAATTTTTCAGCAAATTGTTTTCCTTTTTTAGTAGACAGCGCTTCCACATTCATAATTAAAATATGGAGATCATGATCTGATTTAAATAAAATATTTAATTCTTTTTCTTTAGATTTACTTGCAGTAGATTCCCATAGTACCATTTTCTTTTCTATATGGTCCGCCATATGATTTGGTATTTCAGAGTCAAACCAGTTTTTATAAACACCCTTAGGAGCTATAATTAAAGCGCCATTTATCAAGCCTTTATCGTAAAGCATTGACATATTATCTATTAATACTTTAGACTTACCAGTCCCCATTTCCATAAAATAAGCAAATACTTTCTTATCCCATGACATTTCTAATGCCTTTAATTGATGTGCAAATGGCTTTGTCTTAAACTTATAATGCATATATAATAGTTAGTTCTTTCTATTGATTAGTATAACACATTAATATAAAAGAAGTCAAGAATGGAAAAAAATAAAGTTTACGTTATTCAAGATGTGCCAGGCACAAGGGAAGGAAGACCAAAGATAAATATTATTGGGGCTTCACAATTTGGTTCGCTTAAAGTTTTACTTCCAGAAAATGCACAAATTATATTAAGTGCAGGACCTGTTGTATTTAAGTTACGACAGTTGCTAAAAGATTACACTTCAGAAGATTATTTACTACTTACAGGTGATCCAGCAATAATTGGTGTTGCATGCTCAATAGTTTCTGATATAACAAATGGCAAGTATAAATTATTAAAATGGGATAAACAAGAAAGGAGATATTATCCAATTGAAATTGACTTGTATCAAAAATCAGATTCGAGCACTTGACAAACGTAATTTAAAGGATTATAATATACAGAACAGAAAGATAAAAATATGACAATAAATTTTGAACAAGACAGAATAGAATCAGTAACACAAATTGATGCTGCAAAAACTTTATCCGATAAAGTTTTAAAGTTAAAAGATTTAGAAGACGAAATTTTAAATGCAGAAGAAAGTCTAAATAAATTAAAAGAACAAGCACGTATACTTTCTCAAGTAGAAATTCCTGCAATGATGCAGGAAATGCATATTACAAAATTAAAGCTTAAAGATGGTGAATCTGTAGAAGTAAAACCTTTTTACAGTGCATCTATAATTCCTGAAGTTCAGGATAAAGCTTTTGAATGGCTTCGTAGTAACGGCTTAGGTGATATCATTAAAAACGATATCACTGTTACCTTTGGTCGTGGCGAAGATAACAAGGCAGCACAATATGCTGTCCTTGCACGAGGTCAGGGTTTTGAACCAGTCCAGAAGGTAGGTGTTCATTCCCAGACACTCAAGGCAGTGGTCAGAGAGCGTATCGAATCTGGACAGGATATGCCCTCTGATCTATTTAAAACGTTTGCAGGTAACCAGACAAAAATAACAAGGAGAAACTAGAAAATGGAAACGCGAAACGAGAAACAAGTAGCAACAAAAAAAGCTGCGCCATTACCTTCATCAATATTGTTTGAAAGTGATGCGCACGCAGGTTTTGAGAATGTAAAGAACACTAGTGTTGCTTTACCTATCTTAAAACTATTACAAAATGGATCAGCAGAAGCTCAAAAGAGAAATCAAGCTTATGTAGAAGGTGCTGAACCAGGAATGTTACTAAATACAGTAACAAAAAAAGTTTATGATGGTGCAAAAGGAATGAATGTAATTCCATGTCATTATAAACTTGAATATCAAGAATGGTCTGATTTTGGTACAGGTTCTGGTAGACCAGAGCAAATATACCCAGATACATCTGATATATTAACTAAAACTACAAAAGATCAATTTGGTAAAGATAGATTGCCTAATAACAACTATATTCTTACAGTTGGTCAACATTTTGTTTTAATAGTAGATGAGAATGGTTCTACTGAAACTGCACTTATATCTATGAGTTCATCTCAAGGTAAAATTAGTAGGAAGTGGAATGCAATGATGATGTCAATAACTATGGATGGCGCAAATGGTCCATATACTCCACCATCATTCAGTCATGTATACAAAATAAATACTGTATTGAATTCCGGTAAAGGAAATCAATGGTATGGATACAACATTGTAAAAGTTGGTCCTGTAACTGATTCAGCTATCTACGAAAGAGCAAAACAGTTCTATCAAAGTTTAGCAAATAAAAAGTAATACTAAATGGGGTGATAGAAATATCACCCCAATACATGAGAGAGTTAGATGTTAGAGAGATTCAAGCAGGTATTTGCTGGCCTGGAAACAGCATACGGACAAACTAAAGTCACGGATGAATTATCTGAAAATGGTAAACATGAAGCAAAATCTTTTACTAAAAAAGAAAGTGTAACTGATTTACTTTGGCAAAAACATTTAAATGGTGATGAACCAGCATTAGGAATAGTTCCAATAAGAGAAGATAATAAATGTAAATGGGGGTGTATCGACATTGATACTTATCCATTTGACCATAAAACTTTTATTAAAAAAATTAGAGATAAAGGATTACCATTAATATTATTCAGATCTAAATCTGGAGGTGCACACGTATTTTTATTTACAAAAGAATTTGTTCCAGCAAGTTTAATGAGAGAAAGATTAAAAAAGATTGCAGGCGCTTTGGGATATGCAAAGACAGAAATATTTCCAAAACAAGATTATATTAGAGCGGATAGAGGAGATATTGGAAGTTTTTTAAATGTTCCTTATCATGGTAGTAACAAATCAGTTAGATATGCATTTGATGATAATGGAGAACCGGTAAAGTTAGAAAACTTTTTTAAACTATATGATGAAAATTCTATAACAGAAAAAGAATTACTTAATTTAAAAGTTAATGAAGAAAGCACAGAAGATGAATTTTTAAAAGGAGCTCCTCCATGTCTTTTAACATTATTAAAAGATGGGATACCAGAAGGCAATAGAGATAATATGATGTACAACATTGGGGTTTATCTAAAGAAAAGATATCCTGATGCATGGGCAGATAAAATGCAAACTTATAATCAAAAGTATATGCGTCCTCCATTAAGTCATGA
>Ga0214923_10007361_pt1 | contig 12016 bp, 9 predicted proteins | sample LL1510_MetaG_FD_177993 | JGI IMG/M metagenome (GOLD analysis project Ga0214923, IMG submission 177993) | Freshwater microbial communities from Lake Lanier, Atlanta, Georgia, United States - LL-1510 | ecosystem: Environmental > Aquatic > Freshwater > Lake | place: USA: Georgia | collected 2015-10-15 | reverse complement strand
CGTTTTGATAATACCTTCTTTGGGTAGAGTGCTTATCAAAACGGGTTTATTTTTAGAAATGGAAAATGGTTTGGAATGTCAAGTTCGACCGAGAAGTGGATTCGCACTTAAAAAAGGGGTGACCGTTTTGAACACACCAGGTACCGTGGACGCTGATTACCGAGGAGAAATAGGTGTCATTTTGATTAATCTTTCTGCTGAAGAAGTGGAGATTCAAGACGGCGAGCGCATAGCACAATTGGTGTTTTGCAAAGTTGAACAAGTGCAACTCGAGGCGGTTGAAATCTTAAATGATTCGGAAAGAGGCACCGGTGGATTTGGAAGTACAGGAACAAAATAAAAGCAATCTAACTAACTAAAAATAACGACTTATGAATGTAATTGTACAATGGCAGGAAGAGGGAGTAGATTACGCCCACATACGTTGACGGTTCCGAAACCGTTAGTACCAGTAGGAGGGAAACCAATTGTACATCGCTTGGTGGAAGATATCGCAGGGATTTGTGAAGAGAAAATTGATGAAATCGCTTTCGTTGTAGGTGAATTTGGGGAAGAAGTAGAACGCGAATTATTGGAAGTTGCAGCAGGTTTAGGTGCAAAAGGTTCGATTCATTACCAAAAACAACCGCTAGGAACGGCTCATGCTGTTTTGTGTGCTGCAGAAAAATTAACAGGACCTGTTGTGGTGGCATTTGCGGACACACTTTTCCGTGCAGATTTTAAAATCACTTCGGAAGATGAAGGAATTTTATGGGTGAAACAGATTGAAGACCCCAGTGCCTTTGGTGTCATCAAAATGAATGATAAAGGAGATATTATTGACTTCGTTGAAAAACCAAAAGAATTTGTTTCTGACTTAGCGATGATTGGCATTTATTATTTCAAGGACGGTGCTCGTTTGCGAAAAGAATTGGACTATTTGATTGAAAACAATGTTATCAAAAGTGGAGAATATCAATTACCAGATGCTTTACGCCGTTTGACTCAAGATGGTTGTGTATTCAAACCAGGAGAAGTGAATGAATGGTTAGATTGCGGAAACAAAGAAGTTACCGTTCAAACCAATCAACGCGTATTGGAATATGACTTTGAGAAAAACCTAGAAATGGTGCACGTTTCAGCAAAGTTTAGCGATAGTGTTATCATTCCACCTTGTTACATTGGCGAAGGTGTAGTGATTGAAAATGCTGTTGTTGGCCCGCATGTTTCGCTTGGAAAAGGAACGATTGTTTCAAATAGTGTTATTCGCAACACCAATATTCAACAAAACACCAAAATTGTAAACGCAGTTATTGCCGACTCAATGATTGGCTCAAATGTTGTTTATGAAGGAACAGCAAAAGATTTGAGTTTAGGAGATTTCAGTACATTTCATGCATAAATTAAGTTTAGTTGTTTTTTTGATGCTGTCTTTCGCAGCTTGCAAATCGGTAAAGAAACCCGCTTCAACGACGCATTCCTTTCAATACATAAAGACCTTTCACGAAGGTGTCCGATTAAAATTGAATGGTGAATTAGATGAAGCGCTCGGGAAATTCAATACCTGTCTTTTGGAAGACGAAAAAGACGATGCCGTACATTTTGCCATGGCGCAATTGTATTTGATGAAAGACGACGTAAACAATGCGGCTATTCATACGCAACGTGCAGCGGATATTGACCCCAAAAACAAATATTATCAATCGGAATTGGCATTCATGTACGAAGAAATCGGAAAGAATGCTGAAGCCGCTGCTTGTTTTGAAAAGTTGAGTAAATCTGAGGTTCAGAACATTGAGTATTATTTGGGTGCTGCCGAAAATTACATGAAATTAGGCAAATTAGACAAGGCATTGGAAGTGTTGAATACCATGGAAAAGTACGTGGGATCGAGTCCTGAAATTGCTTTGCAGAAATTTCGTTTGTATGCTTCCGCAAAGAAAGACAAAGAAGCTTTGCAAGTGCTAATGGACGCGCGCTCGAAATATCCCGACGAGCCGAATATTATCGCTAATCTAGTTGATTTCTACATGCAGCGCAAACGCTATAATGAAGGAATAACAATGTTGCGCGAATTGGTATTGAAAGATCCAAATAATGGTTTGGCTACCATGATGTTGGGTGAAATTGAAATGCAAAATGCCAATGTGAAAGAAGGCTTGAAATTGCTCAAAAGCAGTATTCGCTTGGATGGTCCGATCATCGACCAAAAAATGCGTGTATTGATGGCCTTGCAAGAGGAAAATCCTACGGATGCAGATTTGAAATCTTTGATGGATTACATGGTGACACAATATCCCAAAAACTCAAAAGTATATTCGTTGAAGGGAGATTACTACTTGAAAAACAATCTGAACAATGAAGCCATTGAAGCGTACAAAGGTGCCGTGAAATACGACCCGAATTTGTTTCAAGTGTGGAATAAAATTTTGTTGTTGGAATACGAAAGTGAATTATGGGATTCATTAGCTGTTGATAGTGAAAGATGTTTTGAGTTATTCCCTGTTCAACCCATGCCCTATTTTACGGCAGGAGTGGCATACAATCAAAAAGGAAAATACGATTTGGCGATAGAAAAATTAGAAGCTTCATTGGATATTATTGTAAACGACGCAACACTTGAAGCGGAAGTAAATGGGCAATTAGGTGAATCGTATTTTGCAAAAAATAATTTTGAAAAAGGAAAATCCTATTACCAAAAAGCTATTGAAAAACAACCCAAAAGTTTATTCTTAAAAAACAATTATGCTTATCGACTTTGCTTGCACAATATTGATTTGACAACAGCAAAAGAATTGGTAGCGGAATTGGAAAAAAGTGCTCCAGAAGATGCACGATTTTTGGATACACGCGCTTATTATTTGTTCCGTGAAGGAAAATATATAGAAGCCTTGCATTTGTTGGGAATTTCAGAAAAGCAACTTTCGACGGACAAAATTGTGTTGGAACACATGGGTGATTGCTTTTACTTTTTGAAACAAATAGATAATGCAGTTGACTATTGGAAAAAAGCAGAAAAATCAGGTTCAATGAATACCATTTTGCCTAAAAAAATTCAAAACAAAACCTACTATGAACCGAAGTTTTAAATTATTCCTTGCGCTATTCGGTGTAGTGTATTTGTTTTCTTGTGCTCAAAAAACGCTCGGAGAAATAACGAGTGTTGAGAAATTACCCAAAAAGAAAGACAAGGAACACCTAGAAGTTTTGGACAGTTTATCGAAAGTAAAACCAAAGACTTTTTATAGCAAATTGGCCGTCGATTACAAAGATACAGCGCGTTCTATTTCTTTCAAAACCAGCACGAAAATTGTAACTGACAGTGCTTTTAACGCCATCATTACGTACATGAAGATTCCAATCGTGACAGCGATGATTACTAAGGATTCTGTCACGGTTGTAAATAAACGCGACAAGTGTTTTCAAAAGCAAACTTTAAGTTATATGCGTGAAATGTTTGGCATTGATTTTTCCTATCGCAATATCGAGGAGTTGTTCCTTGGAAGACCATTGGACTACGATGTCAGCCAAAAATATTTTGTGGTCAATAATCCGTATCAATACGCCGTTTCGACGCACAAGAAAAAGGACAAGCGAAGATTAGATCGCAAACCAAAAGATGATATTGTCATTACGTATTATTTAACATCTGATGGTCACAATTTGCGCCGCACGAGTATTTTGAGCCCAAGTGATTCTACGGAAATTAGTGTAGATTACACCGAGCGTGAGCTTATAAATGCAATTGGCGTTCCGAAAAAAGTTGAAATTGAAATCAAAACACCTCGCAATCACCTATTGGTGCGCTTGGAATACGAAAAAACAGAAATTGACGAACCACAAGAATTAATCATTGTTATTCCGGATTCTTATGAGAAATGCGATAATTAGTTTATTGGTTCTAGTTCTTGTTATTAGCAACGGATTTTCTCAGCAAAGCAGCGATTACTTAAAGCGCGAAAAGCAAAAACTGGAAAAGAAAATTGCGAACACGAAGAACTTACTTCAAAAAGTAAAGAATAACTCTGAAGCTTCTTTGAATGAGTTGCGCTTGCTTGAAAATCAAATTAAAAGCCGTGAAGCTCTTGTGCGTGTTTTTGACAATCAAGTGCGTGTCGCAGAAGTGAAAATGATTGAGAAAAAGCAAGAAGTTTCTCGCTTGACAAAACGCTTGGAAGACCTTAAAATTCGTTATAAAGCGATGGTTTTGTATGCGTACAAGCACCGAAATAATTTCGGAAAAATCATGTTTATTCTTTCAGCGAACAATTATCACGATGCCATAAAACGCACTAAATACTTAAAAAAAGTAGCTCAAATTCAGAAAAAACAATTGGCTCTGATTAAGCAAAACCAGCAATTGATTAAAACAGAAATCAAAAATATTGGCATCGAAAAGGAGAATAAATTGTTAGCCTTAGAAGAAAAAAAGCAAGAACGCGATCAGATTGAAAAGGATAAGGGCTCTAAGGAAAAAACGTACCGAAAATTCAAAAAGGAAGAAGAGAAATTGTATGCCCAATTGCAAGAGGATGAAAAAAATAAACAAGCCTTAAAAGATAAAATAGATGCAGCGATTAAAGCAGAAGTCACTTTCGAAACAAAGCGTCAGAAAGAACTAGACGAAAAGAAAAAACTTGCAGCAGCCAATAAAAAGAAAAATTCAGGAACCAAATCGTCCACAAACAAAACTGATGCAAAAGGTAGTGCGAAAACAAGTACGGGTTCAAAAACGACAACAACTTCAACAGCTAAAGATCCGTTCGCCGACGAACAATCGACAACGAGCACTACGAATTTTGAAGAAAACGATTCAGATGAAGGTAAAGCAATAGGAAAAAGTTTTGAATCTAAAAAAGGTGGACTTCCTTGGCCCGTTTCGGGTGGAACAATCACTGAACGTTTTGGACGCAATGCGCACCCAACGTTGAAAGACGTATATACCAACAATAATGGAATTGACATCACGTGTGGAAAAGGAGCCTCGGTACGTGCTGTCTTTGAAGGCGAAGTAACGAGCGTGTTCAGTATAACTGGCGCAGGTTGGGTTGTGATTGTCAAGCATGGACCATACCGAACGGTTTATAGTAACTTAGCGGATAAAAGTGTAAGAATTGGTTCTAAAGTTTCAGCCAAACAATCTATCGGAAATTTATTGGTTTCAGATGGTGTTTCAGTATGTCACTTTGAAGTACATTTTGTAAGCAGTGCAGGTATTCAAACCCTGAATCCTTCGCTTTGGTTAGGAAGGTAAAAAATGGACTATCTACCCGTTTTTTCTGCTTTGATTTCACCTTTATCCAATTGCACGCGCATGATGACAACCATTGCGCATATAGCCCAAATTGGAACAGCAGCTTTGTCTGTATCAAGAAAATTGTTCAAGAATGCATGCACAAAATAGGTAGTCAGGGCAATAATAAATCCCATGAGCATCACTCTGTTTTTACGGTCTTCTTTCGGCCAATCATGATACAAAGTGATGATGCTGTAGAAAATAGCTGCAACTATTCCAATGAAAGCAAGCAGACCTAACACACCCATTTCGGAAAGTGCACCCAAATATTCGCTGTGCGCATTTCCCATATCACCAAAATTAGTTGAAATGATAGTCAAGTTTTCAGGTTCTTGAAAAGGAGCATATTCAAAAGCATACGTACCTGGACCGTAACCAAAAATGGGACGTTGTTTGAACATTTCAATGGCACAACTCCAGCGGTTAATGCGTTCTAAATTAGATGCATCTGTTGTTACGTTCGTTGCACTTTGCAGACGCTCATCAAAATTTTCAGTGGTATGCTCTAATTTGTTGCGAGACATTTCAATTTGAATCTGATCCCATTGCGACCAAACTCCTAAAAGTACAACTAGAAAAGCACCTACAATAATTTTAAAATTGACTTTATAATATACTAAAAATCCAACACCAATCGCAGCAATGACACTCAACCATGCCGCACGCGTGTAAGAGAAAAACAAGCCAAGTAATACAATAAAAATGAGCGAAATTAAAATGGCTTGCGTTAACGGCGTATGCTTATCACTCCAAAAAAGTGCAATACTGATGGGTAAGATAAAGGCAACAATAGCTCCGTAAATAGTATGATCTTTAAAAAATGGCCACATCACCCAATGACCTTCTTTTTCACCGAAAGCATACATGGAATGGTGAATCAAGGTGTATATAATTACTAGGCAACAAGCAATTAAAAACAACCAAAAAAAGCGTCTTCTATTTGCTTCGAGTCGAAAAAAATGTGTTCCAAAAATCAACATCGGCACAATAAACCACAAGCGTGCCAGCAAAAACTTCAGTGAAACAATCGGATGACTACTCGTAATTGCTGTTACAACAATGACAAACAAATAAACGGCAACCGCTTTGATGATTGGACTTTTCCAAATACCTTTTTCAAGAAATGGCGATTGAATTTGAAAAGCAGTAAACAAAATCATGAATCCAAAAAGGATAGGTTCTGTGGGAATATATAAGCCAAAACTTTGTGTAAATTCTTCAATATTGACAGAAAGAGGAGTTAGGAAAGCAAGCAAAAGAAACACTTTTTCACTTTCATAAACCGCAAAATAAATCAGCAATAAACCAAGTGGGAATAAGGTCAAAACACTTAGATCACTCCATATTAGAAAAGCAAATAAAGCAGCTAAAGCTGTTGCGATGATAACAGGTGTGAGTCCAAGATGGGTGCGCACTAAGCTTTCAGTTTAAGTTCCTGTAAACGTTGACGAATCAATAAAAAGAACACTGAGAAAACAAATCCGCCAATGGTTGCCACAAGTACAATAATTAAACGCTTTGGTTTTTCTTTTTTGTCTGCTACAACTGCCTTCTCTACAATAAATTTATGGTTGAATTGCGTGTTGGCATCCGATTCAGCTTGTTCGTACGAAACTCTAAAATCTTCGATTTTGATAATCAACTCATTTCGCATGTGTTCAAGGGCATCGTAACGTGAACCAAATTTTGTGTTCATGTCAATTTTTGCCTTGATTTCTGCTTTTTCAGCAGGGTTTTTGGAATCAACTAAAGCTTGATACAAATTTGAACGAATGTCGTTTGAAACAACACCTAGGCCTGAAAGACTGTCCAAAATAAACAAAATAGAATCCTTTGTCCCTTCCAATTGAGTCAATTTACGACGGTTGATTTCAAAAGCAGGTTTTGTTCGTTCTTGAATCATTTCGTTTTTAACGGTGTCAATCAAATCCACTACTTCATTTGCCATTTCGGCAGCCAATTTTGGATCTTCGTCCAAAACATCAATTTGAATGGAACCATAACGAGTACGCGTGAAAGAAAAGTTTCCATTATAAGCTTGATTTAATTTGTAGTGTTTATTCGCATCGTCTTGTGCAATTTCATAGTGCTTATACAAGTCAAACTTCTTTACGATTTTATCGCGAATACGAGAAGATTGAAGGATTTGAACTAACTGTTCGGCTTGGTCTTCCTCACCAAAATCCATAGCTGCAGCTTTAACATTACGTTGCTCCGAGAAAGATACGCTACTAGATGCAGCAGGGAAAACTATGGCAGTAGACAAATATAAAGGTGTTAATAAAAAGGAAACAACTACTGCAACTACGCCGATAATCCCTGTAATGAGAATAATTGGCTTTCTATTTTTCCAAATAAACTGAATGAGATTATCACGCTCAGCGTTGAGGTTTAGGTCTTTATTTTCCATAGTTAGTTTTGCACCGCGAATTTAGGTTTTTTACCGTTTGGTTAAGTTTTTTATCATAAACTAAAAAAAACAGTTTTTATTTGAATTTTATGCACGCCTAATCAACATTTTTATGTTTTGAATGCGAAGAAATGAAAGTGCGAAAAGCAAGAGAATTCCGCTTGAAAGCTGTATCAGCATGAAGTAAGGATTATAGCCTAAAAAAAGATAGATGAGGTAAAGTCCAGCAATAAGTACTATGTATCGTGCCATCAGCATAGGGTTAAAACCAATACCAAATTTTTTGATGCAATAAAAAAACTGGATTAAAGCCACGAAACATTGCGTAACAAAAGCTACAAAAGCAGCACCTTCAGCTCCATATTTTGGAATAAAATATAAGTTTACCATTACATTGACCACAATCCCACCCAATGAACTTAAGTTTAATAATTTCATGTCCCCATTTGCAGTCAACAAAGTACCGAAAATGAAATTCATACAAATCGGAAGAAAACTTAACATTAACCATTGAAAGGATGGTGCTGATTCTTGTGCATGTTCATACATTAAATCTAATAATTTCAAAGCGTTGCAATTGGTAAAAAAGACTATCAAAATCGCACCGGACATCAACAAGTTCCCAGCATTGTTAATCATCGCTCTTACACTTTCCATGGATTCTTTTAACAATCTAGAAAAAATTGGAAACAACAACCCAACGAAGATCATCCCAAACATGAACAAAGCATCTAATAAACGGAAACCTTGTGCATATACGCCTGATTCGTAATCTCCATTAGGGTGAATGCGCTCCAACATAACTCCGTCAATGCGTGTGTAAAGCAACATCAGCACAACTAACAAAGCATAGGGAACACTTCGTTTTATTATCGCAAAACTAAATTTGGGATTCCATTCGAAAAGTGTGCCTTTGAGGTGTGTTAGTAAAATGGTAAGTGCTACAAACGCCGTAATGGCATAACACAGCATCTGAATCCAAATAAATAATTCGATGGAAATTTTGAACCCAAGTGAAGGGATAAATAACACCGCTCCACAGAACAAAATCAACAAGGTTCGATCCATCACTGAAAGAAAAGAATCTGTTTTGAAGAGATGAAGTCCCGAAAAATGACTGCGACAATAGGCCGTAATCAAAATCAAAAATTGATTGATGCTCAAGAGAAAAAGGAGGTACATTTGGTAACTGTCGTATCCAATGATGACAGCTGTTAAGAGAGTGAGCAACAAATAAAAACCAAAAAGGACAATGCGAAAAGTGATGAGTTTTCCGAAATAACGTTTCGCGATTTCTGGCTTTTGAGCAATACTTTTGACCGTATAATTATTGATGCCTAAATCCAGCATCATATTGAAGATGACAGAGATATTTAATAGTGAAAAATAAAGTCCGTATGCTTCGGGTCCTACACGATTTTGAACGGTTGCATCAATTCCAAATAAGGCAAGCGGCTTGATCAGTAAATTCAAGAATAAAGCCAGGACCAGATTGGAAAAGAAAATCCGTTGCATTCACAAAGTTAATCTTTAACGATTAATTTGAATCCAACTCCGTGAATATTCATGATTTCTAGAGCTGGATCTTCTTTCAATAATTTACGTAATTTAGCAATGTAAACGTCCATGCTTCGGCCATTAAAATAATTGTCATCACCCCAAACTGCTCTCAACGTCGCTTGACGATCTAAGATTTCATTTCTGTTTTTAGCTAAAAGATGCAATAGTTGATTTTCTTTAGTAGTCAATTTTTTGGGGCCATCTATCAAATGCAAAGTACTCAATTCTGGCTCGTATTTGATTTTTCCTACGTAAAGAGCTTCGTTTACATCTTTTTTATCAGGAGCAACTCGCTTCATCACCGCATGAATGCGAGCCACCAATTCTTCCATTGAAAACGGCTTTGTCAAATAATCATCTGCACCTATCTCAAATCCATGCAATTTATCTTCTTTCAGAGACTTTGCAGTTAAGAAAATAATGGGAACTTGTTTGTCCAGCTCTCTAATTTCTTTGGCTAACGTAAAACCATCCATTTCAGGCATCATGACATCTAAAACAAGAATATCAAATTGAATTTTGTTTCCTATGTATTTATCATAGGCAATTTTTCCTGTACGAGCTAATGTTACTGAAAAACCTTTGTTTAAAAGATATGAGTATAATAGCTGACCTAGGTTTTCATCATCTTCAGCAAGTAAAACGTTTAATTTCCTTTCCATTTTTTTGTCGTTTTGAATGTTATAATAAATGTCGTCCCTTCTTCGTAAACACTTTTCACGTCAATGTTCCATCCATATTCTTCACAAATCGATTTGACATAACTCAACCCTAGTCCAAATCCTTTGACATTGTGTACATTTCCTGTTGGAACGCGGTATAGTTTATCAAAAATCTTTGGCAAATGCTCTTTTTTGATACCCACACCTTTATCACTAACGTATAATTTTAACAAATTATTTTCTTTTCGCAGTAGAATATTTATTTCAACGGTTTCTCCACTGTATTTAATGGCATTGTCAATGAGGTTAGCCACTAAGTTTGTAACGTGCATTTTATCCGCAAAAACCTCAAAATTGTCACCGTTACATACTAATTGAATGTTTCCATTGAGGCTTTGAACTCTAAAACTAGCATTATCCACAAGATTTTGAACGATTTCCCTCAAATCTAATTGAACATGATTGTGCTTTATTTCTCCCTTATCAATAACAGCACTTTGCAATATACTTTCTACCAACAATTCCAATCGCTTGTTTTCTTGATTAATCATTTTAACAAATGGCGAAATACTGTCACGACTCTCTTCAGGCACCATGTCTTTATCACCCAAAGCTTGACATGCTAGTGAAATAGTTGAAATAGGCGTTTTGAATTCATGAGTCATATTGGAAATGAAATCCGACTTTAATTCAGAGAGTTTGCGTTGTTCTAAAATGGTTCGAAACATGAAAACCAATGCAATCACAATAATTATGACCAATAAAATCGTTACCAAAAAAGATGCTTTCATTTCTTTGAAAATGAATGCTTCCTTTGATGGAAAATGGATGTAGAGATACAAATCTTCATCCAAAGAATTACTTGGAAAAAGATTTATTCTGCTCATACGTGAAGTATCAAAATCCATTTTGTAAGTGGGCGGTATGGCATCAAATTTGATTTTCCTACCGAATTCATTTGCAATCACAAAATTGTATTTTTGGGGCAAATCTTCTTTTGCTAACTCGATACGAATCACAGAATCAAGAAAAATAGCATCAATTCTTCTTTGAGGTGTTTCATACACATTGTCTTTAAAGGCTTCAATCATCATTTCGTTGATGAATTTTGCCTTTTTGAAAATTTGTTGTAAAACTTTTTGATTTAATTGAATGGAAATAATGGAAGTATCATTTCCTGAAATCTGAGCTGATTTTCCTTTAAAAAGATCTCGAATTTCGCGAACATCTCTAGCAAGTACTTTTTGTTCCGTACTCACACCTGATATCGAGTCAAATGCTTTTCCTTTGATTACAAGGTAATCTTCTAACTTACCATTAACAATAACGTTTGTATCTTGAATAGAAATTGATTCTTGGGAGGAGAGCAAATTCTTAAATTCTTGTTTTAAAACATCTTTGTAGTGTCCACTGAAATCCCTATTAACTATGCTCAAATAACGACGCATGTCTTCTGCCTTTTCATGCCGAAACGCTATCTTATCTAAACAGTTATGAAGATTGTTTTTGAATTGAATGGTTTTACGTTCGTATAGCTGTAACATTTGAAAAGCTTGGATTATCAATAAGCTTATTACAGAAAATGTTAACAACCAAGTAGCAATACTAAAACGAATTTTTTTCATGCGTTTACTAAACTAAAGATTTATAAAATACCCTTTAGTCTTACTTAACCTTTTTTAACAGCGATCTTATTTGATAAGGTTCACTTGTCCCATGATGGTTCGCCTTTTGTCGATTGCAGGAGATTTAAAAGTTATTTTGTAAATATAAATTCCTTGCGAAACATCAAGTCCTTCTAATCCATATGAACCATCCCAACCCATTTCTGAATTATTGCTTTCAAAAATCAACTCTCCCCACCGATTAAAAATCTCCATTTTATAATTATATGGATCAAAACCTTGTGTGAAAATAGGTTTAAAAACTTGATTATGTTCGTCTCTATCAGGTGTGAAGGTATTCGGAATGTAAATGATTTCGCCTGGTCTATAAGGAATCATTATCTCTGCCTGAGAAACACAACCAAAGTTGGTAGAAGCAGATAAGTTTACAACTTGTCCATCGCTTGTGTTTGAATAATAATGGTTAGGACTCATTTCGCTTGAT
>Ga0214923_10007360_pt1 | contig 12016 bp, 13 predicted proteins | sample LL1510_MetaG_FD_177993 | JGI IMG/M metagenome (GOLD analysis project Ga0214923, IMG submission 177993) | Freshwater microbial communities from Lake Lanier, Atlanta, Georgia, United States - LL-1510 | ecosystem: Environmental > Aquatic > Freshwater > Lake | place: USA: Georgia | collected... | reverse complement strand
TATCTGTAGTAAAATATATTCCAGTAATAATTGGACGCTTTTCAGCATCCTTGTTATCCCATAATAATCTAAACTTCTCTGGACTAATTACTACATCTGAGTCTACCCATAGTAGCCATTCGTAATTAGTCTTATCAAACCAGTAATCAAATACTGTCTGTCTTTGTCTAGCAATTTGATTGCCTTGACTGCGTAGTGATGTTGCAAACTCTACACCAGACTTTAACATTACATCTGTTACGCCTTGCATAAACTTGCCATCTACCATTCCGTTGTCACACCATACTAGTGCTACAGAATTTTTTGTCCCCTTGGTACTCATATTACCACTTAACCTTGTCCGCCCAATAGGCTGCACTCATTTTGCCTTTAGCAATATTCTTACTGTGTCTTGCCTTAAAAGACTTGCGCTTCATCTTCATACGCTCTGACTCGCCAGCCTTAGGGGCACCTGCTGTCTTAGCACCTTGCTCACCAAATCTAATAGTCTTTACTTGACTACCTACCTTAGCCACTACTACGTGTGACTTCTTAGGATGATTAGGGGTACGCTTTGGCTTATTAAAGCCAGATACTCCCGCTCTTTTTAATCTTGGGTCTGCCATTATTTTTTCTTCCTTGCAACTGCAGCATTGTCTACTAAATTAGGATAAGGTCTACCAGCCTTTTTGGCTCTAGCCTTTGCAGCAGATTTTTGTGCTGGTGTTAATTTTTTAGAAGTTTTTTTAGGATTCTTTTTGTCCCAGAATGCTTTCTTCATTTACTCCCCTTAATTGTTTCTTTTGTTTTCGGGTCAAGGCGAACCTTTTCAGTTCCGTCTTTACGAAGAATTACAACTAAGCCATCTCGCATAATTGACTTGTTCCATCCATCGTGACGCTTGCGTTGACCCGATGACATTATCTTCCTCGTCCTGCTTTTCTCATACCCTTAACCTTTAATAGGTTAGGGTTCTTTTTAATTGCTGACTTGCTGGCTTTCCTCGCACCTGCAGCCAAGATTGCTCCAGCACGTTCCTGTGAGATACCTTGTTTTTTCGCAATTTGTTTCTGCGCTGCTTTGAATCCCATTCCCTTTTTGGCTTTCATTATTTCTTCTTTCCATAGCGTTTCTTCATTAATGCATCTAATGCTGCAGTTTGTTCTGCTTTAGTCTTAGCCATACCTCTAGGAGATATTTGTTTTTGAAACTCCTTGATAGCATCTTTGCCTGTAAGTTTTACCTTAAGTGGAGTAGGCTTACCTTTTACTTTTGAAACAACAATTGGTCTTGCCTTAGGCTTTTTAGGTGCCATATTATTTCTTCTTTTTCTTTGCTACTTTTTTCATACCTTTTTTCATCTCCATCATCTTTTCAGATTTGGATTCCATCTTCTCACCCTTAGCATAAGCCTTGGCTGCAGCCTTTCCCTTGGCTGTGTATGGGAATTTTTTATTTCCTACTTTTGGCATTACATTCCTACCTCTCGCATAGTGTTTGCTACCCGTTGGTCTATCTTTTGAGCCGCTGGCATAGTGTCTGCATTATATGGTTTGTTTAACTTTTCAGAGGCTTCCCGTGCTGCATTAATTTGCCGCCAAGTTGTCCCTCCTGGTTGGATACCTTCGGCCCTAGCAGCCCGATAAGCAGCCAATTCTCCGTCCCATTTCTTTTGGGCAATTGGTTTTCTAGCATCTCCAGGTGCTAACTCTAGAGTGCCAACCTTGCAACCAAAGCATCCTTCTACAAATTCTGGATGCACTCTTATCTGATGTAAACTCATATTGCTGTAAAGTTCGCTTCCGTTACTCCTACACCACCAGCAATTAATGCTGCTTTAGTAGCATCGTTAACTATATGATTATAGCCACCACGATAAAATTCATCATAGTCTGCTATATCTTCATCTACTGGATATCTAACTAAACTATAAGTAGCACCAGATTTAGCAACACTAATGCCTCTATCTAATTTATAAAAGTAAAATAATCTAGCACCACCTGCTGGTCCTTCACGAACCGTAGGGGTTTTGAAAACATAATCTGCCATTATTCTCCTTAATGAACTTACTCCGTAGTAGGGATATTGCTACCCCTACTACAGCGTCAATCAACTAAGCGATTGAAGAACCTGATTCGATTCTGTATAGAGCCTCTTCGCGGTAGCGAGCAAAGCCAAGTACGCCGTACCAACCCATTGGGCGATGACGCATTAACTTGTCTACTACTGGTCCGATAACTGTGTGTGGCTCTTCTGCCACAGCCTCAGCAAGTGCCTGTTGTCCGCAAATAATTGTGCGGTAGTTACGTGCTGATGAAGCACCATCAGTTGCATTGTACATACGTGGAGTCTCAATGAAGTATGCTCCACCGTATACTCCGATTTCTCCAGCCCATACACGGTCCTGTGAAGCACCATATTGGTTTGGTACTAACCAGTTACCTGTGTCAGTAGCAAGACGGAAATCGTGAGATACCTCTGGGTGAATACCAGCCCAGAAGTTTGAACCCTTACGAGGTACTGCCTGATTGGCACGTAGTTTTGCAACTGCTTTTAAAACGTTGGCAGAACTTAGAGTTGCTGCTGCAGTAATTGTTGCAGTTGATGTTGCTGTTGAACCTGAGTAAATTACGTTGGTTCCGCCACGCAATGTTGTCATTGCTACGGAGTCAATAGAATCTGCTAGGTTGTAAGCGATAATGTTTGCGATTGCAGGGTCAACATCTGCAAGAGAGAATAACTCTAATGCACGAGTTACCAACACTGAGTTACCGTACTCATTAAGAGTAATGGTTACTGAGGTTGGTGTTGACATTGCTACTGCATCTGGGTCAGTTGTTTCTGTTAGAGCAGTAGTTGCAGCGGCTAGGTCAACGTAGCGTTGTAGAACAACTGTTGAACCTGGGATTGCTTGGCGTGCTGGGCGCTTGTCTGCGACTGAACGAATTAGTGGTTCAGAACGGAGAGCAAACTCAAGAAGACGGTCATACGCCTTCTGCACCAAACCAGCAGCACCAGCGGTACCTCCTAAAGAGGAAGAACCTGTTGATACATATGAATTAGGCATTTGTCACCTCCAAGTGACTATGAGTATTATTGTTGTGAGCGAATAAGTGCAATTAATTCATCAGCAGATTGAGCATTGTCAATCTTTGAATTAAAATCTTGTTCACGGTCTGGTGTAACTGCGCCTTGAGTAACAATATCTTGTTGGCGTAATGCCGCAAGAGATACGTTATCTGCATTAGACTGAGCAGGAATATTAATTCCAAACAAATCTGCGTTATCATCAAGCCAGTGTGAAACTGTCTCTTCATTAACATCATCTAAGTCTTTTAATACTAGTCTTGCTGCTTTAAGGTTTACACCCTTTTTTTCTAGGACTTCTTTGACGACTCTCTCACGCTGCACCTTGGTTAAACCCTCAAGTTGCTCAGTAAGTTCCTTGATACGCTTTTCATCTGCACGTTTGGCTTTTCTTAGTTTCTTAACTAAGTCATCACCTTGCAGAGGTGTATCGTTATCTTGGTCTTCGTCTTCGTCTTCCCAGTAATTGTTGCTCATAGCAACCACCCTTTCTATTCGTTGATTAGTTCGCAGACCACAGTTCAGTTCGGGGAAACTGGCTGGCTTCTACTCCCAGACTTGTACACCTCACGGGGCTGGTAGGTCCGTGTAGGGAATCTATTTAGAAGTAACCTGCAGAACTAGACCTACGCATGTAGGTAGTTGATAGTCCAGGTTGTGCTACTCCTGATGAACCTTGGAAGGCTGCTTTTTCTCGCTCTACCAATTGTTCTTTTTTGCGTTTAGCAGATGCTAACCCTTTAAAGGTTGCTTGCTCTGCTTCTGTTTGACCGTAAGTAATTCCTTCTTCATCATAAATCTGACCTAACTTAATAGCAGTAGGTAACTCTCCCGCAATGGTTTCATAACCAACCTGTGCTGCTTGTCTAGTAATACCAAATCTAGCAAGGTCTTCAGCAGTGGTAGCAGTGGCTGCTAATCCTTGACCTATTGCAACACCACCTATTTCAGCAGCAGTTGCTTTCTCTTTAAGATTTACTAAAGCCTTCTTAGGGTCTAAGAAATACTTAACAAGGTCTGCTTCACCAATACCATAGAATTGTTGGAATGCACTCTTAGTTGCTGGGTCAGCCATCTTGACTCTATCTACAGCAGTAGATACTCTGTCAGTAAATTCAATAGCAGATATATCAGCACCAATAACATCGGCTATTGCTGATTGTTTAGTAGCCTTATCTACACCAAAATAACTTTCAAGACCGTATGACTTAAGAGTTTTTGTATAATCATCTTCTAGTGCTAAGTACTCTGCTTCGCTTAATACATTTAACCCAGCAGAACGCCTTAATTCATTTCCTCTGAATCTTGTAATATAGGCTTTGTTATATCTAGGGTCAGTCTTCAGAGCAAGGGTTGCCTCTTCTGGCTCATACCCTTCCTTCATTAAAGTTTCTATTGTGTCGCTTAAGTCGCCTAAACCATACTGAGTAAATACATCTTTAAGTAAAGCAAAAGCATTTCTTCTTGCTTTTTCATCTTGCATTTTTGCATAGGTAAGACTTGTATCTTCAGTTGTATCTTCTTTAGGTTTAGTATCTCCCGTATTAGTAGCACCGCCGCCAGTACCACCAGTACCACCCGTGCCACCTGTACCACTCGTGCCTGCGCCAGTATTGCCTCCGCCAGTTCCACTACCAACCGCACCTTTGCTAGCGCTTCCGCTAGACTTAGTGGTGGTTGTTGTTGGTAATGTTTGTCCTGGTTTAGTAACTCTTGTTTCTAATGGATTACCCAAGCCATATGTAAATGTAGATGGTGCTGCAGGTTTAGCAACTACCGCAGGTATCTTAGGTGCTGGAGTAGAAACTCTATCTTCTCTTTGGTTAGCAGTAGGTGTTGTTTTTGTAGTTGCCATTATGCTATCAATCCAAAGTTACGAAGAATACTGTTGGCATATCCAGCAGCAGTCTCTAGAGCATTTGAAGTATTACCCCAACGTGGGTCCTTTTTAAGAACACGTTCAAATTCAGTCAAGTTCATTGCTCCCTTATTTCCATTATTTTTAAGCGCTAATTGAATGGTTGGATTTAATGTATCAACCTGTGATTCTGGTATCTCTAGAATCTGACGCATTGTATATTTATAGTTAGCAGATAAATCATCAAGGTTAACATCTTCAGATAGAACATCTGCTAGATTAGAATAGGTAGCCTTAGATATAGCAAGTATCTTTGCATTGATTGCTTTAGTATCATTTTCATTATTCTTTAATGAATTTGCTACATACTTCAAGGCATCTTGATTAGTTAGTGTTACGCCATACCGCTTAGCATAGGCTAGTGTGCTATTAACTGCTTGAGCAGCACCTGAACCACCCTTTAGTACTGTATCAATATCAGAACCATCAAGTGCTTTGCCAGCAATTTTACGCTGTAGTTGAAGTATATCTTCAGTATCTAATTGATACTCACCTGTAGTTACCTTTGAGGTACCACCAGAATCTGTATCTTTAGTGGTAGTAACTTGAGCGTTTTTCTTTTCCAGCGCTCTTAAATCTTTGTAGTATTTATTTAATTCTTCTTCTGTAGCAGGTCTTCCTACATAGTCTATAAAGAATCTATTTAGGTCAGAATCTGCTTCATCCTTTTTAGTTACATACTCATTGTAATCTACCTGTGGACCGCCAAGACCAGCACTCTTAAGGTCTTCCTGCACATATTGAAAGAATGACTTTGGGTTAATATTTTTATTAATCTCTAAATCATTTACCATTGCCTTAGTATGTTTTTGTAAGGCGTATGATAATGCTTTACCAAAACTCTCGCTAGTAGTATCAAGTCTATTGTAATCGTTCTGAGGGATTCTAAGACCAGCATTTCTTAGGTCATCAAATAAACCCTTAAGACCACGAGGAGATTTAATAGCATCTTCTATAACTCTTTTTCTTACTCCATCAAAATTAGATGTAGAAGGTGCATAATCATTAACAAGTTGGCCAGGCTTATCTTTCATAAATAATGGAACTTTAGTTTGAGGTCCTATGTAGATATACTGTTGGACCTGACTATCACCTTCAGTACCACTAACCCAACTACCACCAGTACCAGGGTCAACTGTTACCTTTAGACCTTTAGCATTAACATCTTTTACAAACTCATTATCACCTTCATATTGCTTGGTGCCAGGAGTACCACCATCCGCAGTTATCTGTGCATTTTGTAAGGCTTCAATTTCTGCTTCTAATGCTGTGGCTTTATCTCTTTGAAGAGTTTCTTTTGCACGTGTTAATTCTTTTTGTTTATCTGCAATTTCTTTAGTTCTTTTTTCTTTTTTCTCAGCATCTGCTATAGCAGACAATTCAGTATCAATTGCTTTTATTTCAGCAACGCGTGCTTGAACCTGAGCATCTAATCTATTAAGTTCATCCTTTGCTATCTTGTATCTTCTATCATCGTTACCATCATCCCAAATAGCCATTTGCTTACGTTGTAAGTCCATGCTTGCGGCATCACGGGAATTTAATGCTTTGAGACCTCTTTGCTTGTCTCTTAACTCACGTTGTTTTATTGATTCAGCCATTAGTATCCTTTATATGCTTTAGCGGTATAGGTATCGCGGGAGTAGTAACCAAGAATTGATTTAAATATTGCTCTGCTTGCTTCTGTCAAGATAGCATCTCCAGTACTTAAACTTGCAATTAAGTTCTCTACTTCATCTCTAAAGTTTCTTTTAATATCAGCAAAGTTTTCTGCCTCACGAAGTGAAGCATCATTAGCCAAAGATACAAACTGACGGACTCTTGATGTAACCATTGCTAGTCTTTGACGTGTTCCAACTGGCATATTGATAGATGAATCTTTAATCATCTCTTCAAGGTTAGACAACATATTTAGTTCTGTTGCTACCTCATTACCACCAGCCACAAGGGCTGCTTCTAGTAATGGATTAGATACCTTAAGTAAAGCACGCTGTCTTGTTGCTTCAGCAATCTTTGCTCTACGAGCACTAATGCTAGGTGTTGACTTTAAGAACTCTTTTTCTTCTTTAGCAATATCGTAATAGACTTGTTTATCTTTAGCCACTAGAACATCTAGGTAGTATTTCTCTAAAGACTTATCTTCAAGTAATCCTGCTGCCTCTAGGTATGCATAGGTAGGGGCATCAAACTCTCCTGTGTGTGGTGCAAATATCCAGGCTGCCTCACCATATTTCTTAACATTGCCTTCATTCTGTATAGCCCAAGACTTAACAGCCTTAGTCTTTTGAATAACTACATTAGTAGTTTTCTCATTACGAGCAACTGTATAAATTAACTTACCTGGATTCTTACCTACAAATGTAGCAACTGCTAACTCATATGGGTCTTGAACATCACCCTTATACTTCTGAGTTACTGCATTAACTAGGTCATAAAATTCTGGACGTAGTCCTGTAATACCCACCTCTTTGAGGTAGTCTGGAACGTTAATACTTTCTTGAACTGATGGTGCAATTGGTGAAAACAAACCAATAATATTACGCATAACAACTACGTTATGTGCAGATATTCTAATTTGCTTTAAGTAGTTGTACTTATCCTCTGCTGATGCATTAGGGTCTAAGTACTTAGCCATTTGCTCATCAGTACTAAAGGCTTGATTATAGGCAATAGCCTGCATAGCAGCAGTAGATTCTTGCCTATCCTTTTCATCTTTAGGTACTATTGAATATAGTTTTTGCAATGATGAAGGAACTAAAGCACGTATTATATTCATACCATCACCCACATCACCAAGGGCGTAGTTATCTAATTCTTCTGATAACTCTTTTGCTGGTGGTACTTTACCTAGTAAAGACTTCATAGTTAGCACGCTTAGTGCACCAATAGGTCCAGATAGCGTAGGCATACCAGCATCTGGGCTGAATGAAGGGTTAGCCAAGGTTAGTTTGAATGTAAATTCATTAAACTTTGGTTGCTTAAAACTCTGCTCACCTGGTCCTAATGCACGGACTGTGGCGTCTACAACGCCAAATATAACGTTGTCTGTTGGCATCATAATGTATGGTTCGCCATCATTATCTTTATATACGCCACCTGCAGCATCTAAGCCAAGATGCATTAACCGCATACGGTATACAACTCTTGGTGCTATATCCTTTAAACGATAAATTCTGCGCCAGAAATCTTCAGTAGCACGGTAGTAGCGACCAGTATTACGGACTGCTACAGCAAAGTTAGTTCTAACATTAGGGTTATCAACAAACTTTAATACAGAATCTGCTGCTTCTTGAACAGATATTTCTGTTATAAGTTTCTGAGCATGCTGTTTTGTATCTTCTAGGATTGCTGATTTAACTTTATCTCCTAGAACTTTACCCTCATCTTCATACTCTTTTAGTTTGTCTAAGTAAAGTTTTGTAGCCATTTGCTTTTCTAGTGCAGCATAATTTTTACGTACATCTAGGTACTTAATCATTACCACTGGTTGACGCAGGATACCTGTTACTTGGTTATCCATTAATTCCATCATACCGTTGCCCAGTTTGGCATAGGCACTTTCCATATCAGAAATACCTGGACCTTCAAGGGTAGTAAACAACTTACCTTTAGGTTGATAGCCTTTAGTTAACTCTTCAAACTCTTCAAATGTTATTCTTTGTGCTGCTTTTTGAGCCTTATTAGATATTCTATTTCCAGACTCTAACTCTTCTTTTACTATATCATCGTAGGTAGATTTTAACTTATTAAACAATGCTTCATTGAATCCTGATGCACTACCGTGGAAAGTCTGACGCATATCTAGTAGAACACGGTCAATTAAGACTTCAGCAATTTCCATATCATCTAGTCCTTGCAGACGCAATGCACTAGTATGGGCTGTCATATTTAAAAAGTCTTTTAGTGCTTCTGGGTCTTTAACTGAATGTGTAATTTTTACACCTAGTGTAGGTATTACATCCTCATCAAATCTACCTAGTAAGTCTGTATTTTTTCTTAGACCTACGTTTTCTAGTAAGTAAGTTTTAGCACCAGCAAAGTCACGTTCTGTTCTTAAACCTTTGCTTAATACAAATGCAGCAACTGGATTAAACTTATACTTCTCACTAATACCTTGAATTTTTCTAGTATTACCATAGAAGCGTTGCACAAAATTCTCAAAATGAACTAAAGAAACACCACGGCCTGCAAGGGCTTGAAGTGAAGCCAACTTTTCTGTATCTATTCTTTGACCAGTTTTACCTTTAGCCAAATCTGGGAAAAGACCTATGGCTATATCAAGATTACTCATATTAACTAACTCTTCAGCAACCTCAGTTGACTGACGTCCAACAAGACTTGCTCCTGCGGCAATAGACCTAGTACCTGCAGTTAGATATTGTGAGTTTAAAGTTAATCCTTGTATTAAGAATTGAACTTCATTATCATTTAGTTTACCAAGAAAACCTTTACGGTTCATTGCCTCAGTAATATATTGGGCTTGGGCTAACTTACGCTCTAAAGATGTTAGTTCTTCTGGCTCTTTGCCAATTGTATTAGCGTAATCGCTAATCATTGCCAGTCTTGCATCTTTATCGTACATATCAGCAGGGGTTTTTCTGCCCAATGCTCTAGCAATCTTAACTCTTAACTGTTCACCACTTCTAGAACCAGAGTATGCAGCAGCAATTCTACCCATTCTATGACCTTTACGGTCTAAGTATTGGAATAAATCCTTAGCAGGTGCTGTCAGATAGTAAATAAAACCTTCATCAATACTGCTTCGTATACCTAAACGTGGGAAAAGTGTAAACAAAGACCAGAAATTAACAATACCAGTTGCTAATGCGCTACTTGTAGCGCCACCAAACATAGCAGAAACTAACTTTCCTCTGTTTGCTTCATAGGAATACTGTGCTAATTGTTGATAATCAAGGGTAGATATTGCACCACGTTCTTGGAACGGGTGGATAATACCTTCTGAATCAAATTTTACTGCATCACCATCTAGTTTAACACCAGCCTTGGATACAACATTTTCAAAACCTATAGGAACATCTAATTTTTCAGTAACTGCTACACCAACTGAAGAACCATATTTTTCTTCAAGGGTTTTTCTTATGTAATCTCTACCCTTTTCTGTGCCTTCAATTCCCAAACGTTGCATAATTGCAACATCAAGGCTACGAAGCATAGCAACTTGGTCATTTGCAGTAGAGTTAATAAACTTAACAGTTAAAGCCTCTGACAAATCCTTTGGCAATACCTGACGTGCTGTATCTCTAAAGACGTTTGCAGTTTTAATAGACTGGTTACTGTCAGTAACATTAAGTTTAATCTCTTTATTTTGCGGAGTACGTGCCAAAAGAAGAGAAACTTTTTCTTTAAGATTCTTACGGGTAAATTTTGTAAAGTCTATTATTTCTGGACCTATTAATTCAGCCTCACGGGTAGAGCCTGCCTTAACAAGTGACTTTGATATTTCATCAACCGATTTAGCAATTTCTTTAGTAGTACCAGATGCAGGATTTAAGAAATTACTTAGTGCTTTTTGAGCACCAGTAGTTAACCTACGTTGGTTTCTTGCAGTGGCTATACCATTGCGAAAGAACTGAGCACCCTCAACTCTACCTGCCATAAACATAGATAGATTATCAACATTTGTAAAAACTGTTTGAGCACGGCTAGCATTGACAACGTTGTTTCTTTCTAGAAAATCAATAGCCTCATCATTATTGTACCCAGGAAAACGTCTTTTAATATCATTACGTATTCCAATTTTAGCAATCTCATCTGGCTCGGCGTTAAGTCTTTTAATTTCAGGACCTAGTTGGTTATCCCATAACTTAACCACATCTTTGTTGTCTCGGAATATATCTCTTACTCCAGCAACACCAAACTGCTCAATAGTCTTACGCATTTGAGTACCAGTTTGATTAGCCATACCAAGTACTCTGCCTTTAATAGCAGCGCTTACACCACCAGTAACATAAGTTAGTGGGTCAACTGCAATTTGATATATAAAATCTATAGGACCAGAGATACCTTGTATTCCAGTAGCACGGCTAATATCTCTACCTGGAGATACCTGTGCATTCTTAACGCCATCCATTACTTGCTGGAATGCTTCTGGATTATTGTAGGCTTCTTCTAAAGCATCTAGTAGTTTTGGATTTATTGCACCACTAGCAGCAATGATTTCTCCTGGCTTTTTACCAGCAATTAAACCTTTTGCTATCTCTACTTTTTCAACACCAAAGTAATCCATAGCATTTGTTAATGCTCCTTGGTCATAAACTCTGCGACCATCCCAAGCATCACTAAATGACTCTTTAGTAAATAAACCTTCACCTTGTGCAGCCTGACGGGCTAGTAGGTAGGGTGTATTAATTGCTCTATTGAAAACACCAGCAGCCTTAAACAATAAAACCAACGGACTCTTAAGAACTGTAAATCCAGTTTTTATTGCACCAGTAAGATAGTTACTAGCACCTGGTTCTGCTAATTGATAATCTGATTCTGGAAATAAAAACTTTAGTTTTTCTTGAGCACTAGGGTCTAGGTTTTGAAATTCTTTACGGGCAACATCAATAGGTAATTGATTTAGTTTTTTGTTTTTATCAACAGTCCAACCAAATTGCTCTAGTTGAGTTCCCTGTTCCATAGGAATATTTGCGGCTTTAGCAGCGGCATAAAGGTTTGGACTAGCCTTGGCTACTATTGGATTAAGACGATATGCCATTAGTACCCTTCGTCAAGTAAACTTCTATATATTAATTCTGCATCACCAGATGGGTCGTATGGGATTAAATTTCTAATTACTTCTTGAATTGTATATGAAGGATTAGGTAATGGCCGTTTTGCTTCTGAGCCAGGTCCATCACCTATATCAACTCCAGATGTAATAGGTTCATTAGGACGTGCAGTAGGGGCTAACAATGGTGTTGGCATTTCCATTTGTGGAATTGGATTACCAGCCATAGGTGCTGCTACTTGATTGTCGTAGGTTTGTTGTCCTTGTCCATATGGTAATCCTGGAATGTAGGTTGCAGG
>Ga0214923_10007359_pt1 | contig 12016 bp, 21 predicted proteins | sample LL1510_MetaG_FD_177993 | JGI IMG/M metagenome (GOLD analysis project Ga0214923, IMG submission 177993) | Freshwater microbial communities from Lake Lanier, Atlanta, Georgia, United States - LL-1510 | ecosystem: Environmental > Aquatic > Freshwater > Lake | place: USA: Georgia | collected... | reverse complement strand
CGCTCGAATGGCTGCATTGGAACGGCACACGCCGCCGCCGGGTGGTGCGGTACACCGGAGAGGACGGCATCGAGGCGAACGTCGCGTACGTGTACCGCGATGGCCAGGTCGTCAAGGCCGCACGTAACACACACACCTGAGCCCGCGTGGGCTCGCCCGACCGCCGCCACACACCCGGCGGGAGGGCCTGCACCACCCGCAGGAGAAAGGCCATCACATGGCAATCACCGAACTGCAACGGACGAAGAGACAACAGACGCTTGGCGCGTCGGACATCGCGACGATTCTCGGCGCGAACCCTTGGAAGACACCCGCCGATCTGTGGCTCGAAAAGACGGGCCGAGTCGAGGCCCCCGACGTGGGCGAGGCGGCCGAAATCGGCGACGCGCTCGAAGCGGGGATTCGTCCCCTCGCGGAACGCCGGCTCAACGTCCGGCTGGTGAAGCCCACCGGAACGTTTGTTCACGAGAACGGCATCATGTCGGCGAACGTGGACTTGATGGTCGGCAAGGCCCAGCGCGGCAGCCCCATCGTCGAAATCAAGACGACAGGCAAGGCCGAGGAGTGGGCGGACGAGCAAATCCCGACGCGAGTGCTGCTCCAGGTCTGCGCTCAAATGTGCTGCTCCGGGAGCGTGGAGGTCCACATCGCCGCGCTGCTCGCCCGCTTTGGGCTCTCGCTCGAAATGCGGCACGTCGAGGCGGACAACGAAATCCGCAGCCTCATGGGAATCATCGAGGAGCGGGCGGTGGAGTGGTGGGAGCGGCACATCATCGCCGACACGCCGCCCGAGGGCATCCCGACGATGGACTACCTGAGCAAGCGCGTCCGCCAGTCGGGGAAGGTCGTCAGCATCCCGACGGACATCGTGACGCGGTATCAGGACGCGAAGGCCGCGGAGAAGCAGGCCAGCGACCAGGCCGAAGAGGCAAAGGCCGCGCTGGTCGCTGCTCTCGCCGACGCCGACGCTGGCGAGACCGCCAACGGGATCACCGTCAAGTACACCGAGGTCAGCAGCAAGCGGCTGGACGGTGACGCGATCAAGACCGCCCACCCAGAGATTGCGGCCCAGTTCACCAAGACCTCTTCTTACCGCCGCCTCACCGTCAAGGAGCCCAAGCTGTGACGCAGACCGACACCAGTATCGTCCCTGTCAACGAAGTGGGCGCGGAGATGCACAAGTCTCAGCCCCCGGTGATGACCGTGGGCTCGCTCCTCAAGGGCGGCAAGCTCAAGGAGCTCCAGCAGCTCGCGGGCAAGGCCATGAGCGCCGAGCGACTCATCAAGATGTTCGCGATGGCCGCGAGCCGAAACCCGAAGCTGATGCACTGCACCCCGCTCTCGGTGCTGGACGCGATGACCAAGTGCGCTGAGCTGAACCTGATGCCCGGCACGCTCGGCAGCGTCTACCTGATCCCGTACGAGAACCGCAAGACGGGAACGTGCGAGTGTCAGTTCATCCTCGGCTACCGCGGCATGATGACCCTCGCCCGGCGCTCGGGTGAAATCTCGACCATCACGGCCGACGTCGTTCGCAACGGCGACGAGTTCGAGTACGAACACGGCATCGAATCGAAGTTCCGCCACCGGCCCAAGGGCATCGAAGGCGCGTCCCCAACCCACGCCTGGGCAATGGCGAAGTTCAAGGACGGGTCGCATCAGCTTGTGGTGATGTCGAAGTCCGAAATCAACGCCATCCGGGGCCGCTCGCGGGCGGGCGACTACGGGCCGTGGAAGACCGACACGGACGAGATGTGGAAGAAGACCGCTCTCCGCCGGCTGTGCAAGTACCTTCCGCTTGAGCCCGACGTTGAGGCCGCGATCACGGGCGTGGACCGGGCAGAGATGGAGTTCGACATGCCCGCAACCGGCGTCAGCGAGGAGCAGGGCCAGGAGCAGCCCGCCGAGCAACCCAAGCCCACCGCGGTAGCCACCCAGGCCGCGGCGCTGGTGTCCAAGCTCACGGGGGAGGTGGTCCCCCCGTCCAACCCCGCGACTCAGGAACAGGGGGCGGCGCAGGGTGGCCCGGTGGCACAAGCCGCCGCGGTCGCGCCGCCTCCTGTCGCGGGTTCGCAGGGTTCGTTGTTGCCGCCTGAGCAGCCCGGGAACGGGCGTCGGCGGTCGTGATTGACCGGGGGGCGGGAGCAGCGCCAAGCGTTCATTAGGCTGCGTAGCCGTTCGAGTCGGCGCCCCCGGTTTCTCTCCCTCCTCACATGGCTCGCGGTTCCAACGCGCCGCGAGTCCTTTCAGCAAAGCACCCTCCGCCGGCTTGTTGTCGGCGCGGGGGTTTCCGCCCGGGGTGCTGTAGACCCCATCTCGGGCACCTGCGCCGGTGTCGGCGCAGGAACCTTCGACCGACGAAAGGACCGCCATGCTCAAGATGCTCGCTCTCATCGGTTTGCTCGCCGCGAATGCCGCGGCCCAGGTGCGACAGCCCGATCCGTGGTGGCCGCCTCAGCCTCAGTCGTTGTGCTGGAGCAACTACGAGAACTGCCTGTTCTACGCGCAGGCCGCGATGGTCAACGGCGACATCACCGAGGCCCAGTTCCGGCAACTCATCGCCGAGTGCAAGATCGGGCTCGGCGCGTGCGCGTTGTACGAGTGGATCAGGCGGAACCTCGACCCGCAGACCGCCGCCGCATACCTGGACGCGATCGACCCGCAGACCGCCGCGGAACTGGCGGAGTTGTTCGAGACCGAGAAGTAGTAACCGCGGCGATGCCGCAGAAAGGGCTTTTATGCCTCACGACAAGGTGGGACGACAGATTCAAGACGGAGACATCGTGACCCTCAAGGCGAAGGTCACCGGCCTGTGTACAGGTGAGACCGATTGCAACTGCACGTTCAACATCATCATCCCGGATGGCGTGGGAGAGAGCTACGCGCCGAGCTTCGCGGGCAACACCAAGCTGGGCGAAGTAGATCCGGCGGACGCGCGGGACACGGTCGCCCCGCATCCGAGTGTTGCCCATGTGCTCCAGTTCTTCGCCTTCGCGCACCTTCCCGCCCATCTTCGTGCTGTCAGCGAGCCGTTTCACCGGCTGGCGTGCCGGGTGGCGAACCTGCCCGCCAACGCTGAAACGACCGTGGCGCTTCGCAAGCTCCTGGAAGCCAAGGACGCCGCAGTCCGAGCCCTGCTGTCGAAGTAGTAACCGGGGCAGCGCCCCAGAAGTGGAGATTCGCATGGACTGGTTCATCAAGCTCGTGATCGTGGTGATCGTGCTCGGTGGGTTCACGGGGACCCAGGACGGGCACGGGAACGGCGGCGAAGACCCCTCGCCGATGAAGCGTGTCGTTCGCTGACTAATCCCTCCCCGCGTGGGCACGCGCGGGGCGGGAATAAGACACCTTGAGAACAGGGAGCGAAGTTGCGGGTTGATAGCTCCCTCGCTCGGCCGCAAGGCCGGGTGTAGTGATACCTGATAGGTCGTCCCTGTATGTCGCGTGGGACCGCTGAAGGGCCGATTGCAAACGGGCCAACCTTGCTAGCGACATCGGCGGAGAGCAACGTCCGCCGTGAAGCCGACCCCGATAGCACGGGGCGGAGAACAGTAACCCGCGCTGTGGGGGGCACCTCATGGCGCGGGATTCGGTGCGGTAGCGCAGTGGCAAGCGAGCCGCCACAACCGGGGCGTGAAACGCGAGTGCGTCCCGGTGATACGGCGGAGGTCGTGGGTTCGAGTCCCACCCGCACCATTGGATGAACTCTCAGTTTCGCGGATTCTGAGAGTTGGCGAGAGTTACGCGGCACGGCCGCAAGGAGTTGGAATGTCAGAAATCCCCCCGGGCACCATGATCGAAGTCACCACCGAACTGATCGCGGAGGGTCGGCTGCTCCGCCAGATGAACGCCGCCATCCGCGAGGCGCACGCCGCGCTGGAGCGTCGCCGCGAGGAGGGCGTCACGTCCGGCGCTTGCACCATCACCGCCTCCATCAGCATCGGCTATGACCCCGATATGCGGGACACGGTTGCCATCACGCACTGCGTCACGCTCAAGACGCCCAAGAACGAGGAAACCAGTCTCGCGAAGGCGAAGGCGGGCGTCCTCATGTGCCAGCCCACCGGGGCCGACGGTGGCGACCCGGAGCAGCAGCGGCTGTTTGACGCCGCGGGGCGACCCATCGGCACGCTGAACCCGCGGACGGGCGAAATCACTGACACGAGCGAAGTAGTTGGAAAGGTTGGCGCGCGCTGACTCGCCGCGGGGGCGTTACCCCGCACTGACCCAGGAGAATCGACATGGAAGACCTACCGGAAGTCGAAGGAATTGGAAACCGGGCCCCCATCGACGGGGTGCTCGCGGCGCTCATTCACGGGCACGCGGAAGCCCACAACGGTTTCGCGCTTGGCGTGGCCCGCACGCTCAAGGACGGAAAGGAGGCCGTGACGTTCACCGTTCAGCCCCCGACGCCCGTTCATGACGAATGGGAACCCCCGGTCGCGTACCGGGCCCACACCGTCGAGGACGTCGAGAGCCTCGCCAAGCTGGCCCACAAGTACAGCGACGGCGATCAGGGGCTCGTCCTGTACACCGACGAGGGTGCCACCCTCGTGATCGACGAACGGAAGCCGACGGGGAACCGCGAGCTGATCCGCCTCTCGTTCGCGTACTCGCCCGAGTGGCTCGCCTGGTCGAAGGTGCTCGGCGCGAAGCTGGACCACCGCGACCTGCTCACCCACGCGATCCTCCAGCAGCACACGCTGACGGACCCGGCGTTGCTGGGCGCGTTGCGGTGCGTCAAGGCGACGTTCAACGCGAAGCTCGATTCGGACCTGCGGGAGACCCGTGAAGAGGTGGGGATTGTGTTCACCGCCGCCGCCGGCGACGAGCTGGTGAAGTTCCCAAAGGCGATCGACATCTCGCTGCCCGTGCTCGACATCGACGTCGGCGTGCAGAACTTCACGGCCCGCGTGCGTCTCGAGTTCAAGCTGCCGACCGAGCCCAAGATGCCGGTCACGTTCCAGTTGCTCTGCCCGGAGTGGGTCAGCCTGCGGCGGATTCGGATCAACACCGAAATCGAGAAGCTCAAGAAGATGCTCGGCGACCACTGGACCGTGGTGCGCGGCGTCCACCAGCAGCGTCCCCGGGAGCTGCCTCGCGGGTAGGACAGCGGGCATGGTGCGGCGGGAGAACCGCCGACGGCTGACACGGGCCCATGAAACACCCGCGCGATCACTCTCGCCGCGCTTCACCGTGCGGCGGGGGTTTGCAGGAGGCATCAACATGGCTCAGTGGATCAAGTGGAACAAGGGACTCACACGACGCACCGAGGTGCTCCAGATCGGCCGCGCGGTCAAGAAGGACCGCCGACTCGTCGCCGTCGCGTGCATGGAGTTCTGGGAGTGGGCCGACGACGAAACCGTCGACGGCAACCTCACCGGATGCACCCCCGAGTTCGTGGACGACCTGGTCGGCATCCGCGGGTTCGCCGTGGCCTACGCCGCGGCGGGCTGGGCGGAGATCCACGAGGACCGCATCAAGCTCCTCAACTGGGAACGTCACAACGGCGAGAGCGCAAAGCGGCGGGCGTTGGACGCACGGAGCAAGGAAGAACGCCGGACAACCGTCCGCAAAGTGTCCGCATCAAAAGCGGACAACGGGCGGACAAGTGTCCGCAGTGAGAGCGGACAAAGTGCGGACCAGATAAGAGAAGAGAAGAGAAGAGAAGAAAACAACAGCAGCAGCATCAACGAGGATCTCAGTGCGCGGCCGTCTGGCGACCCCCAACCGGCGACCGCCCCCCCTGCTGCTGCTGCTGCTGGCGGTGACCCGCTTCGGGAATGGGCGGACACCCAAGCGAGACGGCCCGAGTGGCTTCCGACGGGCAAACCGTGGATCTCGGCTGCCTCGTGGCTCGCGATGGCTCACGCGGCTCCCAAGGTCACGGCCGACCAGTTCGCCGCGATCATCCGCGAGGCGAAGGCGAGCCGGACGACGCTCAAGAACCCCGCGGGCTTCGTGTTGTCGAAGATCCGCGAAGCGGCGGGAGGTGCAGCGTGCTGAAGATCCTGAACCTCGGCGCAGGCGTCCAATCGTCGTGCGTGCTCCTCATGTCCGCCATGGGCGTTCTTCCCCGCGTGGACTATGCCATCTTCGCGGACACGCAATGGGAGCCGCGCGAGGTGTACGAGCATCTCGACTGGCTCGAAACGCAGGCCAACGGAATCCCGATTCGCCGTGTGACCGCCGGAAATCTGCGCGAGGCCGCACTGAACGGCACGCCGAAGAAGACGAAGGAGGGCAAGCACTACATCTCCCTCCCGATCTACACGCTCGGGCCGAACGGTGAGCGTGGGATGGTCGATCAGAGGCAATGCACCAAGGACTACAAGATCATCCCGATTGAGCGAGAGATCCGCTCACTGTTGGGATTGAAGCGGGGGCAACGTTGGCCGATGGTGCCGTCGGTTGAACAGTGGTTCGGGATCAGCACCGACGAGATCCGCCGGGTTCGCACCCCTCGCCGCATCGCGTGCGAGCACCGCTACCCGCTGATCTACAACCTGGGCATGAGCCGTAAAGACTGCCTCGCATGGCTAGCGCAGCAGTTCCCCGGCCGAAAGTTCCCGCGCTCGGCGTGCATCGGGTGCCCGTTCCACGACGACAACGAATGGGCCGCGATCAAGGCCAAGCCCGACCAGTGGGCGGACGCGATCGACGCGGACGCCAAGGTGCGACGATGCAATCGCGATCGCAAGAAGGCGGACGGATACCTCCATCGTTCGTGCAAGCCGCTCGCGGAAGTGGAGTTGAAGATCAAGCGCGAAGTGCAGGAAGACCCGAGGCTTTTCGTGCACGAGTGCATGGGGATGTGTGGAGTATGACCCGCCGCTACCAGCCCCAGCACCAGAAGCCCCGCCTCTGCTCAGCGTGCGGCAAGGACACCGCCGGGATTCTCCAGCGGACCCCCTGCCTCCGCCTCGTCTGCCCCGCGTGCTACGCGGTGATCACCGCGCCGACGCCGGAGCCAGCAGCCAAGCCCGCGAGGAAAGCGAGGGCCGCGAAGTGAGCTTGACCATCGTCCTCCCCCGCCCACCGCAGATCCTGAACCCCAACAAGCGGTGTCACTACCACACCAAGGCCAAGGCGACCGCCAAGGCCCGGAGCGCCGCGTACTTCCATGCCTGCTCCTGGTGGGGCGGAATCACGCCCCCGCGCTGGGAGCTGGCCACCGTCCGCAAGCTCTGGATCATGCCCACCTGGGCGCACCACCCGGACCCGACCAACACCGACCAATGGCTCAAGGCGACGTACGACGGGCTGTGCAACGACTGGGGCGTGATGATCGACGACCGCGGGCTCAAGCCGATCTGGGGCGGTATCGAGGTGACGAAGACGTTCGTGGACCCGCGCGGCGACCTGTGGCCGAAGGGCTGCGTGGTGCTGACGTTTGAGGAATGGAGGCCGGAGTGAGGTTGTCGCTTCGGCATGTCACCTTTCGCGTCGCGTGCGAGTTCGTGCGCGACCACCATCGGCACCACAAGCCGCCCGTAGGACACATCATCTCGGTGGGCGCGTTCAGCAATGCGGAGTTGGTAGGCGTGGCGATGCTGGGAAGGCCGCTGGCGCGAATGGCTGACGATGGATCAACGTGGGAGCTGCTCCGCCTATGCGTACTTCCGGAGCGGAAGAACGCGGCGTCGTGGCTGCTGTCGCGGGCGCGTCGGGTGTGTGATGCAGTAGGCGTTCGGATGCTCACGTACACGCTCCCCGAAGAGGGCGGCGCGTCTTTGCGGGCGGCTGGCATGTTGTTCGACGGAGAGTCAGGCGGGGGATCGTGGAGCCGCGACGGGCGAGAGCGGACGGACGAACGCAACACAGGTCGGAAACACAGATGGGTTAGTCGGAGGAGTGAACCATGAGCCAGATGCCCCCGCCGGCGGATTCGCTGTGGTCGGCACCGCCCGCCGTCGATCCGAACATCGCCGCCCTCCCCGACGACCCGACGCGGCTGTCTGGACAAAACGGCAAGGTGCTCGAGATGCTCAAGGCTGGCGAGCGGGTAACTCCGCGGTCCGCGTATGACCTGGGCATCACGCGACTCGCGGCGCGGATACACGACATCCGCAAGGCGGGTCACAACGTCCGGAGCGACTACGACACGGCTGGCAAGTGCGCGGTGTACTGGCTGGAGGCGACTCCATGAGCCTGATCTGGAACGGCCGATTCGACGACAGGAACAGCATCACGTTTTTGCCGCAGAACTGGTTCACGGACCCGCGGGACCTGACGGCGGGGCTCCCGTACACCGAAGGCCGGAAGGCAGTCAACGGCGGGAGCTTCACCGACGGCGACATCTCGCGGTACAAGCCGCTGGAGCATCTCCGGTACTGGGTGCCCCACCTCGCGGGCAAGCTCTCGCCGATCGTGGTGCTCGACTGGAAGTATTGCCGCGGGTGGGAATGCTGCGGCCCGTGGCTCCGCGCGACGATGGACGCAGTGACGGAGTTCGGCGGCGGGGACGGGCGGACGTTCATGCTCTACGACCTCGCAGACGGGTTCATGGCCTACGACCTGATCGACGGGTACGCGGTGAGCATGAACGGCGTGCCCGAGCTTCTCCGCCAGCGCCGCGGGCTCCTCGAATGGCGGGCCAACAACCCGCACTACCGCCGCGGGTCGATCGTGCCCGTGTTCCATCCGACCGAGCCTTGGATCACGGAAGCGATGACATACCGCGGAATGGAGATTGCGAGGGCGGCGCTGCCGGACGCATCGACCGCGATAATGTGGGCGAACCCGGCGCAGGAAGGCGTAGAGGCTTCGCAGTTCACGTTGCAACTGTGGGGTCTGTTGTGGGATCAAACTTGGGAAAGGAAGGCGGGAGCATGAGCCAGTATCCGACGCAAGAGCACGTAAACAGCGTGAAGAACGACCCGGACCCACTGACGAACAGGCTCCGGGGGATCTACACGAACCCCGGCGGCAAGCGAACGTTTCCGGTTGCTCCGATTCAGATTGCGGCTGCCGATGAGATTGACAGGCTGGCCGCCGAGAACGCTCGGCTGCGGGCGGTGGTGGAGGCGGCGAAGCACGAGATTTCCGCGTGGCGTACCGCCGAAGATGAAAGCCGCGCTATCGAGAACGCCTACGGCCTCAACACCGCACGGGCCTACATCGCACGGGCACGCGATGCGTTTGACGCTGCTCTCTCGGCCCTCGACGCGAAGGAGAACGTATGACCATCGACACCATGCTCAAACTGTGCCACGCCTGCAACATTGTCCACTTCCCGCAGGGCATCGAAGTGGTCCGCGACGGTGGTGGGTTCATTGCTCGCATCGTCAAGAAGCACGTCGGCAGCGAAAACTACACTCCCCAGAACAGCACGAACAAGACCGCGCAGGGGGCTTTAGACGACCTTGCCAACTACATCACCGTGCAGGCGAGGGACTACGCGAAACGGAAGCAACGCGACGCATCCGAAGCAGCCGACACGGTGACCTCGCTGCTCGGCGACGCGAAGGGTGGTGGGTGATGCGGAGGTACAGAGCCGATGGATTCATGGAGGAAGCGGAAGGTGGGCATTGGGCTGATTACTCCGACGCCCTCGCCGCGATCGACGCGGCGAACAAGCGGGCGGAAACAGCCGAACGTGAGCGGGACGAAGAGCGTTCGTTTCGTCAACTTGCGGAGTCGCAGAACCGGATGCATCAACTGGCCCTGTCAGACAAGATCGACAAACGAGACGCCCTGATCCAGCAAGCGATCGAAGCCGAAGCGAATCACCGCCACGCTACCGAGTCACTCGCCGCCGTGATCGCCGAACGAGACTACGCGAACGAGTGCCTCGCGGTCCAAGCGAAGGAAATCACCCGACTTCAAGCTGAACTCGCGGCGGCCCTGTCGGTGGAGTCGTCGAAGGTGCCCGATGTTGTGCGACGCCTCGCGTTGGCGGTGGCGGAGGTGCGGGCGTGGAGGTATGGGAACTTCGTCACGCATCAATGCCAACTTCCAAACGCCGGAAGTTGTTCCGGGTGCGAGGCTTCCAACCGGCGCGCGGCTGCTACCGCCGCCACCGACTCCGACCCGGTGCTGCGGGCGATGGTTGAGAAGGGTGGAGGTGAAGGATGAGTTCCGCATTCAAACAACTTGTATTCCATCGAATCGCAACACAAGCGATACCGCCCGGCGGTGGTGTCGGTGCTGGCATCGCGTTTCTGCTGGACGCCGAGCGGGTGAAGGCATCCGCGAAGGACGCCACGGTCTGGGTGAACGCGGCAATCGACGCCGTGATTTCGGCACCGGACAACCCGTACGGAACGGACCGCGAGAAGATCGCGGAGGAGTTGGTTCGACGGATCGACGCTAGGAAGAAGGCGAAGGCGATCGGGGGTGGGGAGTGAGCCTCTACGGATTCTGCCCCAAGTGCCTCGCCCCTAGCGCGAACCGTGAGCGTCGCCCAAACGGAAATGACACCTGCCAGAATGGGCACGTCTACCCGTCAGCGTCGGCGAGCTTGACGCCGGAACTCGTACGCAAACGGATGGAGAAGGAGAACGCCGAACTCCGCGCGAGGCTGGCGAACGCGGAGCAGGTGATCGCGGACTACGCCGCCACCATCCGCGAATACATGGCCGCAGAGAAGGCGGCGAAGGCGACGCACGGCGAACCGATGGCGTGGATGGTGTTCCTTCCCAAAGGTGACGAGTACGACTACGCCGTGTTCGGTCACGTTGAGGACGCGAAGCAGCACGCCGAGTTACTGGACGCGGACGAGGATGAGGGCACTGAGCCCCGTGGCGTGATACCGCTGTACGCCGATCCGAGCGGGGCGATTGCCGCCGCCGAGCGGGAACGCGACGACCTTCGTGAGTGCCAATCGCTCGAACTGGCCGAAACGCGTCGCCTGTTTGACCTGATCGGGTTACAGACGGCGGAGGACTTCGGCACGTTGAAGGCGACCGAGGCCATTGCAGAACGATTCAACGCGATGCGACGTACACGCGACGCAATAGCCGCGAAGAATGCTGAGATCCGCGAAAAACTCGTGGAAGCCGAGAAGGCACGCGACGAGCAGGCCGAGGCACTACGGCAAGCTGTTGCATCGTGCAAGTGTCTCGGCACCGGCGAGTGGCAAACGTCATGCACGCTCTGCGGAGACAGCACCTTTGACCACCACTGCAACGACGAGATTGTCAAATGCGATCGGGCGTGGTGCATCGCGGCCCGCAAGGCACTCGCCGCGGCGGCTGCGGTGAAGGAGGCGGGCGGTGGTTGAAATCCGTCAGTGTTGTGCGTGGTGCGGATCGGTGCGCATCATCATGCCTGCGTGGTACACCGATGCGATCGTGCTGTGCCGATGTGCAGAGTGCGGGCATATGTGGAACGCGAAGGAGCCCAAGTGAGCAAGAAATCAAAGCCCGCGACGGCGGGAGAGAAGTGCGAAATGAAGGCGACCAAGATGTCGCTGGCCGAAATGCGAGAGTGGCCCGATGCTGTGGCGAATGCCCGCCGCATCGACGCCGCGATCGGCCGCGCGGTGTTGAAAGAGCAGCAGCGGCGCGGAACCGTGGTACATACAGCGAAGCGCACAGGCCAGACGTTTGATTGGGCCATGGAATGGATTAGCTATCCAGAGCACGCGGCGAGACGCGACAACACAGAACGGGAGCCCGAGCGATGAGCGTGAACGACATGACCGCCCGCTACCGACTGGCGGTTGCGTGCAGGGCAGCGAAGGGAGCAGCGAGTTGATTACGGTGTATGAAGCCAACGCGGGGCTTACCATATTCGCCAACGGCGGGTGTTTGCACCTGACCATCGACGAGGCCGAACAACTGGCGCAGAGGCTCCAGTCGGTTCTGGCGGATATTCGTCTCAAGAGGCAGGCGCAGATGGTGGCTGAGATATTGGGCGAGAGGATTTCCGAAGCGTGCAGGATGGAGGGGAAGGAGAAGGCGACGTGACGACCACGAAGCCCGACGACCTCTGCCAGCTATGCGGAACCAGACCCCGCCAACCGAAAGAACGGTACTGCTTGGGGTGCGGCGTGAAGGTGAAGAACATCGCG
>Ga0214923_10007357_pt1 | contig 12025 bp, 14 predicted proteins | sample LL1510_MetaG_FD_177993 | JGI IMG/M metagenome (GOLD analysis project Ga0214923, IMG submission 177993) | Freshwater microbial communities from Lake Lanier, Atlanta, Georgia, United States - LL-1510 | ecosystem: Environmental > Aquatic > Freshwater > Lake | place: USA: Georgia | collected... | reverse complement strand
CATCAAAATTACTGATTTTTATGATGTAATACTCAGGAAATAACTCATGGGGGTACTTTTTGCGGAACTTCTTCTGCTGTGCCTCATTGAGTTTCAGTGCCCTGCTGCCCCGGAAGTGGGTTGCGCCCCTGTATAAATACTCCGAGCCCTCGCCCAAATCGAAATAGACCAGGTTGACCGAGTAGACCTTTTTGACCCGCTCATAGCGCATTCCCTGTTCCATATTCGCCACCACCAGCCGGGAGCTTGCATAGAGCATCCGTTGGAAATAGTCGATTTGGCGGTAGAACTGAATTTCGATGATGATGTGCTCATCGAGGCTCGTTTGACACAACAAATCGACCCGATTGGTCTTATCGTTCTCGGCTTCGGGTACCGATTCGGATTCGAGCAGGGTGTCGATCCTGATGTCGCGCCCAAACAGCTCGCTCAGGAATCCCTCAAGAATCGGGCGGGTAGACTTGCGCTTGAGCAGGTGCTTGACCGCCCAGTCGAAACTGATGAGCGTACGATTCGGATTGGTAGGTGAAGTCATGAAGGCAAATTCGGTAGAATGTGCCAGATGAGTCGTACTGCAGACGGATAATTTCTCCGAAAAGGAGGCTAAAACACGCTTATTCGGCGGATATTGATAAAAAAGGTGAAATTCGCGACAATCGCAAAAAGTGATTCTTTTCTGGTCAGGCGTTTAAATGTGCCATCCGCACGCTTGATTCCTGTAATGAAATCCCGTACGCGAAAATGGCCAAAATCCCGGCGGGCGGAATTTAATGTGTCAGCAAATGCCCACCGGGCGAAGTGAATGTCCAATCAAAAGCCAAGTCTGAGGCTCACTGCATAATCGTTGGGAAGGATGCTGTGCTCTACTGCTGTTGCTGCTTTTTCGATGTCGTAATCGAACCGCATAAATTCCACCTTCAGGCTGTCCGAATGCATGGGTGAGCTGTGTTCCGACAAGTGGAGCAGCACATATCCGCCGCGCGGATCGTAGTCCTTGGGCTTACCTACCGAACCAATATTGATGGCGTGGCGGTATCGGGTGCCCTCCCCGCTGCCTGAACGCAGGATACGGTGGTAGGGTTTATGGGTGTGACCAAAACACAGGACATCGGCATTGGATTGTTCCATGATGCGCAGCAGGCTCTGCTCGTCGCGGTCCTCGAAGAGGTACTCATTCACCTTCCGTGGACTACCATGCACGAGCAGGATCTGAAAGGGCTGGTTGTTGAATTGAAACTCCAGCCTGATGTGGGCGGGCAGGGTCCGCAGATAGGCCCGCTGTTCATCGCCCATGACCTGATTGGTGTAGGCAATAGAGACCTTGCCGTTGGCCTTTTCCTCCTCGGTTTTGTAGGCGCATCCACAATCGTCGATGCCCCTTCCGATGCCGTAATCATAATTTCCCGTAATGGTGGGAATTCGGCGCAGGCGAATTTCATCCACTACTTCATTGGGCCAGATGTTGTAGCCCACTAAATCGCCCAGGCAATACAGCGCATCGGGCTGCTGGGGTTCAACATGAGCGAAAAATGCCTCAAGCGCCGGGAGGTTGGCGTGTATATCGCTAAAAAGGGCTATTTTCATGGGGTTGGGACTGAACAGCAACCAGTGCCGGGTGAACAACAGGAACGGTTTGGATCGGCAATTTCGGATAGTTTTGATTTGGTCTTTGCCGGGGTTATTCCGCACTGGTCTTCGGCGAGGCAACGGGTCTGTTTGGCGGTTAGGTGAAACGAGGCGCCGTCGAAGGCGAGTCCATACCGACCAATACTCTGGTCTTGGTATTCCAGTTCAACGTCTAAATCTTCGTTTCCAATTAGGGGTGCGGCCATTCGGATGATGCCCTGCAATTTTTCGGGCGACAGGCGGTGGTCTGTGTCATCGGCTACCCAAAGCTGGAAACTGATGTACTTTTCGGTTCGGTAACTTCCGCCGCAGTCCATAAACTGCTTTGTGGTGAGTCCGGCTTCAGTCACGTGAAAATGGGGGGCGATCGCCCGCCCGTTGGGTAGGTAGAACCTCAGTTGCTCGGTTTCCCGGAGAAAATGAATAAGTTGGGATAATTTCATGGGTGGCGTTGATTAGCAGCAATTCGTCGTTTTTTTATGGATTTGGGCGGTCCAAACCCGGAAATATTCATTCAAGGCGTCGATGGCGTCTTTGTTGACGCAGTAGCAAATCGCGGTACCTTCTATGTTACCGCGGATGATGCCCGCTGTTTTGAGTTCTCTCAAATGTTGCGAAACAGTGGGTTGCGCCAGGGGCAACTCATTCACGATATCCCCACAGATACAGTCGTCGGCCTTCAACAAATACTCCACGATAGCCACCCGTGCGGGATGGCCCAGGGCCTTGAGCATCGAGGAAAGTTCTAGTTGTTGCGGCTTGTAACGCTCGGTTTTGGTCACGCCCATTGCTTTTATTTTTATATTGCAATATTACGATAAAAGAGGCTGATCCGAATCGCCTCCCAATCATTTTTGAGGCATCAAAAAAGGGCAACTTTTGTTGGATCCGATGCGAATGGGTGCCGGAGGGTGTACGCGGGCGGATGGTATGAAAAGCGGGCATAGCCCCGCAAAATCAGGCGAAGGACGGGGTTGCGCACAAAAAAAACCAGGCTATTTTCCACCGGCTCCGCGCCGAGGGTGCTTTTGATTTCGGTGGCTGTGCGGCCAAGTTGAACCGTTTTTACGCCCATTTGTATGCCCGTGTCGATCATATCGAGGAGGCATCGTTCATACAGGTGCAGGCCCTGGGTGCGTTCCGGATCGTAGCCCAGATGCAGGGCGTGCAGGGTGTCGCCCAGTATGAGTCCCGTAACGAGCCCAACGGGTTGACCTTCTATGGTGTAGCGATACATCAGGAAGTCCTGCCCGAAGACCTCGCTGAATGTCTGGAGCATGGCCGGGATGTTTTCGGGCAGGGCCACGACCCGTGTGGCGAGGGTGTCAGACAAGAGCTGCCCGGCTTTTGACATCCATTGTTTGTCGGTGCTGCCATGACAATCGCAGCGCTCAATATGAGCGGATTTCTCTAAGGCTCTGCGCACGCGAAGACGGTACTTCGACTTCATGTCCTGTATATAATGATCGATGGTGTTCCATTCGGACCGGAGTGTGAGCGCCATAAATGGTTCGGCTTCGAAGGTAACCGCATCGCGGATGGTGGGTCGGCCCGCCACATTCACTGCCAGCGTGGTGAGGCCACAGGGCCAGGGCTCCACCTGCCTGTACCCCCGACGGGGGTCGAGTTGCGGAAAGAATAAACCGGGAACACAGGTATGGCCTATGCCCCGCAAGCCGCCTTTGTTGAGCAGGGCATTGGCGAGACGGAGCCAAAACGCATGTACATAGTGTCCGCGGGGACGATGAAGCTGGAGTTGTGACACGGGATAGGGGCAGCCGTTGAGGCTGATTTCACCGCTGAAGCCGGGTAGGCGGCGGACCATCTGAAACACAGGCATAGAGATGGGGATTTTTATTGGCGCGGTGTTGGGGAAGTATAGACCTATCCTCTAGGTTTGCTGATTTTGTTGCTGGTGATGGTGCGTTGCATATTGGATTTGAACCTGAGAATGTCCGAATTTCGCTTATGCCGGTGTTTTTGACTGACCCCGCTGTTGACACGCTTTCTCCAGGCGCGAAAACTACCGGGCTTCAATTCTCGACGCATCAAGACAATAACCTCAGTTTCGGATAGGCCGAATTGGTGACGAATGGCCTCAAAGGGGGTGCGGTCTTCCCACGCCATTTCGATGATTCGGTCGATATTTTTTGTTTCGCGTTCAGTCACTACTTAAGACAAACAATTTCGTTATGCCTTGGTTTTGTGTAGTCTTATTAAATTTAGGTAGTTGAATGTGGCGAATCACCAAAACTGGCTAAGAAGGTGGTCCGGCGAAATGCCACATAATGGCTGGCAATAGACTACCTCATAGCAGGCAATTTTCTATTGTATACCAGGCAATTTACTATTGTATACCAGGCAACAGACTACTTTCTTTATGGTCGGCACTTACAAAAAGTGTTGACATTCTAATGAGGGAATATGTCAACGGCGCAGGCGAATGTATTTCTCATTGTCGCTGAATCCACCTGAACCCACAAATTCTTTGAACTGTTTTGCGGTAGCGGTTACCGCCACTGGAACCGTATCTTGGGCGGTTTCGGTAATTTCCTTCAGGGATTTCCAGTCATTTTCAGTCGAAATGGAGCGAACCTCAAGCGTTCCGCGCGTCAATTCCAGCATGTACACGCCCCAACTTTCTTTGTCGTATCGTGTATTGATAAAAAATCTGCCCTGGTATTTGCGCAGTACATTGTCGAAGCTCATGCTAAATACTGTGTCGTTCCATTGAACGGGAATCCAGAGGCTATCGCCCGCACGTTCGGCGAGAATGGAGCGGCCGGAGGCGATGTGGGTAACCGTATCGCCCGATTCGCGGTATTCGTTGCCCAGAGCGGATTCATGGACCCATTCCAGGCCCTCGTATTGTTGTAACATAAGTTTGTCAGAGATATACAGGATCGATGAATCGCTCTGACATAGATAACTCCCGCGGAGCCTACGGGGGATTTCATTCAGATTTTTGGAGTCCGCTGGTTGCGGTTCTTTGAAAGTAACGGCAGGTCCACAGGCAGAAAGGAGCAATACAAGTGAACAAAAAGCGGCAATGAGGGTGTTTTTCATAGTGATAAGGGGGTTAAATGGGGGTAAGAAATGAAAATGGGCTCAAAGAAATGGGTGGGCGGAACGGGGGTTTTGGGGCAGAAATTATTGGGTTGTTGCGGATATGAATGGGCACTTGAAGAATAACAATGAGAAAAAACGAATGATATTGTGAATTTTTTAGGCAGGTTAGGGAAATAAATCGGGTTCACGCGAAATTCTGGGGTAACGAGGGGAATATTGACAAGGCAATCGTGAAAAGGGTACTGGAATAAAATTAACCTATATTTTGTGTATAGGTGGTAAAAAATGCACAACCACTAACAAAAGGCAAAATATCAATAATTGCAGTGAATAACTACCCCTTACAAACACAGAATGCAATTCACTTAATTGCGCAAAACCAGCGCTCGTTAGGTGTTCGGAATGGGAGTCCTTTCGCATAAAACCCACATTCAACGCCATTATTTTGGGAATAGTACCCGCACCAGTTTTCTTGCATGTGTTTGCCTTCCGTCCCAAAAAATAAGGTGGTACATTCCCTCGGGGGCATTGCCCCAATCGAGGGAGTTGCGACCCGAACGAATCGAACCCGAGGCAACGAGCCGGCCCCAGGCATCAAACAATGAATACATGGCGGTTTGATCCGCGTTTTCCACCCACAAAACCGGAGGTTCGGACGAAGGATTGGGGAAAATGTGCCACGATCGAACATCCGGCGAAACAATACCCGAGGAAAGTTGCGGAGGGGCGAAGGCCTTGAGCACCCCGCTGCCGGAGACCACCACAATTCCGTCCGACCCAAAGACCGGCGCACAGATGTTCACATTCTGCACATAGTGCATCCAGCGAAACTGAAGACTACGGGTGAAGGAATAAACCGCGTTTTCGCCATTGGTCACGTATAGGGTTCCTTCCGCATCGGTGGAGGCGCGCATCTGAAATAGATTCGGATTGCTGCAAATAATGGGCGTCGAATCGAGGGGGACGCCGGTGGCGGGATTGAGCCGAAGTACCCGTCCCCCAGACGGAACATACACATCGCCGGAGGGGCCCACGCAGGGGTGACTAAACGGCGCGCTCCCGGTTATGGGTGTCTCCCACAAAAGTTGCAGCCGCAGGCCATTGTCGGAAAATGCCGAAATATTGTCGCCCTGTCGGTGCACATAAATGGTACCCGTGGGTCCCATCATGAGCGGAGCCTGGGGCAACGGTCCGCCCGGATAGGTTTCGTTGACAATATGGTTGTATTTTTTGATACCGGTGGCAAGGTCGGTGGCCCACAGGTACGAAACCCCACCTATTTGTTCGTGCGTATATCCCGTGTGCGTGGGGGGATGAATGCTCATTTCGCCCCCTCCCGACGCGAAGGGTATGGTGTTGATTTGCCAGTTTGACGCGCCGGTGATGGGGTTGATCCGGTAAATAACCCCATTCCCTTCGATGTACAATTGTCCGGCCGTGTCGAAGGTGACGCTGGAGCCGATGTAGGGGTTGACCCGAACGGAGGAGGCCCATAAACGGCTGCCGTTTTGTACATCGAGGGCGAATAAACTATCGTTTTGGCTTTCGGTGTAGCGAACCACGAATACGCGGCCGTTTTTTAGGCCTACGGGGAGGGAACGGCCTGTTCCCCCCGTCACATCCACGCTCCATAGGGGCTGCCCCGTTCGTAGTTCATAACACTCAACGGGGGCGTTGGTGAGGGAAAAAAACCGCATGGTAACGATTCTGTTTCCTTCGGTGTAGGCCGGCATACCGAAGAGACCGGGTTGTGCACGGGTCCAGAGGAGACTGTCGCTGGTGGGGCCCGGCAGATTTACGGCGCCATGCCGTCCGGGGTGACCACCGCCGTTGGACCAGTTGAAGTTTTGGGCATGGCTCCGGGTTGTGGCGGATACCAGAAGTACCATCCACATTAGGTTTCGGGGTTTGAGAAGAGCCGGAAGAAGGATCATATTTTATTGAGGTCGTGTGGTGGCGGGAATGGTCGAAGGTTTGTTTTCTGTCCGAAATTTACATAATATTTGTTTTGTTAAACCTCGCTTTTATTCCTTGTACCCTGCGTGTGTGGTACGCCCTCACCGGTTGCCCGGGTTTCGTTGCTGGGCGTTACCGTTCTTCATGAAAGAAAGTCATCGAATGCATTGTTACGAAAACATCGGTGGACTGTACAGCGATTTCTCCTTAACATGTTGCGGTTTTCCGGCCCCATTGTCAGGAGTTGCATTATTAATGTATGGAAGCAAAAAGTGTATTGGCAATCATACCGCCCGGTATTTAGCCATGCTTTGGCAACGGCTGCCGTTCGATTACCCAAAATGGCCGCCGACGTATCGCTGCGTGAGTTCGTTGGTAGGGCGATTGAAAATAGTGGCGCAAGTATCAAACTCTATTAACTCGCCCAAATACATGAACGCTGCATTCTCGGAAATGCGTTGCGCTTGCTGCATGTTGTGCGTGACGATTACAATCGTAAAATCTTTTTTCAGTTTCAGCACCAGTTCTTCAATCTTTTTTGTGCTGATCGGGTCAAGTGCCGAACAAGGTTCGTCCATCAGGATCACTTTCGGACGGAGCACAACAGCACGGGCAATGCAAAGACGTTGTTGCTGTCCGCCCGATAGTTTTACCGCGGGTTTGTTTAATTCATCTTTTACTTCGTCCCATAAAAAGCTTTCTTTCAGGGCATTTTCTATCAATCAGGGAATTTCGTTCTTCGGATAATTATGAATTTTCAATGCGTAGGAGAGATTTTCGTAAATGCTTTTGGGTAACGGATTGGGTTTTTGAAAAACCATTCCTATTCGTTTACGAATTTCTGTTACGGAATATTTTTTGTCATGTAAATCCAGTTCATTCAAGTACAATTTCCCCTCAATTCTGGCATCAGCCGTTAAGTCGTGCATCCGATTAAAACACCGAAGCAAGGTGGATTTTCCACAACCGGAAGGGCCGATTAATGAGGTCACTTCGTTTTGGGGAAAACCGATGCTTACATTTTTTAGAATTTGTTTGGTTCCAAAAAAGAGATTAAGATTCTGAGCCTTTAATTTTATGGGTTCCATATTTAATCTTGCGTTCTATTTTTAAATCGTACGTAAAAGGCTATAAAATTCATCGCAAAAACCAGCAGGATTAATACGGTTGCTGTGCCTTAGGCGATGGGTCGCACCAGTTCAATCGCATTGTGCTGCGTGGAAAGCATGTACAAGTGATAGGGTTAAAATCACGCCCGTCAAAATACCGGGTAATGCCTTTGGCAATACGACGTCCCTGATTGTTTCCGCTTGTGTGACGCCCAGGGCCAGGGTGGCTTCGCGCAAGCTGTTGGGTATGCGTTTTAAGGCTTCCTCCGTTGTGGTAATAATGTATGGCAATGAGAGCAAGCCCAAGGTAAGTCCGGCTGAGATGATGGATGTGCCCAAGTGGAGGGCCTGTACGAACAGGGCTAATCCAAACAAGCCATAAATGATGGATGGGATTCCGGCAAGGTTTCTTATTGAGGCACGAATAACATTAGTTAGTATGGATGGGCCGGCATATTCGTTCAGGAATACTGCGCAGGCCACGCCAAAAGGAACGGCCAGCAGCGTGGTGATAAATGTCAGGACCAACGTTCCAATCACGGCGGGTAGAATGCCGCCCCCGGTCATTCCATCGGTTGGCGCGGCGGTAACAAAAGTCCAGGATAAACTACCGTAGCCTTTAGAAAAAATATCCCATAAAATAACGCCCAAAAAGATGCCTCCCGGTGCGATTTGGGCACAGCATTAATGGCGTCTTCGCTGATGGTGACAATGGTTGGCAATGCCATAATGGCTAACAAAATTGAACCATTTAAAGCGTTTAATCCATTTTGAAGGCCGAAAACACTGGCCAGGCCCGGCCCTACGACCACAATTCCCAAAAAGCCAATGGCCACCGATGGTATGGCCGCAAGCATTTCTATGATCGGCTTGAGTATCATTTGCAATTTCCTTGGTGCCAATTCGGATAGAAACGCGGCGGTTAATATGCCAAGTGGGACCGCTATGAGCATTGAACCGAAGGCTGTCAGTAATGTGCTGACCAGCAAGGGTAGGATACTGTAGTGTGTTTCGGGATTCCATTGCGAACCCGTAAAAAAAGAGGCTTTAGTTAAGGGCTTTTTTGGAAAAATTTCACATTCACAACCATATATTTTGGGAATAGTACTCGCACCAGTATTCTCGCATCCTTTTGCCTTCCGTCCCAAAAGACAAGGAGGTTCATGCCCTCGGGTGTATCGCCCCAATCGAGGGAGTTGCAACCCGGTCCGAGTAGAAACAGCCAACTCAATGGCGCAGAATTTTGGCTACATGCTTGCCATATTTTGTGTGGCAATGAACAAAATAGGCGCCTTTTGGTAGGGTAACTAGCGATAATTCGAAAGGGAAACTTCCTTTATCCTGTCTCAAAACCGGCCGTCCTCGCAAATCCCTAACCTCAAGATTCCAAAAGTCAAGCGCATCAGTTTTCATGGTTAAATGAATAAAGTCACTTGCGGGATTGGGGTAGCAAATAAGAGAAGGTTGGTGTTTTTGGGGGAGTTCTTCAAGGTCTACTGAAGGGGATACAACCAAAAACTGACCCATCATGCCGTGGTCTTCATGCGTGAGCATGTGACAATGATACATATAGGGTATATGGTTGTTGTGGTGCGTTTCAAATCGAGTGATGAATCGCACCCTTCCCATTCCTGCGGGGACCATCACGACGTCCTTCCGCCCGCGTAATTGCGGCGCGGGCAGTTGACCATTCACCGACAGCACATAAAACTGAACATCATGTATGTGAAAGGGATGGGCGATGGGCGTTTGATTCACCAATTCCCAGATTTCCGTGTTGTTGAACGGAATCCGATGGTTAATAACCTGCATATCGAAGTGCTGATTATTGATCATAAAGGGTCCCTGAATGGCAGTTGGCCCCATGTTCTCAGGCATAAATGTGAACGTGCGCGTGGTATCAGCCTGTGACTCCAACCAAGGCTCGTGTGGAATTAAGGTAGCGGGAACTGAGAAAACTCCTTGGGGTAGTGCGGCCCCAACGGAGAGCGTGAGCAGTGTAAAATTGCTGCCATTTAAGGGATTTAGTGAATATCCAGGGATGACTTGTCCGGCACCCATACCTGGTTGGGCTGCACCGTAAAAGGCGTTGGGCAATTCTGCTCCGTAGCTCATCAACTGAATACTTTGTCCTGTGCGTCCTTACAGGTTCACCAATACCTCGGCCCGTTCGCCAGGGGCAAGTTGGAGGCGGTTAAGGGCTACAGGCTGCTCAAGGAGTCCACCATCACTCCCGATCATGTGGAATCCAAGGTTTGATGTGAACCCCACATTCAGGACGCGTTCAGATGATCCGTTCAGTAAGCGGAAGCGCACGCATTGCGCGGGTACGTTAAGGATAGCTTGCCGCGTGCCATTGACCAACACCACCGAATCATAGGGGTTGTCGAGGGTGATTTGCCGATTGGAGTCAAAACTTTTGGTTTGGAGCAGAAGAGGAAAATCATCAACGCCATAGGTTCGGGGCAGGGCTAGAGCCTCTTCCAGGCTGTCACGCACGATAATAAAACCAGCTAGTCCGTTGCTTACATGCTCATTGGTTTTATATGAAGGTGTGGGTGATACCAGTAGGTTCCTGCCCAGTCATGAACGGTGAATGCAGGATTCCAAAGCGCACCAGGCAGGATGTAGGTGTGGGGCCCGCCATCATGCTGGGGCGCCACGTGCAAGCCATGCCAGTGAACCGTAGTGGTGTCTGAAAGGGTGTTTAATACGCGGAGGTCTACAGGCCGATTTCTTCTGAGAAGGATGGTTGGGCCCAATATATTTCCATTAAACCCCATGGTTTGGGTGGTGAAGCCCGGAAAGAAAGTTGTTTGGCCGTTTTGTATTTGTAGTGTCACCATTGGGCCGCTTACAGTATCTGGAATGAATAAGGTGTTTTGTGAATAGCCCGTATTCGCATAAAAAAGGAGGGCAAAAACCGCAATTTTGATCTTGTTTTTCATGCAGGTGTGGTAAAAATTTCACAGCAATTTATCATAGAATGCAATATAACAAACTTTGTTACTACAAGGTGTGACAACTGTTTTTTTAGATTGGCTGTTTCAACCTGCTAGAGCAAATCGAATAGATTTACAAGGAATATCATTAAGAAAAAAAACTAATTTTAAACTCGATCATTGAAACAAAACCATCGAAAAGCAAGGGGGGTCAACTTGAGACCGACGGAAAGGGGTCAATTTCGCCGGAATACTCAAGTTTTTTCACAGCCTGACGGTTTGCAGCTACCCGAAGGTGGCGATTTCGGAGCACTTCACTGTCAACCAAGCACAAACTTTGATAGAAGCACAAAGCTTGATTTAACCACTGAACCGCCACTTTTGGGTAGGTGCTGTTGTGCGTTCGGCTTTCTTTTCTGTCAGGCGAGTTTAACAAAGTTGTCTTCAAGTTTTACGTTAAAATTGATTTCTGCTTTTAATGCTTTGAACACTTTTAATATCGTGTCAATGGTCGCACTATTAGCACTACTTTCAAGTTTAGAAATTTGAGCTTTCTGAACTCCAACAAGTCGTCCAAGTTCTTCTTGTGTCAAGTTTCTTTCTTGTCGAGCAGTTTTAATCATCTTTCCCAAAACGTCCATTCGAAGTTCGTATTCGTATTCGTCACGCTCTTGTGTTCCGACTTTGCCGATATACTTGTCTTTCATTTCGGCAAGCGAGTAGGTCTTTAATTCTTTGGTTGCCATATGATTACTTTTATTGTTTGTTGTTAAAATATTTGTCTTTTAGTCTTACTGCCCGGTCTATTTCGCTTGCCGGAACCTTGTCAACTTTCTTTACGAAACCGTGGGTTGCAATGACCAAAGTCTCTTTGTTTTCGGTCTTGTCCCAAAATGCAAGAAGTCGGATTTGAAGTCCTGCAAACTTTGTTCGAAACTCCCAAATGTCATTTTGAAGTTTCTTAAAAAGTTTTGGGTCATTGGTCTGTTCAGCAAGGTCAATATTGTAAAAGATTTTTTTGACAGTCTTTCGGTCAAGCCCTGAAATGAACTGGTCTGCTTCTTCCAAAAACTTCGTCTCAAAATATCTCATTCAAAGCTGTCTTGGTAAACGCCACAAAGATAGCGAAAGTTTCCAAAGTTAGAAACATTTTTTTCCTTGATTTTTATCGGTGTCGTATTTTTAAGCTGACGCACAACGGTTTGCGTGTAGGCGATGTTGCCTTGTGTTGCGCCTGCGGCAAGGCAATATTGCTTACACGCTGTTATGTGAGGGCTTATGTATTAAGTTGACTTAAGTTTCCTTTTGCTCAAATACTCTTTG
>Ga0214923_10007356_pt1 | contig 12026 bp, 6 predicted proteins | sample LL1510_MetaG_FD_177993 | JGI IMG/M metagenome (GOLD analysis project Ga0214923, IMG submission 177993) | Freshwater microbial communities from Lake Lanier, Atlanta, Georgia, United States - LL-1510 | ecosystem: Environmental > Aquatic > Freshwater > Lake | place: USA: Georgia | collected 2015-10-15 | reverse complement strand
GAATAGGATCGTGACGGCAGATGGAAGCGCCCCGATCCTATTCTCTCCTTCCGTGCTTCCGGCGGGCCTAAACATGAGTGCAAATGGTGTGATCAGCGGGGTTCCCAACGCCGCCGGAAGTTTTAATACCACCCTGACGGCCTCCAATCTCGCGGGGCAAACACGCCAAATGTTCACTTTCCGCCTCGAAAAAGGGGTGCCCATGGTCAGAGTCTGGCCGACGGCCTCCCCCATCACTTACGGACAAACTCTGAGCAATTCGGTGATTTCCGGTGGCTCGGCAAACGTTCCGGGTGTTTTTCGATGGAAGAACTCTGGTCTGCGGCCGAATGCGGGAGTCGCGCCTCAAACCGTCGTCTTTTATCCCACTCAACCGGATACCTATGGGGAAATTAGCGGGGATATCCAGCTTGAAGTTAGAAAAGGAATGCCGGTGCTAAGTTGGATTCCGAATCCTCTTCCGAATTTGGTTCATCCCAACCCTATCTCTGCGGCGCAACTCAAGGCGACCAGCACTCTTCCGGGTGCCTTTCAATACAATCCTCCTTTGGGTTCCGTCCTGCCCGTGGGCACCCATACTCTGGTAGCCACCTTCTCGCCTGCCGATACGACCAACCATGCCGGCGGAATCACGGTGACCAATCGGGTCGTCGTGACCAAAGGGAGCCAAACCATCACCTTCCTTGACCCACCGGTTTCTTACCTTGACGATGGCAAGGTTGAGCTCCGCGGCACGGCCAGCAGCGGCTTGCCCGTCATTTTTAGTTCGGCGAACACCAATATTGCCACGGTTACGGGATCCACGGTGACCCTCCGAGGGGAGGGAGTGGTCGAAATCACTGCTCTTCAGGCCGGGAGCGCCAACTGGAACGAAGCTCGCCCGGTCCAAAAAAGCCTCATCATCAGGCCGTCGGCTTTTCGAGGTCTAATCGGGTACTATCCTTTTGAAGGAAACGCGGATGACCGAAGCGGTTATGGGAGGAACTTATCGATCCAGGGGGCTAGCCTAACAAGCGGGCGGCGGGGCACGAATGACGGAGCCTATCAACTCCGGAGTGGTGATTATCTCATCGGTTCAAAAAACGTCGGGATCCAAGGCAATACTTCCCGCACCTTCTCGTGCTGGGTCTGCCTTGATCCCTCCACCCAAACATCGCAACTGATGGGTTTTGGGAGCGACTCAGGCGCCGGAGGCTTGTTTTCCCTCAATTACGACGGTCCAGGAAGTCCCAACGCCGTCACCGCCCTGCGGATGACAGGGAATTACCGGGATACCCTCTTTATGGGTAGGTCGTACTTTTCGGAAGCTACCTGGCAGCACGTGGTTCTAACCTATGAAAATTCAATAGGAAACACGACTCTCTATGTCAACGGGGTCAAGGTTGTCCCGCCGACCTTGGTGAATGGAAATTTACCAACTGACATCTTGGCCACAACCGACGGTCCGCTTTTGCTTGGAAAGGGTCTGGGTAGCAGTCTGACCGGAACCCTTGGATTTTCCGGAAAAATTGATGACGTGAGAATCTACAACCGGGCCTTGTCCGCTCAGGAGGTCTTGGCACTTTTCCGTCTCGAAGGGGGAAGCAGACCTCCGCCGGAATCCTCCTACCCGGGCTTCACCGACGTATCCGACCAGTATCCATCCTGGGCAGAAAACCCGGGAATGGCCGCCGATTTTGATGGGGACGGTTGGACCGATCGGATCCGCAGCACTGAAACTGGACTCACGCTCCACCGAAAAACAAGTGCGGTGGGGTTTGCCTACCAGGACAATCCCCCCACCGCACAGCTGCCGGGATATCGGTTGCATGCGGTGGCTGATTTTGACAAAGACGGGCGCACCGATCTTCTGGTGGAAAAAATTCAAGGGGGTGGTCTGGCCTGGTTGCGCAACGATGGCAATAACCAGTTCTTTGAAATTAGTCTCAGCGCGGTCATGAATGGGGAGTTGGCCAACCGACGGGATCGTCTGCAAATTGCGGATCCGGACGGTGACGGGGATTTGGATATTTTGTATGCCATCACCCGGGACAACGGGAAGGGGGCGGTCGTCATGTTGGTTAATGACTTCACGCCCAGCAGATCCTCTGGACGGGATCTGTTTCCCAGCATCCGATCCCTGGTGGAGGTCAATTGGGCCTCCGCCAAGTTTGATCTGACGGACGCCAATCTTGATGGAAGGGTGGATATTCTGATCATAGAAACCAATGGAAATTGGCCCAACGACACTCATTACGATCATCCCGGGCACCTTTATCTGAATCAAGGGGGAGGGGTCTTTGCCGAACTGCCCAACTGCGGAATCACGGCCGCCAATGAAATGAGCAATCTGACCTCTTGGGACCTGGATAACGACGGGGATCTGGATCTCATCAACGGCTCCAGTGATTGGCGAAATGTTTCGACCCCTCATATATATCTAAACGATGGAAATGGCCGGTACGCCCAAAGGGTATCCCCGATATTTGCCACACAGGAGTATTATCATCACGGGATAACCCTTTTCGATGCTGACTTAGACCAGGATTTGGACGCGGTTTGGAGCTGCCTCCATAATTTCAGCAATCTTTATCCCCGCATGTGGAGAAACGAGGGGGGGGGGAATTTTCAGGATGCAACCTCGGCATGGAAAATCGGAGTGAATATTCCGAATTTTGGAAACCTTGGAATGTGGGGTACCGCCGCGGATTTGGACGGGGACGGGGATGAGGATCTGGTGTTTCATCTTGGAAATGGCTGGGGATCCGAGCGCTACCGGAAAATATACCGCAATGAAGCAGTCGAATCCGGCCGCAATTGGCTAAAGATCCGCCTGGTGGGGGCAGCCTCCCCAAAAGACGGTCGTGGGGCACGGGTGGAAGTCCGGGCGGGCGGAAAAACACTGACCCAATACCTGGGCCACGGTTTATCGGATCTGGACACCACGGAACTTATCTTTGGTTTGGGAAGCTCGGAGCAGGCCGATTGGGTCAAGGTTTATTGGCCGGTGGCCGGGGCCGGAATCTCCCAAGGCATGGTGACTGAGCTGACCAAGGTTAAGGGGAGGCAGACCCTGATCATTCAAGAGATCTCCAAGCAGGAGGGTTTTTCCATGTATGGATTAGACGGGCAGAACCGACAGCTGGTCAGGGTGGACTTAACCAACGGATTAACCACCAAGGTTGCGGATCTTCCATTTTCCTCCGGCTGGTGCGGATTTGATTATAATCCGGCCGATGGATTCCTGTATGTGGCCCTCGCCGAAGGGAATCGCAACCAAGCGTTCTACAAAATTCATCCCCAAACCGGAGCTGTGCAGAGGGTGGGCACAGTCAGTTCGCCTGGTGGGGACGGCAGTTTTGAATCGATCGGCTTTCGTAACGATGGTTCATTGCTGGCCTACGACGAGCATTATGACATGTACACCGGGCATTTACTTTCGGTCGATATGGCGAGGGGAACCTCGCAGATTTTGGGTTCTTCAGGAACGCCGAGTTGTCTAGGGGGGGATTATGACCCACAACGAAACACCTTCTGGGTTTCCGATGAGTGGAATGCGAAACTCTATCAATTAAATCCTTCCAATGGCTCGGTTGTTTGGACCTCGGCCAGCACGTGGATTACGGGCAACGGGCCGGGAGACATGTTTGACGTTGATGTGGCGCCCGACGGGAACGTGTATGTGGCAGTGACGGACCGCGGAACCAACAAAATTCTCAAATGTGATCCCTTGACGGGTGTGTGGAGAGAGCAATGCACGGTATCGGCGGCGTTGCGTTTGGCCTCGGTTCCGGGAAATTCGTCCGAAGGAACGAAAACCGCAAGGCAGTAACCGTGTTTTTCTGCAAATCAGCGGATAATTGGGCAGCTGACAATGCCATGCTTTGACTGGATTCGGCAGGCATGAAAAATTCCCATGAAGAGCTCACCCTTCGCTTGCGATGGGAGGGATCGTAGCCAGAATCGGAGGCAATGCACACTGGGACGTTTTTTTTGTCACTCGCCGAAAAGCTGGTGCGGCATCCCAAGCGGATTGTCTTCCCGGAGGGAACCAACCCGCAGGTGGTGCGGGCCGCCGCGCGGTTCGCCCACTTACGGCTGGGGCCGGTGGTGTTGCTGGGCAAACCGGAGCTGATCAAGCGGCAGGCGAAAATTCAAAAGGTGGATTTAGACCGCGTGATGCTGCTGGATCCGGTGCATGGGCAGGACCGGCAGATGTTCATCGACCATTTGCGGGGCCAGGAAGGGAACGAGAAGGTCAAGCTGAGCGCGATCCAAGACCGTCTCTCGGATCCCATTCTCTACGCCACCCTGATGCTGCGCTTCAACCAAGTGGACGGGCTGGTGGCGGGGGTAGGGGCGTATTCGGGCAGTGTGCTCCGTCCGTTGATCAAAATGATCCCGCGATTGCCGCAGTTCTCGCGCATCTCCAGCGCCACGATCCTGGAATGTCCGGACAAGGCGGTGGGGGACGGGGGACTATTGATCGCCGGGGACGCAGCAGTGGTCCCCACCCCGAAAGCGGAGGAACTGGCGGCGACGGCGGTGGGGTTGGCGGCCTTGAAGTTACAGCTGACGGGTCGTCGGGCCCGGGTGGCCCTGCTTTCCTACTCGACCAAGGGCAGTGCGGCGATGAGCGAAGAGACGAAAAAGATCATCGACGCGACCCGGAAGGCGCAGCAACTGGCGGCCAGGATCGGGATCAAGGCCGATATCGACGGGGAGATGCAGATCGACGCAGCGCTGAATCCGGCCAAAGCCAAGCTGAAGGCGGCAGGCTCCCCGGTGGCCGGGCGAGCGGACTGTCTGGTGTTTCCAGACCTGAATGCGGGCAATATTTCGATCAAGGCGATCCAGCAGTTTGGGAATGTCCGTACCTACGGAAACATCCTGCTGGGGTTGCGTTTGCCGGCTGCGGAGATCAGTCGCGGGGCCGATGAGGAGGAGGTGCTTGGGGTGGCCGCGATCATTGGGCTTTTGGCCGTGGAATATCGAAAACTTTATCCCGAGCCGAGCGCCCCCGATTCCATTAAAAACATCTGATTCCCATGGACTTAAACAAGGTCACGCCGCGGATTTACGTGGCGGCGACGCGCCAGGATGACGGCAAGACGACCTGTTGCTTGGGACTGTACGCCGCTTTGGAAAAGAAATTCCCGCGAATCGGTTACATCAAACCGGTGGGTCAGCGGTTCGTGGAGGTGGCGGGCAAAAAGGTGGACGAGGACTCGGTGCTGGTCAGTGACACGTATGATGTGAATCTGCCGATCGAGGCGATGTCGCCAATCGCCGTGGACCGGATGTTCACGCGGAACTACCTCAAGGAAGGCAATCTGCCGGAAATGAAGGAGACGATCGTCTCCGCCTTCAACCGAGTGGCATGGGAGCACGATTTCGTGATCATTGAGGGCACGGGCCATGCGGGGGTAGGGAGTGTTATTGACCTGTCAAATGCCCAGGTGGCGAAGCTTCTGGGCAGCCAAGTGGTCATCGTGACCACGGGGGGAGTGGGGCGACCGGTGGACGAGGTGAGTCTCAATCTGGCGTTGTTTGAAAAGGAGGGGGTCGAGGTGATCGGGGTGGTGCTGAACAAGGTGTTGCCGTCAAAGATCGAGGCTTTGCGGCCGTGGGCGGAGAGAGCCTTTGCCAGGATGAAGCTGCCGATCCTGGGGGTGATTCCGTATCTCGGGGAATTGCGGCGACCGATCCTGTCGCAGGTAGCAAAGGAGTTGGGCGGGGAGTTTCTGTCCGGGGAGAGTTTTAAACGGCGGCGGGTACGATCGGTCGCGATCGGGGCGATGACGGCGGCGAGGATCAAGGAGCAGTTGGGGGCCGGTAGTCTCCTGATCACCCCCGGGGATCGGGAAGATCTTCTGCTGGCGGTGCTAGAAAACCAAGTCAAGGGAACCACGGATTCCAAACTGGCGGGAATTCTTTTGACGGACGGGCTCAAGCCGCAGGCGGGCCTGCTTCGCATGATGAACGACAAGGGAGTGCCGAGCGTGGCGGTGGCGGCGGACAGTTATTCGGTGACCGCCAAGATTGAGAGAATGACAGTGAAGACGGACCCGGGAGACCAGGAAAAAATCAAAGTGATCCAGAAGACGGTGGCCGACCACCTGGATGTGGGGGCGATCCTGAAGAAGATCGGGGCGGAAAAAGCCCCGGCGAATTCCAAGCGTTAGGATCCGGACGCTTCCGTGGCCGGGCGGGCGACCGGGGCCACGGCGGGACGGGGCATCTCCAAAGGCGCGGCGGTGTAGTGGCGGAGAAACTCTTCCTGAACCCGGTGCCGAGTGGTGCCCGCGGGACAAGCCGGTCGGGTGGAAAGACCGTCGGATCCGAGAAAACGGGCTTTGGTGTTGTCGGCGAGGTAAGAGGGCACAATGGATTCGAGGATGTTGCGCCGAAGGTCCGGATCGAGAATAGGGAAGACCACCTCGACCCGCCGGTGGAGGTTGCGGGGCATGAGGTCGGCGCTGCCGAGGTAGATGAGGGGATCGCCGTCGTTGTGAAACACATAGATGCGGCTGTGCTCAAGGAAGCGGTCGACAATGCTGCGGACGTGGATGTTTTCGCTGAGGCCCGGCACCCCGGGACGGAGGCAGCAGATTCCGCGGATCACCATGTCGATGGAAACGCCCTCCTGGGAGGCGGAGTAGAAAGTGTCGATCATCTCCTGGTCGACGAGGGAGTTGACCTTGATGAAGATGCCGGCCTTGCGCCCTGCCCGGAGGTGGGCCCGTTCGCGGTTGATCATCTCGATGAGGCGCGGGGCAAGGTTGAAGGGCGCGACGAGGAGTTCGTCGAAGTGGGCGGTTTCGGACATGCCGGTGAGGACGTTGAAAAGGGCCGCCGCCTCCGTGGTGAGGGAAGTGCGGGAGGTGAGCAGACCTAGATCGGTATAAAGACGGGCGGTGCGGGGATGGTAGTTGCCGGTCCCCAGATGCAGGTAGGTGCGGAGATGTTCTCCCTCGCGCCGCACGAACAGAATCGTTTTGCAATGGGTTTTCAGGCCGACGAGACCGTAGACGACATGAATGCCCGCCTCTTCCATCTTCTTGGCCCAGGCGATGTTGTTGGCCTCGTCAAACCGGGCCTTGAGTTCGACCAACACGGTGACCTGTTTCTCGTTGCGGGCGGCCTGAATGAGGGCGTTGACGACCGGCGAATCCCCGCTCGTGCGGTAGAGCGTCATCTTGATGGCGAGAACGTCGGGATCCTCGGCCGCGTTTTCGAGAAGAGTGACGATCGGAGTGAAGCTTTCGTAAGGGTGATGGAGAAGGATGTCTTTCTGGCGGATGGCCTCAAAATCTCCCGAACCGCCGGGCAAGGCAGCCGGCAGCGCCGGAGTGAAGGCCGGATCCCGGAGGGATGTGTCGTTGCGGTCGGCTTCGGTGAGGGCAAATAGCTGGGTGAGGTTGACGGGGCCGACCACCCGATAGACATCCTCCGGACCAAGGTGGAGGCGGCCAAGAAGATATTTCTCGATCTCGACCGGGCAGTCCTCGGGGATTTCCAGGCGGACGGCGGCTCCCCGGTTCCGCTTCTGCAACTCCTCCTCAATCGTGAGAAGAAGATTCTGGGCTTCTTCCTCGTCGATATAGAGTTCGCTGTTGCGGGTGATACGGGTGGGCCAGGCTCCGTGAATTTTCATTCCGGGGAAAACCTCGCTGACGAAATGGCGAACCAGATCAGAAAGGAGGATAAACTCCTTGGCCCCGCTCTCGGTGGTGGGCAGGGCGATGATCCGGGGGATTCCGCGGGGGACCTGGACAAAAGCGTGGCGGGTGGATTCCTGGGCTCCGGGCTTGGAATAAAGAACGGCCAGATTGACCGATTTGTTGAGAAGTTGGGGGAAGGGGTGGCTGGGATCCACCGCCAAGGGGGTCAGGATCGGCAATATGTCCTTCCGGAAGGTGTTACGGGTCCATTCCAGACGAATCTCTTCCAGTTGGGCCACCGGCCGGAGGAAGATGTTTTTTTTCTCCAAGGCAGGGAGCAGGATTTTGTGGAGAAGTTCGTACTGCTCGAAAATCATGCGCTGGACCCGTTGGCGGATGGCGGCGAGGGTCTCGCCGGCACGGAGACCGTCCGGTCCGTGGGCATCACTGCGGTTTTCCAGCAACTGCTTGAGGGCGGCGACCCGGATTTCGAAGAATTCATCGAGGTTGGAACTGACGATCGTGAGAAACTTCAGGCGTTCGAGCAGGGGCTGGGTGGGATCCTGGGCCTCTTCCAGCACCCGCTGGTTAAACTCCAGCCAGCTGAGTTCCCGGTTGATGTAGTTGGAGGTGGAAAGAAGCATCCAAATATTATCCATAAAAACATGTAAAAAACGAGCAGTTCGCCATTTCGAACAATTTCGGGCTAGAACTCGTGCAAACAACTGATGTTTAGCAATTTATAATATAAAAAAATCGGTCCTTGGGGTTAGAGGTCGAAATCGTGGGCATATGCGGGCGGTTAGGGGGCAACCGCCGCTATTAAAATAGAATCCTGGAATGCCTAAGGACCCCAAGAGGTCCGGAGGTCTTTGAGAAGGGTGTCGGCTGCGTCGACGCGGATCAGGCCAAGGCGGGGATACTCGAGATCGAGAATCACGTAGACGGCCAGGGTGAAGGTAAGGACAAAGAGAGAAACGTGGAACCAGCTCCGCCGGGCCGCGGTCGACATCTGGTAGCCGGCGAGCATGGCGGCGATAAGCGAGAGGATGGCGAGCATGACGAAGACGATCCGCGGAGGATGGAATTGGGTGACGGCCAAGCGGGTGGTGGTGATGTCGATCATGGCATTAAGGGCAGGGACCAATTGAATGGCAGCGTAGGAGGTGCCGGTCTTTTGAGCGGCTTCGATGGAGCGGGTCCAGATGCCGGACTGAAGCTGCTGGGTGCGATCGTATTCCGCCAAGGCGGCCTTCACATCTGGAAGTACGGCATAGGTTTGGATCCGGGAATCAAGGTATTCCTTCAAAAGACTGCGGAGAGCACCCCGATCCTCGGGGCGGAGCAGATCCAAACGGAGATAGGCCGTTCCAATATGATTGGTTTCTTCGACGATTAGGTCACGGCGGCGCTCAAACCTCTCTGCGGCCCCGAAAAACGTGAATCCGATGAGCAGGCCTAGGAGGGCGAGGATGGGGGCATCGATAATGCCGACGAACTCCTTGATGGAGCCGCGGCCAATCTTTTGGTGCCAGCGGCCGATCCGGTAGCCGAATTCCATGGCGAGCAGAAGGGCAAGGGCCACGCCGAGAAATACGGGGAACGACAGAAGAGAAGTGGCGTCGGGGCTGAAAAAAGTTACGGCGATCATTGATTTAAGGGGGAATGAGGAGTTGAGATTAAGATGAAGGGAAGGGTGAAGCCTAGGATTTTGAGGGAATCAAAAGGCCGCGGCTGAAGGAGACGAGGGACTGGTCGGAAGGTTCGTGCCACTGGACGGTGGGCTGGATCTCGGCCTTGAGTTTTTGGCCATGGAGAAGCGCGTGGAGGACGCCGACCCCGTCGAAATAGAAGCCGTTGGAGTTGGAGGAGAGGTGTTGGAAGAAATCGGGCAAAGTGTCCGAAGAAGCGACGCTCCAGAGGTGTTTTTCCCAAGAGGCAACGAGCTTGCGGACCTTTTCATCGGCATCGAAGGGATGCCGAAATCGAGGGCCGACATGGCAACCGTCGATGCTGGCGACCCAAGCGGTGTCGGGATCGTTGACGCCGGGAAGGCTGGCGAGCGCCTTGGCGAAAACAGCCGCGGGATCAGAATCGGGCGGCGGAACACCTCTTTCCACGAACTCCTGGAGACCACCACAAAGGACGGGAAGGACGGTGAAGGAGCGGTCGGGAAAGAATAGGTCGCGCAGGGCCTGAAGCCAGACGACGACGAATTCGATCGAATGTTCCCCCTGAAAGGCTTGGGTGTCCCGGACGAGCGGGAAGGGGCAGCGGGAGGTGAGGGCGTTGTGGAAGGCGTGATCCGGCTCGACTTCCCCCAAGGGTGTCTTGAAGCCGGCGGGCAGGCAGGAGAACTCGTCCCGGGAGCGATGGCCGACTCCGAGGATGATGATGCGAGAGGGAAACCAGCCAGCGTCCCGCCATTGGGCATAGGTTTCGGCGTAGAGGCCGAGGTTCACCCGGAAATCGATGTGGGGAACGATGGGGCGGCGGATCTCGTCGTTCCTCGCCTTGGCGGGGCGGACCTTCTTGAGGGCGGCGGCGAAGTGTTCCCGGGCTTGGGCGGGGTCGGCCGGGTAGCAGGCGCCGGCGCAGCGGGCAGTAAGGCGGGCGGGAGCGGAGGTCAGGCCTTCGGCAGGAGAGCCTCGACGGCTTTCCAGTCCACGAAGTTGAGGAATTCGTCGATGTAAGCGCCGCGGTTGGTGTAGAAGTCCGCGTAGTAGGCGTGTTCGTAGACATCGAGCCCGAGAACGGGGGTCACGCCCCAGACGGGGTAGGTGTTCTGGGCATCGCCGATATAGTTGAAGAGCTTCTTGGTGCCGTGGTCGAACCCGGTCCAGGCCCAACCGCGCGCGGCGATGCCGGTGGCCTTAAGGTCCTTTTTGTAGTTGTCGAAGGAGCCGAAGTCCTTGTCGATCTGCTGGGCGATGCGGCCGACGGGTTTCCCGTCGCCGCCGAGGATCGAGAAGTAGAGTTCGTGGTTCTTGAGGCCGCCAACGGCGAAGGTGAAATCCACCTTAAGGGCGCGGACGGTCGAGTAAATCTGGTTCGCGACGGCGGGGTTGGCCGGGTCGGGCACGCCGAGTTTCTCGATTTCGGCGAGGATGCCGTTGCTCTTATTGACGTAGCCCGTGTAGAGCTTGAGGTGTTCCTCGTGGGTTTTGTCTGAAATTTTTCCGGTTTTCCCCTTCACTTTGGCGAGAAGGGCTTCCTGCTGGTTGGGATAGGTGTGGGCCATGTCAGTTCTCCGTTTTGAGGTTAGGTCGAAATCATAAACTTGGTGTGAGCAGGGTCAAACCTATGGTTCGTTTACGTTTAGGTTTACGTTTACGAGGGTTTTAGATCCTGAGGTTGCTGCGGGCGGCGGCGGCGATGACGGCATGGGAGAGGCCGGTGGAGGTGGCGAGGCGGCGGCAGTCCTCGTCCTCGGGATGGATCTGCACGATTTTGTCGCCGAGGTAGCCGAGTTTTACCCGGACGGGGCCGTGGGGGGTTTGGACAGTTTTCTCTTCCCGGCGGAGGGTGCGGCGTTCAACCCGTTCCATGCGGAGACCGAAGGCGGTCGTTTCACATAGAACAGCGGATCCGAGTTTTTCGGCGTCGGCCGGAAGAGCAAGGACGGTGAGGAGATGGCCGGGACGACCTTTTTTCATGACCAGCGGTGAGACGGCGGCGTCGAGAGCGCCTGCCGCCATCAACCGGTCGATGGCGTGGGCCAACTGCTCTCCGGTGATGTCGTCCAAGTGGGTGCGGATTTCCACGACCGTGTCCGAGTTGGCCCCGCCGGAAACAGAAGCCCCTCCAAGGAAGGCCCGGAGGACGTTGGGACGGTCGGACAGATCCCGGGTGCCGAGCCCATAGCCAATTTTGTCCGCGGCGAAGGATTCGAGGGTTCCAAACCTTTTCACGAAGTGGGCCAGGATGGCGGCGCCGGTGGGGGTGGTGAGCTCGTGCGGAACGTCCAGCTGACGGATGGGAATGCCGCGGAGGATTTCAGCGGTGGCCGGGGCGGGGAGAGGGAACTTTCCGTGGGCGCACTGGATCGTGCCGGTGCCATCGACGGGAACGGTAGCGGTGATCTCCGTGAGCTTTAGGTGATGAATGCCGGCGGCGGCGCAGACGAGATCGACGATCGAGTCCACGGCGCCGACTTCGTGAAAGTGGACGGTCTCGACGGGGACACCGTGGAGTTTGGCTTCGGCCTCGGCGACCCGCTGGAACATGGCGAGGGCGGAGTCGCGCAACTCCGGGGCGAGCCCGGACTTTTTCAGGAGATCCCGAATTTCCGACCAGTTGCGGCCGTGATGGTGGTCGTGGTGGTGATGAGAATGGTGGTGACCAGATTCCTCGATGAGGAAGCGGGTTCCGGCCAGCCCCCCG
>Ga0214923_10007355_pt1 | contig 12027 bp, 8 predicted proteins | sample LL1510_MetaG_FD_177993 | JGI IMG/M metagenome (GOLD analysis project Ga0214923, IMG submission 177993) | Freshwater microbial communities from Lake Lanier, Atlanta, Georgia, United States - LL-1510 | ecosystem: Environmental > Aquatic > Freshwater > Lake | place: USA: Georgia | collected 2015-10-15 | reverse complement strand
AATATTAGTATTTTAAGTTGTATTAATAACATTTTAAGCATCTTAATCAGTTTTATGTTAAAAATATGTAACATATTATTTTAAATCTGATGTTGTTTATGATGCATTTGTTGATTAAATTGGAACACTACATTTTAATAAATTTGCAACATCATCTTATGTTAATTTATCTGTTTTTTGATCTAATTTTTTTAATTCATCATCCATACCTCCAATAGCTTATAAATTTGCTTAAAAATTATTTACTAAATCAACACCTAATACAATTTTCTTTAAATCTAAGAAATCTTAACATTAAACATATTATTTAACATCTGATGATAATGTTATTGGATAAACTTAATCTCCAAGTAATTTTTGTGAAATTGTTACATCATTTGCATTTTTAGTATATGTTGATAATTTAGTATTTATATTATTAATTGAAGTTAAATTAGTTGAAATATCTGTTGTATTTTATGCAATATTTGTTTCATTTATTGTTGTTCTACCTTTCAAACTTGTAATATCTGTAGTATTTGTTGTAATTTTACTATTTAAACTTGTTAAATTTACAGCCATTTATTGACCATAACCTGAAATTGTTTATAAAAATGGATATGTTGTTTCAATTGGTGTACTCATTATTCTTTTATTTATATAAAAAAAAATAAACAATCTTATTTCATTCATTATTAATTTTGTTATTAAAATAATTATTCTATTGAAAAATTTGATGGTTATATTTATGCACACATATATATAAATATATTTAATATATCATTATTCATTATTTATTAATTATTAGTTTATTCTTATGTTTATTATACTGTTTATGTTTATGTTTATAAACATATATCTTAATTGAAAATGTTTTTTTTATTCTTTAATTTATTCATAATATTTTTTATTATATATATAAAATAACAACATGTAATAATAGCAATAAACACAAGAATAATCATATAATTATATTTAAATAATATCATTTGTAATGTTAATATTAAATTATATTCACTAATAATATGTTAAATATTGTAATAGTTAAGAAAATAATAGAATATTATAAAAATAAAAAAAATAAAGTATTAAATAATATGATATTTTTAAAGCTATTATATTAAATATGAATAATAAATCATAATAATCAAATGCATCATTTAATAATAAAAAAATGTAATAAATATTTATGTAAAATTCATAAGATGAATAACCAAAAAAATTATAATCAATATGAAATATTATAATCATATTTTTTTTATTAAAACTAATAATAATAATCCTAATAATAAATATTTATAAAATTATTTATTATCAATATTAAATATATCTGATACATAATTATAAATATTATCTAAATTAAATTCTTTTTATTTTTCTTCATATCTTTATACATCTTCTTTTGTAATTATTGCATTTGATAATTTTTAAATATCAATTTTTTAATATAAAGTAGGATCAATATCTGGAGAATATAATGATAATCCTTATGTTATCCCCGATAATAAATCATTGTTAAAAGCTTATTAATATATTAATTAATTTTTATATCTATCACTTGAATAATTCATGTTTTTATTTAAATAAAAAAAATATTTAATTTATTCATAATCCTTATATTGAACTTCCAAAAACTAGTGATTTAAGAGGATTTTAAATAAACATAGCTGAAACATAAGCTAATAATGATGAAATAACAATTTTATTTTAATCTTTATTTCCTAGTTATCCACTATATTTGGTTAAATACCAATTTTAATATAACCAATTATATACAATAGTTGAAACAATAGGCTTTATTAAATTTTAATATGGTATATTATACATTAACATATCATTAATATAACAAACTAAAACATTAGATATTCCGAATAAATTTCCTGAATATAATGCTTATGACATATTTTTTTAATATACAACTTGATCAATAACACTCATTGAAACAGTTGTTGATAGATATTCACTTATATATTTATAGATATCATATGAAGAATTTTAACTCATTTTTTATATAAACAAAAAAAATATTTATTTTCTTAAATCATAATTCTTTATACTTTTCTTAAAATGATTAATTAATTTTAATATTATCAATATTTTATGATGCTTATTAAAATATTTTTTATTATTAATATTTCATATAATAACATTATAATAATTTAGTTAATAATAATATTTATGGTGTTGTATATTTTGAAATATCCAACTCGCAAATAAATTATTTTAATATATCATTAAATTCTTTATCTTATTATATTTCATTTTTATATGTGTTTCTTAAATCAATTTTAGTAACCATAAATATAATTTATTCAAAAACTTCAATAAATTTTTCAATAACTTAAATACTAATTTTATTTGTATTATTAACTTATAATTCAAATCTAATTTATTCTAAAATAATTTATAATTTAACTAATGGATATACAGATAATTTTTATTCAAAATATTTCTTTTATTTTTAACTTCCATATATAATTTCTAATTATATTGGAAAACAATTAATATATTATCTAATTTTGATTATTAATGTTCTTTTTTATTATAATTCATCTGTATTAATTTAATCAATGTTTTTATACATTAATGAATTATTTAATTATCTAATTTATGATTTATTTGATTAAATATTATTATCATTAATAGTATTATTATTTTATTATGTTTATAATATTGAATTATTTAAAAATTAAGATTATTAATGATATTTAGATTATTTAATAATTGATTTTTATGATATAATACTTATTTCACTTTATTAATCATTTAATTAATCATTTTATTATTCATTTTATTAATCTTAAACATCAAATTATAGCTTTTAAATTAATTCATTATTAACATTTTATTTTAAATCAATTATAGCTTATTTTTATTATTCTAATTATTATTTAATTGTTTCTTATGTTAATGTTTCATCATTAGATTCATTTTATGATTATTCTTATGATTATGATTAATCTTATATTTATGATTAATTTTATGTTTCATTATTTAATTAAGTTGATTATTTTCTATGTTTTTATAATAGATTAAAAACTTTATTTCTTGTTAAATTTAATTATTCACCAATCTATTTTTATGTTATTTTTGGATTTTCTTATTATAATTATAATATTTAGTCAATCAATTATTATTTATCTTAATTCATTTTTAAATAATAAAAAAAATACAATATATTCATTCTTACTATTTTTATTCTTACTATTATTAATGATTGATATATAAATTTTTAAATTAAATAAACATATTATAATAATCATTTATTTTTTAATAAATAGTTTAATCTTAATCTTTTATACATAATTCATTCATTAAATCAATAATTTATTATTATTTATTTGATTCATCTAATTATAAAATATATAATATTATTTCAAATATAGTTCTATTTTTAAATGATTAAAATTTATGTTTTTATTCTTATGGTGTTACTTATTCTAAATATTATTTAAAATTAGTTATTTTTTATTCAATAAATTTTATATTATTTTCCATATTTTTATTGTATAAAAAAATAACAAATAAATTATATCATTCATATTACCATTTCACTCGTATTGAAACAGTAATACAACATTTTAATTATCTAAATAAATTAATTAATTTTAATACATTAATTAAATATGTAAACTATTAGTTTCTTATTATATTTTTACACTATTTATTTAATCAAATTATTAATTTGAATAATATATTTATATATTATTATTATTTTGATCAATAGGAACTAAAAATTAAAATTATTAACTATTTTCTCTATTTTTTATAATACTATTAACATCTATTTCATTAATTTATATTTAAACATATTTTTATGAATAATCAGTTATCATTTATTAAGCTTATGTAAAAGTTGAATTATTTATAATTAAATCTTATGTTATTCCTAAAAATTGATTTTATTTAATCATTGTTATTGTTGAATCTAATGATTTAAATTCTATACGGTTATTACTCATATTTAATTAACAATCTATTTTTTTACTAAATGTTGATGATTATTATTTAATATATTCAGATAATTCAATATGTGAATAATATCTATCTTAAAAATCAATAGTATATGTAGTAGTACCAGATATATATTATAATGATGTTAAATTATTTACTTTTTATTATAATATTGGTATTTATGCATGAATTAATTTAATATATTTATTTATAACTAATTTAGTATTTAAATATATAGTAAATGAATTACTATTTTCATTTTATTATTTAAATTAACTATCAACTAATAATAATTTTGACATATTTTTATAAATATAAAAAAAATAATTATATTAATTATCTCAAACTATCTATTCTTTTAATTAATTATTTTAAACAGAATTTAATCCATAACTAAATAATACAACAGATAATTAATATAATTATGATTAATCTTAAGTTGCAGAATTTATAGTAAAATTAATATTTAAACCTTAATTATTTAAATTTAAAATTCCAGATGGTATACCTTCATATATTGATTACATAGGATTATTACAAAAATTAGCAATAACATAATAAGAATGTGAATTATAAAATTGATATTATGATAAATATTTATCAACTAACATAATTCTATTATCATAAGCACTAAAATCACTATTTGCAGATAATAATTAACCAGAATCATCAGTTATATCAAAAGTTTCAATTAAATTTTTAACTTCAGGATTTAATCCAACATATAATTTTTATACATAATCACTTTATGGAACTAATTTAAACATAATCATAAATATATTTTTGTTATAATCAATTTTAACACTATGTTTTTTACCAGATTATATAACTTATTATAATGGAATTTTCTTTTCAATCATTACACAATTAATATGATCTAATTTATTTTATTTTACATGTAATTATTTTAATTTAGGTAGTTAAACAACATCACATAATAAATAACATTTATTTAATAGAATACTATTTTAATAATCACTATTATAAGAAGCATAATTACTAAATTTAACATCTAATTTTAAATCACTTTATAAATCTTTTAATAATTAATGTCTATATGAAAATGGAATTTCATAATATATTTTTTTTGTATCTTTAGCTGATATTGCATCACTTCCATTATTTCCAAAAGAATTATAAGGAATATTTTTTGAAGAATATTATAATTTTGTTAATTCTGTTTATGAACCATTAGGAATATTCATAACATTAAATAAATATAATGCTTAAGAAGAAATTGTTGATTATACTTAATCACTACCATCATTCCATTATACTTAATCTATCATAAAACATGCTGGTTTTATACTATGTTCACTAGTATCATTATTAAATAATTCTATTACTAAAATAACTTTATCTATACAATCAGAATTTCCCATATTATTTTTAATATTAAAAGTTACAGTTCCACCTGTTTAACATACAGTTTATGAAAAACTATTTTCAGCATTTATGATTTTTTATAAATGAACATCTTAATTTTATAAATGATATTATTAATGTTACATATTCAAAATCCCTTTATTTGATTTAACTTTAACAACTTATTTTTCATGATGATGTTAAGGTTAAATAGTTAAATGATCAAAATTTTTATTTTAAAGTACATTATTGTCAAAATAATTAGATTACATTATGTTTTTATTATATAAAAAAAAAATGAATTAACAATAAGATCAAAATTTATTAACAATTGATTTAAATAATAAAATGTAATCAATAGATGTTAATGAATAAGAATTAAAAATTAACAATAATTATGTCATAATTTCTCGTAAAAACACAGGTAAAACAAATATAAGTTTAAATATTCTTAATAAATTATGTTAAGAAAATGAAGTTGATTAAATAATTTGTTTTTCAGATACAGCATAATTTAATGAATAATTTAATTTCTTATAATAAGAATAAATATATTAATCATCTTAAATTGATAGTCATTTAACAATAATAATGAATCATTAAAAAGAATAAAGAAAATTGAATAAATGTAAAAATATAATTATTATATTTGATGATATCAATTTAACTAAATAATCTAAAGTTTTATCATCATTAATATGTATAAATAGGCATTTAAGAATAACTAATTTAATAATAGTTTAATACCCAAGAACATTAATTTCATCATAAATTAGATGTAATATTGATTATTGTTATTTTAATTAAATGAATTTAGAAGCATGTGAAACAGTATATTCAATGATTTATACACCAATAACATTAAAATAATTTATATAATTTATTGATTTAAATACAAAAGATAATAGATATAATTTTATTTGTTATGATACAAATTCTAAATAATAATAATTATTTTAATTAATCACATGTAAAGAAATTAAGATTGTTAATAATAAAAATATTAAAAAGAAAAAGAATAAAAAATGATAATGTGAACAAAGTGAACATTCCTGAACAAAGTGAATGGTGATATTGATAAATGTTTAATTTTTTTTATATTAATAAAAACATATAATGTCATTATTAATAAAGAAAACTAAAGCTAAATTAACATCAGAACTACCATAATCAGCAAAAATATTTAAAGGGAATAATGGAAATTGGAATGAAGATTTTGATGAAGTTATTTATACTAATTTTACAACATTTGTACCATAAACAGATATTGATTATTAAAATTTTGAAACTATTAAAGCAAATATGTTATTTAAATCAAATTTAAATTAAATAGATGATTTTTAAGATGCATATAGTGTTAAACCAAAAGATTTAGCATAATTAACTAAAGAATCAGGTGGAAATCCATTATAAAGAAGAAAATAAGATGCTTAAATTTTACTTAATGAATTATCAATATTTTATTTAAGATTAATCAATTTTATGCATTGGTAATATGAAGATGATTTTGATAATAAAGGATATCCTAAATAAATAAGATTAAATTAATAAGCAAATTTACATTAATCAGAAGAAATATTAAATAGATATTGGCCAAAATTGTAAGAATTAATGGTTAATATTATGACTTATAAAACATCAGGTGTAGTTGTATAAAAATAATTAGAAATTTCAGAAGAAAATATGTTATAAAATTATAATTAAACACTTGGTAAAACAACAGAATCATTAAAAAAACCAAAATTAAAAACAAGTAAAAAATCTAAAAAAGAAGAATGAACAAAGTGAATATATTATATATTATTTTTTTTATATAAATAAAAACAATGTTATAATAAACATATTAAAAATTCTAACCAAAATAAGATTATTATTTATCAGATAAAAATAAATTAATAAGTTCATTTAAATAATTTTATTATCCATTAAAGGATTTAAAAGGTTTAAAATCATAAGAAGTTGAAATTGATGAAAAAGATTAAGATGGAAATTAAAAAAAAGTTAAAAAAGATTTATTATATGTAAATTAAAAAACATATTTAAATGATGATTTTGTTAATGTTTAACGTATGTATGAAGATACTTTAGAATATTAAAGATTTGTTTCTAAAATTGAATAAGATTATAGTGATTTTGGATCATTATTATTTTAGAAAAAAGCACATGTTTATAAAAAATGTTATATATAATTAAGTAAATTTTTATTATAATTATTAACATAATTAATGTATGAATTTGATGAAAATAATCTACCAAAAATTGAAGAACATGATACAGGAAATGGTAAAATATATAAATATAAATATGATAATAAATTAGCATTTACAGAATGTAAAGAAATTGTATTTGATTTAGAAAAAGATATTAGATTAGCATTAGAACGTGTTATTGAGAAAAAATATCCAATTCCTAACGCAACAAAGAATTTAACAGATAAAAAATGATTAAATTAATTATTATTGTTATTTTTTTTATTATTAAAAATATGGATAAAGAATTAGATTAATTTTATCAAAAATAGTTTTAATAAGATATAAAACCAAAAATTTAAAATGTAAAAAATACTAAATTATTATCAAAAAAAGTTTAATAAATACCTAGTTAATATATACCATAATATGTATAATAAAAATAAAAATAATAATAATCTTTATAATAATCTTTATAATAATCATAATCATAATCTTAAATTGATGAAAATGAATATTTGGATGAAGATTAAATAAATGAATTTTAATAAATTGAAGATACTTAATATTTATCATTAAAAGATTTTTATTTATTTAGAAATATTAATGAAAAAATTATGAAATATTAAACTAATTAAATAAATAAAATTTTAGAAAGATTAGATAAAATAGAATAATCATTATAATAAAATAATGATAAAAAACCAGATGATGATAATGATGGTATTAAAAATAAAATTAATGATTAAAACAAAAAAATTGAAGATTTTATATAATCATATAATAGTAAAAAACCAGATGATGATAATGATGGTATTAAAAATAAAATTAATGATTAAAATAAAAAAATTGAAGATTTTATATAATAATATAATAATAAAAAACCAGATGATAATAATGATGGTATTATGAATAAAATTAATGATTAAAATAAAAAAATTGAAGATTTTATATAATCATATAATAGTAAAAAACCAGATGATAATAATGATGGTATTATGAATAAAATTAATGATTAAAATAAAAAAATTGAAGATTTTATATAATAATATAATAGTAAAAAACCAAATGATGATCCTAATAAATAAAAAATAGAAGAATTAAATTCAAAAATAGATAATTTTATATAATAATTTGGTAAGAAAAAAACAGTTAAAGAATAATAAATTACACCAATTACTTAATTTTAATATAGTGATTTAATTGAAAAATTTAATGGATTTTAAAAATAAATAGATGATGTTTCATTTAAAGATGTAATTGATGTAGATTAAATTGAAAAAAATATATCTAAAAATTTATCTCAAACATTAATAGAATATGTTGATAATGTTAAAAATACATTAAATTAATAATTCAATAATTTTAAACTATTTGATTATTAAAATTTTGTTAATTTAATATAATAAATTGAATAATAAATAAATTAATATAATAATAAATTCTAATTAATAGATACAGAATTTTAATTATTTAAATAATATATTGAAAAAATACCTACTACATAAGATAAAAATTAACTTAATTTAGAAATGTTTAAAATGTTTACTGATGGATTATCAAAATTATAAACAAATAAAAATATAACAAATTATGGTAATTTAAAATCAAATATTACTGATTAATCAAATACTAATAATGATTCATCATAATAATAAAATAGTGTAGATAATTCATATAATTAAAATTAATAAGATTTGTCATAATAATCAAATATTAATAATTCATAATAATATTAAAATTAAGATTAATCTTTAACAAAATAAAATATTGATTCATCATAATAATATGTAAATAATTAATTTGATAGTAGTTATAAAAATTAATAAAATTATTAACCATAAACATTTTAAAATTATTAACCATAATCATATTAAAATTATTAACCATAAATGACATTTAGTAATCAATAAAATCCATAAACTACATTTTCAAATAATTCATTTTATCCAGATAATAACTAAGGTGGTTAACAAATTCCAGTATAATAACAATAATAATAATAAACACCATTTTTATCAAAAGATTTATCATAATAATATTAATAATAATAAAATAATTTATTTAATAATAATAATCTATAATAATAAAATATACCATAAGCTAATTTATTTATTAATTAACCATAATAAAATTAATAATAAACATAACATTAAATTAATTTATAAAAACCAAATGGTCAATTTTAAAAAATAGATTAATCAAATAAAGCATAAATATATTTATAAACTTAACTACCATAATATAATAAATAATAAAATGTTAATAATTAATTATTTTTATAAGCATAATAAACATATTATAATTTAATATAAACTAATAAAATGGAAAATTATAATTCATTATTAGAATAATTACAAAATGTATATCCAAATTCATAAGATCCATTAATTGATTTTATTAGTGAAATTTATAGTTTATCATCATAATAATAATCATAAGAAGATTTTTAATTATAAATTATATATTTATAATAATTATTATTTTATTATTTAGAATACACAAAAAAAGTATAATGATAAAAAAAAAACTATTTTTTTTATCAAATTGTTTATAAAAATAACTATTATTTACAAATTAAACATTTATAATTATTATCATTTTTCATATATTCATTATAACAATTTTTACATATTTTATTTAAACATGTATTTGAACAATTAAATTAATTTATTTCACATTCATTTAAACAAATTTAACATTGATCTTATACTAATTAAATATCATTAATGATTTTTCTTTCATACTAATAATGAATAAATTCATGAATATCTTTAACTTATTTCATTTTTAAATTTAATTACATTGGTTATAATATTGATTTTTAACTAACATTTTATAAATCATTTAAATTATATTACATAATATTTATTGATAATTTATATTATAAATTTAATGTTCTAGTTAATATTTTGTATATATTAACATAATATGCATAATATTAATTATTTTATGATATTTCTAAATTATAATCAACATATGTTAATTATATACTATCATATTAATAATTTATTTTAATATCAACTAATTTCTTTAATTATATAAATGTTTACAATTAATTATTGTTTATGTTATTATAAATATATTCTTAAACTATTGAATTTATATCCATTGTATTTTTATTATATAAAATAAAAAATATTTTTTTTATTTTATTATTAAAAAAGAAATGAGTCAAATATAAAAATAATAATATTACAACATTATAAAATAATTAAGTTTAAAATATAATTATATTTAAAAACCAAAATATTAAATATCATTAAATGATATGTAAAATATATTAATATCATCTATAAAATTAGTTTTATTAATGAAAAAATGTGTTAATAAAATAAAAAATATTGTTAAATAAAAATATTAATAAAAACTATTTGATTATAAAATAAATGAATATAAATAATAATGTATTATTAAAGATTAAAGTATTTAAATATTCAATATGTAAAAAACAATAGATGAATAATCATATAAAATATAAATGTAATAAAAAGAGTTAACTAAATTAAATAACAAGATTAAATAATATAATAATATATAATAAGATGATTTTAATATATGTTAAAATAGTGATACATATAATGTTATTACAAAAATGAGTAATCATAAACAAATGTAATATTTTAAAGATAAATTATAATAAATAATTGATGGTGAATTATCATTTAAACATAATAAAAAACAAATATTTAATTAATTAAATTAGTAAAAATTTAGTAGGATTTTATTAAATTGACCATTCACTTTGTTCAGGAATATTCATTTCATTCACATTATTTTTTATTTATTATTTATTTTTTTTTATTTTATATTATGGTATAAAAAGATGATGAAATTATTTACTAAAGCAATTATTTAAAAATATAAATTTTATAATCAATTTGAAATTTAATTAAAAAGATAAATTTAATAACAAAATAGAATTTATAAAATTAGTATTGAAGGTAATATATCAGCAGGAAAATCAACAATTATTTCAAAAATTAAATAATAATTTGAAAATAATAATGATATTATTTATATTGATGAATAAGTAAATGATATTGATATTTAAAAAACATTAAATTTATTTTATAATGATATGAATAAATACGGTTATTTATTATAATAATTATTTTTAAATAAACGTATCAATTATACAAATTAATGTGTTAAATAACATTATTTATAATATAATAAATATCCAAAATTAATTATTTATGATAGATCAATTTTAGCATGTATTAAAGTATTTAGTAAAAATTTAGTTAATAAAAATATCATTTCATAATAATAATATGATTTATTAATGTAATAATATATTTAATATATTTATTAATTTAAATATTTAGATTCAGATATTTATATTTATATTAATTAATAAAATATTGATATTTGTTAAAATAGAATTAAATAAAGAAACAGAAATTTTGAATTGAATATTTAAGATGAATATTTAAATTAATTATAATAATTATATGATGAATTTATTTATTAATCAGATAAACATTATATTGAAATTGATAATAGTGTTGATATTAATAGTATAGAATATAAATAA
>Ga0214923_10007354_pt1 | contig 12027 bp, 8 predicted proteins | sample LL1510_MetaG_FD_177993 | JGI IMG/M metagenome (GOLD analysis project Ga0214923, IMG submission 177993) | Freshwater microbial communities from Lake Lanier, Atlanta, Georgia, United States - LL-1510 | ecosystem: Environmental > Aquatic > Freshwater > Lake | place: USA: Georgia | collected 2015-10-15 | reverse complement strand
ACAGCTTTTAATGAACCAATCACACATGAAATAGGTCCAAGCACCCCACGTAATTCACAACTATCTGAACCAACTTCATAGGATGGAAATATACAGTTCAAGCATGGATGATGTGGCATCATCGTACACACTTGTCCATCCCAAGCAACTGCTGAACCAAATATATAAGGAATACCAAGACGTTTACAATACAAATTTACCATGACTTTCGTACGTGCAGAATCCATACAATCGACAACAGCATGAACAGGTTTGTCACCTTGATGAATGATCGTGTGAATATTTGTATCTGAACAAGCTTCTACTACAGTTGTGATTGTAATACCAGGTTGATGTTGTATACACCATTCTTTTAACACATTCGCTTTGTATGAACCAATGTCTTGCTTTACATATGAAAGTTGTCGATGTAAATTGGATTCTTCTACTTTGTCGTAATCGACTAACACAAGATGACCTACACCTGAAGAAGCTAAATGCATGGCAACAATACACCCTAATCCACCACATCCAAGAATCACAACGGTTGATGAGTGTAATTGAGCTTGTTTTTGAGTTCCAAATTGATATAATTGATGATGATTACGAAACATATGTTAATATTTGATAAGATCCAATTGCAATTAAATCTGCAAAAAACTTTAATTCAAAAAAATTTGTCAACACAAATGAAACAAGTACAATCAGTCTCAAACCCATCTCAAAAACAACGATATAAACAACTGCAACTTCAAAATGGTCATCTATATGAAGGAAAAGTACACAAAGGTTTCTTAACAGTTAATAAATCTTTTATGTATTCACCTTCTTTCTTACACATTCTTAAACTAATTTAAAGGATTATGTAATACTAACTACACACTTATGAATTCAATTTATTATTGTATGAATGAATGACAAACGGAAATCAAGTACGTCTAAAAAACGCTCCTTAAGCAAGTGTAACAGAGACGATATATTTACAACCTTATCAACACATTCATCAAGTTCATCTTTAACAGAAAATGTAAATGGCTTGGATAATACTTGGATGTTACGAACTAAAGACGTTGCCAATAAATTGTGGATACCAACAGTAACTGATTCTTCGGATTTACACACGAATTCTTTACACGGATCATTTACAAACAACAAGTCTAACTCTTGGTTCAATATTAAACAATGGATTCCTCAACAACCTATAAAAATGCAAAACATACAATTACCTTCATTAACATCATTAGCATCTTCAACTACGCAATCATCTTGCAACGATAGTAAAGATCTTGAACCCAAGAAGAAAAAGATCAAAGTCAATCCTGCTAAAAAGACTACAAAACCTACTCCTAATCAACACCGAAAAATCAAACTTAACTTTAGCCAAGAAGACAAAAAAACTATACTTAAATGGTTCGGGTGTGCTCGTAAAACTTACAACTGGGCTTTAGCTTGTATTAAAGCTAAACCAAAAGAGTACAACATCAATATGATTTGGTTACGTAAGCGCTTCATTAACAAGTGCAATATGCCTAAGAAATTCACTTATTTACTTGACTGTCCTAAAGAGATACGTGATGGAGCAATTAATGATTTGGTTGGTGCTTATAAATTAAATATGGACAAGCTTAAAAACAACCCACATTTCAAGTATGATATTAAGTTTAGATCTCGTAAAGAGAATCAAAGTATATACATTGGTGCAGACAGCGCTGGGTTTAAAAAAACTGAAAGCAATCATATGAACGATTGGAACAAAGGACAGTTGAAAATATACCCTTCCAAGCTATTGTCAATCATCAAATTTTACACACGAAAACGAAATAAAAATAATGTCAATATACCAAAGTATGACTGTAGATTGAGCATGAATCAACTAGGTGAAATATACTTGCATATACCCCAATTCAGAGAAGTAAGGTGCGATAACCAAGCACCTGACAACTCGAAAATTGCAAGCATTGATCCAGGTGTTCGTACCTTTCTAACTGTATACTCAAATCAAGTCGGTGTAGCTTATAAACTAGGCGATAATGACATCGGACGTATCATGAGACTTGGATATTGGCTAGACAAACTTGTATCTAAGTTGAGTTTAGTCAAAAAACATAGTCAAAGACGTAGAGTAAAACGTGCCATATTACGTCACAGGCAAAGAATAAAACATATAGTAGATGAAGTTCATTGGAAATGTATAAAATTTTTAGTAAATAACTTCACAACTATATACTTGCCAAAGTATAACTCTAGTCAAATGGTGTTACGTAAGTCTCGTAAGATTAACAACAGGGCCGTCCGTATGATGTTAAGCTGGCGTTTTTATGGGTTTAAACAACGTCTTGTTCAACAAGCTGAACTTGCAAACGTCAATATAATAGATTGTACAGAAGAGTATACAAGCAAGACTTGTGGTCAATGTCACACAGTTAAAACCAACTTGGGTAGTTCAAAGAAGTTTATTTGCAACAAGTGCAGTATACAAGTAGATCGAGACTTGAATGGTGCGCGTAACATCTTTATCAAGAACTTTTTTGAAGGTAAAATAATTACCGAGGGATTGAAGGTGAATAGCCTTTGATCTCATTGCCACGCTAGGCCTTTATTGAATCTAACGATTTAATATTGCATGACTTAACTTTGACAAGATAAATATATGCTGGAAATTCGAAAGAATGGAAGGTCGTATAGTTATTGTTTGAGTCAAAGGTTACTTGCTTAAACATTAAGTAACAAACATGAAGTAAGAAACACTAAGTTTAAATTTAGCGGATATGGCGTGATGCATTTGAAAGATCAAAATCAAGTATACAAAGGAGAATTTGAAGATGGTTATTGCCATGGACATGGACGACTTCTGTTTCAAGACCCGAATCAAGTTATTTGGTATGACATACCAGTTCAATACGACAAAGATCAAATGACTCCTTTTTCAAGTCGATTGTTAAAGACATTATGTAATAGCACAAGAAAAGAAGAAGCTCCGAAATCAAAACTGGATGAATGTAGATTGAAAGTATTTGCCACATTGGCTATTTTACGGTTGTAACCTTATTTTTTTTTGAAGATGTTGTTGTTGTTGATGATGCATATGAATAAAACATACCTAGTTTATTTTGTTTATTCTTTACGCGTTTACTCTTTGATGTCCAAGTTAAAATGTTTGGCAAGCATCGTGAATGAACCATATGATAAAGATGCGGATAAGGTTCGTAGCCACATACCTCGAAAGAATCCATGAATACCACGTTGATGATATAACAGCTTCGTAATGTCCTTCAAAGAAGCGTTTACGGGGATTGTGGTACTACCTACTTTTGTGCCTCGAGATTGATAACAAGTACGTATTGTGTCAACGGGAGAAACAAACAATGAAGAAGCAACACCTGCTACTGCACCTGCAATATATGGATGAATTCCTTCGTCAGAGAAACATCGTGAGTAGGCATTCATAACTAAAAATTCAGCTATACCTGAAGGAACACTGATAGACAAAGTAGGTAACAAACCAACAAAAAATCCACGATATCCATTGGTTTGCACGATGTGTTTATACGCTTGTACGACACTCGATGTTTGAAGCAAATTACATCTCATGCGTAATGTATCACCAGGAACCATACACACATCATGACACAACCTACCTGCTACACCATACAACGATACCTGAAACGCATCAGTCGCTTGTTGTGATTTTTGATAACAGGAAAATAATCCTACATGACCAAATGCAACACCTAGTGTAGAAGGAACAAACCCTTTGTATAAACTACCTATGTTTTTCAACTTAGTAAATCTATTTACACTATTTACACTTTTTAAGTGGTTCACTCGTTGATGAGAGTACTGGTGAAAATCTAACAAAGAACGTGGAGCTAACGAAATTAAATGTTCTGCACAACCGACAGCTGAACCATAAATAACCGTGTTATAGTCCATCAAGTAATAACCAAATGAAACTCACGTGTTAAATGCCAAATTATAAAAATAAAAATCATTTTATAAACATGCATCGTCAATTACCATAAGTTGTTGTGCAATGTGAACTTACATCTACACTTACACACCTATACTTTCACACCTACACTTATACACCTATACTTTCACACCTACACCTACACACCTATACTTTCACACCTACACCTACACACCTATACTTTCACACCTACACTTATAATAAACCACCACCAAACACATTAGGTTGTTGTTCCATCTTTGCACGTTTGGTTGTATCCACACTAAGCTTTAATACGTTCACAATATCTGCTATAGATTTACCTTCTTCTTGTGCTCTTGCAAACGATGGTTTATAATCTACCATTAAACTGTCATACATTTCAGTAATGCAACAAGGCAATTGACCTTTCTTTTCATAACAAAATGCAACAAACGCTTCTCTTGTTGGAACTTGGTTGTATCGAATAATAAACATCAAAAAGTACTTCAAACAAGGAAAGTCTGTAGTTGGACTTTTGTATTTATAACGTTGTAATGCACTTTCTTTCCAACTTACTTCACGTTGAAGTTCTTCATCAAAGTACACACTTTGTGGACGAAATGTTGCATAACAAATAGGTATGACGTAATCAAGAGAGTTGATTTGTGTCTGCTCCCACTTCCAAACATTTTTAACCTCGAGAGGTGGGTGTAAACTTGTATCATCGGTAGATGGAACAGGAATATCTGACGCTGATTTATTAGGTGATACTTGTTCAAATATATTGTACATATGAGCTGTAGAAATAGGTTCATGTACTTTGACTTGTTCTTGGATGGTAGCAAGTATAGAAGGAGCATTACCGACATTCATATTTGAATTTGTATTGATGGTGTCCAAACGTTCATCTAGAATGACAACTACAGGTACTTGTGTTGATGGTTGTGTTACCGTAGGTCGTAAAACAAGATGGTTCTGATACAAAGCTTGTTGAGCACGTTTTAAGAACTGTGCATGTTTTGGGGATTGTTTTACATAGGATAATGAACTTAATATCCAACGTAAAAGTGCAATATACTTGTCAAATTTTGGTGAAATACTTTGTTCACTGAACAAGAAAGCAACCAACTCACGTATGTATTGAATATGAGGCATGTGAAAACGTATAGGATCACTAGCTGCATTGTGCTGATACGCGTGACTTGCTAGGATGTACCATAGTGCAATGTCTGTTGATACTTTTGTAGTGACAAGAGTTACAAGTCCTGTTAAACTAGCATAGGTAGTTGTATTTGCTAAACGGTAACGCAAATGACGTTCAATATGTTCTTGATGTTCTTCCAAGTACGGCAATTGCTTGGCAATCATATACACAACACAAAACCATAAGTTGCTGTTACCCAATTGTTTTTTGTCTGTGAATAAACAACTCATTGTATAGTTGCCAACTTCAATATGGTTTTGCGTCGTACCCAATGGAATGACACCAAGTAAGCGATTTCGTGTATACGGATTTTTTCCATCATATTCACCGTAGTGTTGTAAACCAATCATTTGGTTGATGACTTTCTTGCATTTATCCACTAAGGCAGGCACTTTGAGTAAACGCAAGGGACATTCTAAAATGAACTCAACAAGATCTTTCTCCACATCGAACAAGATCGGTTTGGTCTCATCAATCAAGATACCTGGCCAATCGTTGTCCAATAACACAGGACACACAAACTCTGTTGTTTCTTTACTTGATGCGTCAACAACAAGTTCTTTGTCTTCAACGTTGTCTGCACGAGAAGCTTGATTGGAAGCAATCACGTTGGTAGAAAATGTTCTACGTAGATCACCACATAAACTAATCAATTGATCAAACTTACGGTTGACTTCACCTATATTTGCATCAGAATTAAAATATGCTTTAGTCATCGTTGTAGCTACATTTATTGCTTCTTCTGTCTGCATATTATTATTATCGAGTAATGTTCGTATCGTTTTGTTGTAATCAGGTTGAGATTGAGTTGCTCTTCGAGCAAATTCTTGGATCACGTTACGTTTGCATTTGACCAGTTTGTCCTTCAAGACAGTGTTGCCATTTGTGCCCATGTTCAAAGACAATAACATACGTTTAATATCTTCGAATTTTTCACAGATAGTATCCCAGCTTAATGTCTCGATAGAATGAACTAGAGCATAATCTTCTTTGTTAACGTTAAGCACACATTCTATCTTTACCCCGTTTGCAGAAAACTCGTATGCTGTTGTTCTGTCTACCACATACGTAAAGACCTTGCAGCTATTACCACGTGTAAAAGGACATGTAACCGACAAGTTTGGGTTGCGGTTGACAATATGGCATTCTACGTCATCTATATCGTATTTTTTGAGAAGTTGATCGCATTTACTGACATCGTGTTCATTGACTTCACCATCTGTAATGATACAAATGTTGTTATGAACTTTAAGATGCTTCAGGCCTTTTACAATATTAGATGGTTCTGTACCATTACGTCCGGTTTGTTTTGCAATAAACTCACGAACTTGTGCTTCAGTTGCATGTTCACACTCGCTATCCCATAAGATGTAATTGACTTTTGCGTATTTGGCAGCATACGAATCACACACGGTTTGCACAGTATACCAATAGGCACCAAAACCACCAACACTACCACTTACATCAATACATATGGTTGCTTCTTCTGTTGATTGCTGAGAAGACATTTTAAGAGTTGCTTTAAAATTAAAATTACAAAGTATCATTTCATTGCTTTAAGTTGAGTTTAAAATAGGCAAGCACCAAGTATAAACTATTTTGAAAACATATATTCTCTTCATTTTTTTCTACAATTTTTTTTAAAAAAGTCAATACCAACAAACAATCAACACAGGATGCAAGAACAACAAGATATCAAATCAAGAGGAAGACACAGCCACAAATACAGGTTCGAAGTCAGAAAGAAACCACGTGCAAGATCAACCTCACCAACCAGAGGAGGGAACAGCAACAAGTGTTGCTCGTTTTGTTGTCCATCTTTTTCTATCCGTAAGATGAACCAAATGTATACCAGACTTGATTGCACACAAGACGATTTTCAATTAAAGTAGATTGTTCTAATTCGTTTTTGCCTATTTTAACGTTATAGTCAACTTTACTTTATTGACCGATGCTCTCGTTTCATCGGGTGTTTTTTCTTGTTTGGTTCTTTTATCCATGTATGGTTGCATTTGTTCTTCCTGTGCTTGTTCGTTTGGTTAATAAAGTCAAGAATAAAATCAACCATACATATAGGTACATATGCACAATGCACAATGCACTAACACAGAATTAATCAAAATATAAAATTTAAACTGCACATGTATGTATAAATACAAATACACAACAAAGAGTAATATAGTCGATGTTTCGATTTGCTTTACCCTTTTTTTCCTCTCGTACCTTCCTCCGTGGTATTCATACCGTTCCAAAACACGCTCTATACTCAAAGGTCATAAAGCAACCTATCCTTCAAGACAATTACGGACGTTTTCATAATTATTTACGTGTCTCGATCACCGAGCGTTGTAACTTCAAATGTAGGTATTGCACCATTTCAGACGAAAGTATTGAATACACACCACAAAACCAACTTCTTACCCATGAACAACTGATGCGTTGTATACGCTTGTTCACACTTGCAGGTGTTGAAAAAATACGTTTAACAGGTGGAGAAGCAACCATCAACAAAGGGTTCTCCAGGTTGATGTATGAGATAGGAACCATCCCAACGATTAAAACCTTGGCATTAACTACGAATGCAAGTATGTTGTGGAAAAAACTCGACGAGTACAAAAAGAATGGATTGACCCATTTAAACATCTCGTTAGACACCTTTGATGCAAAGAAGAACGAGTATATCACCCAAACCAAATTCCATTCTCACGTACTTCGTTCGATAGACAAGGCATTAGAACTGAATTATCATCCATTAAAGATCAACTGTGTGGTTATGAAAGGAATCAATGATGACGAGATCTTACGCTTTGTAGAATGGACGAGAGATCAGCCTGTAAATGTGCGTTTTATCGAGTTTTTTGCTATTGGTGACAATCATTGGTCCAAGGATAAAATGGTATCTTACAAAGAAATGAAGGATAAGATTGAACAACAGTTTGGACCTTTGGTTCGTGAACAAGATGCGGTGAATGACACGGCAAAAAATTTCAAATTACCTGGATTTGTGGGCACTGTCTCGTTCATTACACCTGCTACTGAGAATTTTTGTGGGAGTTGCAACCGTATCAGGTTGTTGTCAACAGGTGAATTTCGTCGTTGTTTACACGATGACGATATGTTGAATTTGAAAACATTGATTGACAAAGGATATCCAGACGATGTTTTATTAGAAGCAATATCCTTTCATCTCAAGGGCAAAAAACGTGAACACGCTGACATGGACTATATCGCCAAGCATATGACTAAAGGAAAAAGTATGGTTCAGTTGGGTGGATAATCCATGAGATTATATAAATAGACATCAAGTATAAAATATGTGTTTTATACAAATAAATATTTATTTTTATTATGTTTTTGTTAAACCTAAGAAGTAAGAACAAATCTAACAAACCAACATGCGTATTCTCTTTGATACACACGATAATAAAGTGGTACATTTGAACAGAATTTCAGGCCCCATTTCCTTCCGATTGTTGGTCCCGTATAAACCAACTAACAGAAAGTATGTTACACCTGAATTTGCGTATATTATTAAGAAATTGCCTGTTGTTTTACTACTTGGCGATTATCATAAATATTCAAATTTTCGATGCCCTAATTGCATTTGCAATGATGATCTATCCGAGTGCTGTTTCGAAATATACAAAGACCAATTGTTTCAACTCCTTGATATAGCATCAGTTAAGGAACAGAAAAACATAACTGTTTGTATACAAAGTAGTATGATAGAACAATTCACCGATAATCAACTAAAACCTGTGCTTGAAAACAAAGAAAAATTAAACAAATATAAACAAGGATTGAATAAAGATAGACATTCTATGTCTGTATTATATAATGACAACTATAATGTTTTGAATAAAATGTTACACAATTTCAGACCATGTTTTCAATCCAACATCAAACGTAAATTTGCGAGTGTGTACGAACAATTATGTCAAGCACCAAACCTTAGATGGGATTTGAGCGATCCACGTTCTATTTCTATTTTTTCACAAACAGAGACATTCAAACTGGAAGCCTTGGTCCAAAATGCTTGGTCTGTCAATATATTTGGATCTTTGTTTGTACCAAAGTGTAAGGAGTTGGGTTTAACATTAAATAAACAATTTGTGGATGAGCTGATAGTTCAAAGATGTTTATATTACTTTTTCAAGTCAACAGATGAATTAAAATGTTTCTGTTTGATGATGAAATACATGTATACGTTTATTCAATCTCATAAATTTGTTGATTACATGTTTGACGATGAGCACAATCTTGTCAACAAGATGTCGATGATTCTTAAGTACAACAAGTCAAATGATTGGAAAGTATTTTATCAATCCGTTTATGTTATCAAGAATATATTACAATTTTTGTATGATCGTATTAATAAGCATTTTCAGCTTGATGAGCAAGTTAGTAAAATTCAGATTGAAAAATGGCAAGCATATCAGCAACAAATCAATGATATAGGTAAAACGTTTGCGTTGTTCTTCGAGTTGATGTACAAGTATCTAGACCAAAACCAATCACAAGAATCGTTTGATGCTTTGCATACTTATATTGTCAGCACATTGTATCCTTTGTTTGATTGTACAAAATTTTTATCAGGAATCAATTATTATTATCCAAATTGGACAGTAGGGATCCCTTTACCGCTAGCGGTAGTAGATGCAGATATGTATGTATCGTTTTACAAGTCACTTTCATTGAACGAAGTACATACTATGATTACATCATGTTTCTTAGATTTGTATTTCATAGTTAGATTGATCAAAAACCAAGATACTGATATGTTGCTTTTATGTGCGGGTGATGAACATTGTTCATTTTTGACGGAGGTATTCACAACCTATTTTGGTTATTATCAAAGTGCAACTGCTATACGACCAATCAATGTGGATGGCAACCCTGATCGTTGTATCAACTTGGACGACATACATACAAGTGACATTCACATTCGTGACTTGTTGTCACAAACCAATGTATTACCAAGTTAGTAAGGAGGCACATTATAAGTGTGTAGAAATGTTTTATTTTGTTTGCAAGAAATTTATGTGTTTTATTACTTACATCTAAGCTTAAAGAACCATGGTTAACTCATAAATTCAAGTATTGAACAATTGTTTTTGAACATGGATTGATTCTTGATAAACGTGTAATCTACGATCTCAATCACAAACAACAATATATTCAACAGTTCACATAAACAAAATAAATAAAAAAAATCTGTTGTATGTAACAAAACATGTCTTATTTTAATGCAGAGATTGAAGCAAAACGTAAAGCTAGATTAACACCTGAATTGTATGAGAAATGTTATCTACAAGGTTTAACTGAAGAAGAGATTTTTAAAGCATATGAAGCATATATGCGAGCAAGCAAAACGGATTGTTCATGGACAGACTTTTTGAATGATTGTAACTTTAAGACATTCGAAAAATTCTTGGATGAACATCTAGATGATCCTGAAACTGTATACGAAAAAGTAAAGGATTACCAACAACTAATTGCAACTAACATTGCATTTTTAAAAAGCAAGTTATCACATACATGGTATTATACAGAGCGTTGGGGTAGCCCAGACGCAGAAGACCAAAATACACATGCAAAAGTAGCAACCAATACATTGATCCGATTACATGAATATGGTGTTTTTACAGTTAATGGTCAATCATCCTTTTGTGAAAAAGACGTATATGTCCCACCTTGGGAACGTATGAATGATCATGGTAAACTTATTCGTGGTGGTGATATACAACTAACAACAGAGCAACGATCGTATGTTGATTGTTTCATGCCTCCAAGTATGGCTGAACAATTGTTACCATTATTATGGAATGATAAACGTATTCATGTAGCTATGTATTGGCCTGATTATTTGAGACAAGTTGATAATGTTGCAACCTATCAAAAACTAGTTGACAAACGTTTACAAGATTGTTTTGATTTAACCACAGAAAAAGTTGGTAATGGAAAAACGGAAGGTTATACAGTATGGATGAGAACAAAACGAATTGATCTTACAGAAGAATTTCAAGTTGATAGAAGTATACAATATTTAAAAAACATAATGGATCTATTTGCAAAACTGATGTTTGTGCAGGTGATGTCAAGAAACTTTTGCGAAGAACCAACTGCAGAACAAATATTGTTAGAGCATGTAGAAAAGCTTTTTAAACCACATGAATTTGAGAACTTTAAAAATAACTTGCATTATGGTATTTTGACACATGAATTTGAGAACTTGAAAAGTAAGAGATTATTTTAGTTCAGAAATGCAAAAGATACTATATTTCAAGAATAAAAAGTATATTTTATTTATATTGAAATTTACGAGATTGTGCTTACGAGTTTAGTTAAAATTAGACATATATTACACATCAAGAAACAGTTGTTGACACACGTTTGGTAATGTGCAATCTATCGACTATATAAACAACATTGTCAAGCACAATCTCTTCTGTCATCCAACTTCTAATACCATTGAGTACAAAACCAGCATCTCCAAAATAGGTGATAGACCCTGAATTATCTTGTATTGGTTCATCGAACCGCAGGAACAAGGTGTCGTATTGAAGATGATTTGCATGTGGAATAAAGTTAATTGCTCTGCTTGTACTCTTACGATATACACCATCAACCCCGGAAGGGTGAACCACTTTTTGTCGCAAAATAAACGGGTCGATGATGGATAAGAAACTGACTAAACCATTTGTACTTGCTTTTCCAATTGCAAAATTATTTTCGTTGACTACTTGAAACTCTACGATCTTTCCTTCTTGGTTTTTGAACGTACTTTGCAGGCCAAAAAGAATATCGTCTTTGTACCAACACCAATCACAATCACGATTGGTAGCCATTTCATAAACTAGCTGAGGATCAAAGGCAGGATTCTGGTTGTGTATTCGTTTTAATCCTAACTGTC
>Ga0214923_10007353_pt1 | contig 12028 bp, 3 predicted proteins | sample LL1510_MetaG_FD_177993 | JGI IMG/M metagenome (GOLD analysis project Ga0214923, IMG submission 177993) | Freshwater microbial communities from Lake Lanier, Atlanta, Georgia, United States - LL-1510 | ecosystem: Environmental > Aquatic > Freshwater > Lake | place: USA: Georgia | collected 2015-10-15 | reverse complement strand
TAACGCCGCCACTCAACCCAGCCAAACCGAGGGAATAGTTAACACCACTCAGATTTACAGCCCCAGTTGGCCCAATGTTGATTCCTCCCGTGCTTAGAGAGTTGCCCACGATCACCATCCCCCCCGAAACATCCAAGGCATTGAGTTGATCTGCGGTCACTCCGTAATCGCCAGGCAAAGGGCCCGCTACATCAATACTCACAGAAGGACCTTGCGTGAATTGATCCCCCGTCCGGTAGGGTTGCAATTGGACCGCTTGTACCGCGGAGATAATATTTGATCCATTCCAGTTCAGAGTTTCACTGGTCATATTTAAATATCCGCCCGACTGAATCGAAGCAGTAACCACAATCGAACCCGAAGTCTCAAAACTCGAATACCCTGTTCCCACGGTTAATCCGGCCGTAGGGAGATTTAATTGAGCCAAAGTGGGATTATTTACACTCGTTGCCTTTAGCACCATCGCTCCTGGAATCTGGTATGAAGACTCACTAAGATTCAGTATTATAGGATCCAGGTTCGATTGTACTTCATTCACCCCTGCACGTAATTTAACCGCCGTTCCCAAGGTGACTGCCGGGGCAAAGGTATAGCCAGAGCCTCCTGACGTCAGGGTGATCCCTGTCACCTTGCCGTAAAAAGCACTGGTTTTATCCAAGTCCACCGTCACCGTCCCGGTAGCTCCCGATCCACTTCCCCCGTTGATCGTCACCGTCGGAGTGGTCGCGTAGCCAGTCCCAGGGTTAGTCAAGGTCAGAGCCGTCACCTGCCCATAGGTCGAACTGCCCGATGAGGTGTCGATCGTCGCCAACGCGGATCCCCAATCCGTGGCGACTGGGATTTCATCAAAAGAAGCCATCTGGAGAGTACCAATCGTTAGACTGTTGGCATCACTGACTGAGATCGAGTTGGCTCCTGAATTACGAAGAGTCAAGGTTCCCGAAAAATCATTACCAGAGTTTTCTAGGATGATTGAGCCATCCGATGCCTCCAAATAAGCGGTGCCCGAAGCCTGGATCGCCGCACCCGAAAGCTGACTGATGGCTCCCTTCGTCGATAAAATAAGATTTCCCCCGCCACCAGCCGTGATGGTTCCCAAGACTAGCCCCTGACTCTCGTCATTCAAATTGGCAATTTGAATTCCCCCTGAAGTATTTATCGCCGAGACTGCTCCCCCGAAATAATTAAGCGTGTTACTATTCAATTGGATCTTGGATGCCCCTGTCGTAAATAGGGACGTCCCTCCCACCGTAATCCCATCTGTACTGCTTTGCGTGATCGCCCCTGCGATCGCCGTCCCCGCCGTGATCGTTAGATTTCCAGGGACATTGATTAGCCCCAGTTGAATCGCATCAATGTCGGTGAACGATAGGTTCGAGGCCGTACCCGATCCCGTCAAAATTGCAGAAAGGACGTCCACATCGTTTGAACCTCCCAAACTAACCGCTCCGGCGTCAAATAAAGTGAGCGCACCCACCCGAACCCGGCTGATTCCACCCCCCGTGGCCTGGCTTGTCGCAGCGGTGATCGATCCCGTGGAGCCGCTGGCCAGAGTCACTTGATACGGGGCGTTGGGATACTGCAGGTAGTTAAACTCCAGATTGCTGTTCAGCGTGATCGCTCCGGCCGCTCCGGTCGTGGCCGTTGCCGACGCCGTGTTCGCTCCAAAAATAGGGTCGGCTATTTCTATTGTTGGCGCCGAAGTATAACCCGTGCCGGGATTCGTTATCCTAACTCCCTTCACTTGATAATAGGTCTCCCCGTTCACCACATAGCCAGTGTCGGAAAGAACCGCCTGAGCTGTGGCTCCCGATCCGCCACCACCGCTGATCGTCACCGTCGGTGGCGCCTGATACCCGAATCCGCCATCCGCTATCTGAATGTCCCGCAACGAGCCCGAACCGATTACTAACCCCTTGGCCTCCACCAGTTCTAATCCCAAGGCCTGCGGATTCCCCACCCGCAACCCCAAGACAGACGAGGAGCTCGGAGTCGTGGCATAAAGATTGATACCAGTGCCAGCCGTCAACGGCGCAAGGGTCACCTGCGCCGTGTTCGCCCCGATTCCTCCGGAGCCATAGGCCCCGCCCCCAGTTGTGTCCATGAAACCAACCACTCGCGTCTGCTGGAGTTGATCCGCAAAAATCCTAATATCCCCATTCTGCGTAGTGATTCCTTGGTAAAATCTTTGCCCTGTGCCAAACGCCCCGTCTAAAAACACCTCCCCGATCGTCAAAGGCAGCTTGGCTGTTCCGGAGGACGTCAGACTGGAACTTAGGGTAAAGGTGGCGTTTTCTACCAAACCGCTATCTCGGATCACTCCTGAGAAGTAGTGAATCTGGTTTCCCGTTCCGGTCAAAGAGACTTCACCCCCTGCATCCAAGACAACATTTTCAAAAGCCAATCCAGTGGTTCCCCCAAGATCCTTGATCTGCCGTGTGCCAGCGAGCGCGATGCCGTTTGCGATTCTTAGCGAGCTAGCCGCCACTGCCTGAGAAATAGTAATCACACCCGCCCCCACACTGGACTGCGTAGATTGCCGCCGCCCAAGCACCAAATCATTCACCGCGAAGCGTTGGAGATCGGTACTCACCAAAGATGTGCTCCCCACTACCTCTGCTCCCAGATTAACAGGATGCTGATTCGTATAAGGTGCCACCACCGCAGTGGCCGCGGTCACAACTAACGAAGAGGGCCCCCCAGAGAGAATCGAGAAACGATCCGCCGCCAAAAGTAGCTTATCTACATCCAGATTATAAGGATCCGCACTGGTCTGTAAATATACCGTCGGAGACGATCCGTACCCCGCCCCAGGGCTTGTGATGGTGTAACTTGTAATCTTCCCGTTTGTTAAATTTGCAGTAGCAGTGGCCACTCCCGCAGGGTCGGTCAACGTAACGACGGGTTGGATGTAGAAGATACCAGGATTATTAATCGTGAATCCTGTCACTTGACCCGCACTATTAATGATGGCTGTAGCCGAAGCACCTCTTCCGAATCCTGCAGAATCGGTAATCGTGACGGCTGGTGCCGTGGTATATCCCGTCCCCGCCTGCCCTACTGTAATCGAACTAATTCCACCCACAAAGGTTGCCCCCCCTGCATTCACAAGACCGCTAGTGGCTGTGCCGGTCGCTGGGGTTCCTGCAGGCTGACCCAAAGTCACGATCGGTAGACTGGTGTACCCATATCCTTTGTCCGTTATTGTTATCCCTGTCACCACCCCATTCGCAACCGTCGCCACTGCCGTCGCCCCAGTCCCACCCCCGCCAGTGATCGTTACCGCTGGCGCATTGCCATATCCCGAACCCGGGTTATCCACCACAATGGCAGACAACTGCCCGCCAGAAACACTCGTCGCTCCAGCTTCTGCTTGAACAATCCCCCCCCCAGTAATCACCACCGTTGGCGCCGCATTATAAAGCGCACCCCCCTGAATGGGGGTAATTAGAGTCACCTGCCCGTTCGGTTGACCAGATGTTGTTGTTCCAATGGTAGTGCTCGCCGAACTGGGAGCATACCTCGATAGCGTTAGTTTCCCCTCAAAAGCTCCCACTTCCACACTCACAAAAGACTCATCCGGTAATGTATTTCCAGCAGTGTCTGTGAACGTAGGATCCGTCTGGAGTCCTGAAATAAATAGGTCGTTGCTACTACGGACGGAAACCTGCCGATGGTTGGGGTCAATGGGCTGGCCAGCCGCCGTCTCGATCTCTCCAGGTGCTGGGGCATAAATTTTAAGGTCACCTGCCCCAATTTCCTCTGCCACCCGATCTGTCGTTCTAGCATTGAGAACACCAACCGTATTGCTGGAACCACCGCTGGCCGTTCCGATCTGGATCGGAAGACCGGAGGAACCGGTCAAAGTCACTAAGCTGCTGCGATTCGATACCGAGGCATTGTAATTGGAAATACTGAAAGCTTGTAGGGTGATGCTCCCTGAGCTCGTAGAAGTCGTGCCCCCCGCAAGCCCGTTCACATTCACATCGCCCGTGATCAAAACTCCGTCAGCGCCGCCGTCGGTATTAGTCTGAAGTAAATAACGCGTGTCAATTAAGATTGAACCAGAGGTGGCGCCTGTACCCGCCACCCCTTGTGCATTACCCGTCCGCACAGGCGCATTGATCAGAAGATCGCAGGCCAACCCAGGAACGATGGTACTGAGAGTAATGCTTCCGGAGGCCCGGTTCCGATCGACCTGTTCGGTGCTGACACCATATTCGCCGAAGTTGCCAAAGGCCTCTCCTTGGCCGATCAGAACACTGGGAGCGGAACGGTAGCCTTGCCCAGGATCGGTGATCTGGTACCCCACCACCTGTCCTCGGGTAGCAGATCCGGGGTTCGTGTCGACAATCGCTTTAGCTTGGGCCACCGCAATTCCACCACCACTCAAAGTCACATTTGGTTCTGAGGTGTAACCTGTCCCCTTGGTGCTGACATAAATCGGAGTGATCTGACCCCCAGTGGAGTTAGGGTCATAGCCGGAAGCAAGACGAACCTGGGCCTGATTTTTTGAATTAACACCTCCACCGCTCAAAACAATCGCAGATACGGGAGGTTTCCCATCAATCGTTGTTACGTAACCTTCTCCCGAGTCGACAATCTGAACTCCCGTCAAAGTTCCGCTTGTTCCGTTGCTCAGGATCGGTCGTGCCACCGCCCCAGTTCCCGAGCCAAAGATCTGGATCGTCGGCGCATAACTGTAGGTGGGACTGCTACCACTCTCGACCTCGAAAGGAGAAAGCTGGCCCAAACTATTGACAAAGGCGGTAGCAGCTGCGCCACTGCCACCCCCCCCACTCAAGGTTACCAGCGGGGCGCTGGTGTAGCCCGATCCAATAATTTGCGGAACCACCCTATCCACGGTTCCGCTCGAACTCACTAAAGCCCTAGCACTGGCTTCCTGAATCCCACCCCCATAGATCGTGACCACCGGACTGGCATTGTACTGGGAACCTCCAGCAGTCGTGATCAACTCCGCCAAACTTCCACCCACAATTGTTGCCGTAGCGGTAGCTCCGGTAGATGAGACCAAGGCAGAGCTGGTGTTGTTGACGACTCTGCCGTCCGCCACTGTCAAAACCTGACCATTGGATCCGCGAGAATAAATCAAGACATCCCCCCCGCTTCCGACAGTTTGATCCAAGACCGTGCGGCCAGTTCTGGCACTGACTTGAGAAAAAATGGAGCCAAAATTAACTCCTGGGGGCGTTCCCAGTCCGGCTCCCGCATAATCTTGATTCAGCCCACCACGACCATCAAAGTTTGCTCCATCCAATCCGGTCAGGCTCAAGCCATACACATTAATGTCACCATCCGGAAGGTTTCCAACCGCACCTCTTCCAGAAACCAAACTCACCGTACCTCCACTGACATGAGGAAAAGCAATGGATTTCTGGTCGGGGCCAACTGTATCACCGACTTGAGCCCCTGGCGCACCCGCATTATAAAATGGATTTTCAAAAAATCGAGCGCGATAATTCACAGTAACTTGATTGGTTCCACCAATGGCTCCCCGATAATAAGTTAATGATGTTCTGGCGGAATTGGCGTTGGAGATCGGCTGGATGTTAACGTCCCCTGCTGTAGAACCTCCAATACGAATGGCTGGCGCCTCAAGTAACATTGTTTCGAATCGACTAATATTATATGCGTTGTCTTGGGAAAGGTCAGTTAAGTAGACCTTATTTCCAGACTGATCCTGAGAGATCGGAACAAGACTGAGAGTGCCCCCTGTTCCACTTATTTGCCCACCGGTCCCAATGTTGCCCGAAGACGAGGGAGCAATACGCTGCCCAAAAGTTCCCCCAACTCCGGTGGACTGAAATGCATTTATCACCCCGTAGTCGCTGTAGGAGGCAGGTGCCGTGGGTCCGATTAAAAATTCACCCAGCAAAAAGAGGTCGCTGGAACTGAGTGTTATATTTCCACCGCCAGAGAAAAGTGACGCCCCTATGTTGACACCACTAAACACCGGAGGATTATACCCCAAAACAATAGATCCCGTTAAAGACGACAAGGCCAAATCGCGAATGACACCAGGTGCGCCCAGATTCGCATTTTGGACATTTTGCAAATTGTTAAATACGAAAATATTTCCTGCAGTATTTTGATATGAAAAATCAATCGATCCTGCTTGCACCGATACTGGATTATTTTGCCCCAAAACGGTGGACCGACTATTTGAGAAAACATAGCCGGTAACTGTGGAGCCAAATGGTGCATAGGTAGTAGAAACCGTTCCATAATCAAAAACGTTCCCGCCGGAATAATTTAAAAGGTTCCCATCCGTAATCGTCTGACTTGTTGTTGTCCCCGCCGTGGTGACATGAAGCTGGGTCAGCGTGCTTTGGCTCTGTAAATTAATGGTCGACCCCTCCGTCTTGATCGCCACCCGGGCAGTATCCACGATCAATGCCCCCGTTCCTGTTGTATCTGTTATGCTTCCCGCTGAGTTTAGGGTTAGCAAACCTGTGCCCATTGCCACGGCTTGAGCTCCAGCGATTCCCTGTAAAGTTCCGCCTGTGGCCAACTCGAGATTCGTTGCCCCATTCACACTGACTCCAGCGACTTGCAGCGCCCCAGCATCTCGACTCCCCAAGGTGATCGTCCCACTCTTTACTGTTCCAGCGACTGTGATCTGATTAAGTTCCCCGTTGTCTATACTCAAGGAACCCGTTCCATCTCCCACGCCGACCGTGGCACCCAAAACAGAAGGTTGGATCACAACATTGCCAGCGACGCTGCTTAGACCCAGCGTGGCGCTGGCCGTTCCGGAATCAAAAGTCACCCCAAACGGCGCCGCTGTGTACCCCACCCCATAGCTTGGGACAGAAACAGATGCACCCGCGCCGTCGAAAGCCAGATTTACAACCTCAAATCCTTGGGTCGTGTTGATCGAAGCCGTCGCGTCTTGACCGACCCCGCCTGTCGACTGGATTGTAACTTGTGGAGCCAAGGTATATCCGGCTCCAGCTTGGGTCACACGAATCCCTGTCACCTGCCCGAAAGTTGCACTCCCAACCACCGTATCTACAACGGCCGTTGCACTTGCGCCAGCCCCCGTTGTATCTCCCGAGGCCGCACTGATGACCACCTTCGGAGTCTGGTAGCTAACCTTTCCATTGGCATTCACCGTAGCATACCCCGAACCGCCATTCGTTATCTGAATCGTCGTTGTGGGATCTGAGCTGATCTGCAGGCCCATCACCGCCGTCCCCGTGGCAGCGATCCCCCCCGGGACCGTGGGAGCAAACACCGTGACGCCCGGAACCCCTATAATACCGGTTATCGAATCATAGCCATAGGTTCCACCCACGATCGCGGTCACGGGCATCTGGAACGTCTTGAGGGTGTTGATTGTCCCTGCCAATGCAACCCCGGAGGCAGTCACCGTCACGTTTCCGCCGTTGCTCAATAAATTGGCGTTTAGATTGAAAGTGCCAGCCCCACTGTCATTGCTATCCGCGTTGAAGATCATGTTCAGTTCATTGGCGATGGAGGTAATGTCGGCTCCTACGGTAATGTTCCCGGTCGCCTCTAACTTGAGCGTGGTCGCATTGTCCAGAGTCTTATTAATGGCGGCATTGACGCTGATGTCATATTCGGCCCCCGTGCCCGTTTGAATCGTCACGCTGGTTCCCTGATTCAGCGCTGCTGTGATATCGCTGTTCAGCACGACAGATGGATCACTTGGTGCGGTAAAGACCAAGGGATTGGCACCTGAAAAACCTCCAGGTGTGGTAGGCTCCGTCGAATCAATGGTGATGCTACCCGGATCCAGCAGCCACATCCCCGCTGATCCTTTTGAAGCGGATGCGTTGACCGCCCCGAAGGCCTGCAGATTCATTTTGGAAGAGGTCTCGACAAATCCGCCGTTCCCCCCTTCTACCCCGCCCAGTGCAGTCACTTCACCAAAAAAGGCCGTGTAGTCGTCTGACCAAAGAATCACCTTACCTCCGTCCCCGCTGACCTTTGCATCGGCACGGATTTCAGCCGTCGGAGCCATCACCACCGCTTTGGCGTTCGGTACTTCGGGATTCTTGCCCAGATAATCACCCCCCACCAACACCTGCCCACCACCCGCTCCACCGCTCGCATCTACTTTCGCATTTTCAAACATCCCCACCTTCTCACCAAGAAGTTGCACCTTACCACCCTTTGCACTATCGGAAGCGCCCACCACACTGATCTCACCTCGCAGGATCGTGGTATCTGCCGCCCGCAACTTTACCGTTCCACCCCCGTCCTTGCCCGCAGCCGTGCTGATCGATCCGGGGTCAGCAGTCACATTTTTAGCCGTCATCATGATTGATCCCCCGGTCTCCCTCTGCCCATCCAAGCTCCGTTGCAACGCCGCCACCACTCCGGTATTGAGAATGTCCCCCTCTCCTCCCGTCAACGTCACGCTACCATCCCCGTTTTCTACCAATCCCGTTGCCTCAATCACTCCCGTATTCTTGATGGCCATCGGAAGATAGCTTCCCTTTGCCTCCAGCACCGCATTCGCCGCCTGAATCACCCCCTCATTCACAATCTCTGCCGAACCCTCTGTCTTCTGACCTCCGTTTTCGGTCATCGGCTTCTCCGCCGCAAGTAGTCTCACCTTGTAATTTCCCTGACCCACCGCCTGTAAGGAAACCTCCGTCCCGCTCACCATTCCGACCGTCCCGTCTTTTGCCATCAGCTGTCCTTCGTTCTTTACCTCCTTGGCGATTAAAAATACGTCACCCTCTCTGGCGGTGATATTTCCCTCATTGATCACCGATGCGTCCGAGTTTCCCTTAAAGTTCAACTGCCCGCCCTTCATGAACTCCTCCGTATTCATATCGTGCGTGCTGGCCACAAAAGAAGCTGTGTTCACAACCCCGCCTGCCCCAACCAAAACTCCGCCTGGATTAATTAAAAAAACATTCCCGTTGGCCTCCAACGTTCCATAGATCGCCGATGGGTTGGCGGCCACGACTCGATTCAGAACCGCCGAACTCGAATTGGGCTGCACAAACTTTGTGAGTTCTCCATTCGCAATCGAGAAACTGTTCCAGTTGATCACCGCTCGGTCGGTATTTTGATTCACAACCAAAGTCGCTGCATCCGGACGATTGAATCCTGCCACCCCACCGACGACCTGCTCACCAGTGGGATTTGCGTAAAGAGCTGACGGAACAAGAGCAATTCGAACTAAGGCCAGGACGAGCAGAATTTGGATCCAAAACCGAACAGTTCTACCCCTGGAAAAAAAGACGGGGCTCTTCATGAGTAGCCTTGGCCTCATGAGATAACACCATTTTTTAAGACTCGGCCGCCCATACACCATATGGTGATCAGGCTTACTGCCGGAGCACTAGATTCAGAGGTCACGACTCAAACAACTACTGGCGGGGGGCAGTGGGTCAAGTAAAACACTGCCTGTAGTGTTTCGATTGTGAATAATTTGTATTTTATGTTTACGACTCAAGAAAAAACCGGTAGCAGTGGTTCATGAGCAAATTAAAACACCAAGCCACAAACATGTATTTATTCGCCGCGATACTCTTCTCCTGCCTTTTTTGGACACACACGTCTTCTGCGCAGTGGATCATTTATAATTTCAGTCCGCAGGCGGCCTATCAGGCTAGTTACGGATTAACGAACAACACAAACTCATCCTCCACCAGCATCCTGACTAATGGTTGGCCAACTAACTGGAGCAATAGCACGACCAACAATCGGGGGATTCTAGCGGTCCAATTTTCTACCAACACCAACACACCCAATGTCATGACCTGTCTGCAGCCGTTGATCTACACCTATTCAACCAACACCAATACCCTAACTAACGCTAACTATACCAATGTGCCTCAGATTGCCCTGACTAACACCAATTCGACCGGCGTCGGTAGCCTTTCGAACGCCTGCTACATCTTGAGAGCTAATTTCACAAATTCCGTTTACATGGCCGGCCAATACTCCCTTGTTGTGACCAATGCGGGTACCAATGTGGGAACCAACTCAGTCGGAACTTTTAACTCCATATGCGTGGGATACACGACCACCAACATTGGAACCAATGGGGTTCCCACTGGAACCAACTATTACCCCGCAATTCTCCAACTAAAGATCTCAAGCCTTTCTGGCACCAATGTCACCAATGTTTTAAATCAACAACTTGTTTTGCCTCTAAGCATCAACACAGCCTTAACTAAAATCGTTAATACGAATACGAATTTCGGCTCCAATGCACTCATCTTTACATCAAACGTGATGTACTCGAACTTGGTGAAATGTATCCGCTCAAACAGCACCTATACAAACTTCTAAGATAAGAAGTCGCCCCTAAACTATTTGGTATAATATAAAAGACCGAGGCACACTGGCTCCACCCTTCCAGTGGTTGGGGTGTCTTGGTATGGGTGTTCTCTTCTTGGGATGTGGTAAGGTTCCGGAAGATAAACCGGCTACCCTACAGCCGGATTCGATCATCCGTACGATTGACCAGCCTAATTCTGCCCCTCTCCAGTTGGATTTTTCCCCGGCATGCCGGATTCGCTTAGGCCCCAACTTAAGCCTGACAGTCGCCCGCCCAAACCCGACATCTACTCCAACAACAATCTCGGAGGATGCCTCAGACTCTCTTGCCAATATGGCTTGGGCACCAGAAGACCTGGAAAACGGGTGGAATTGGGCCTTGGATGTGTTTGAACATCTCCCCGAACGTGATCGAGCCCCATTCATCGATCAGGTGGCCATGCTCACCCCTCCCTCTCTATGGAGCCGACTTGATCCAATCCTGGATCAACCGAACTGGGGTCCTGAGGTTCAAGACCGCCTGTTTCATCGTCTTTTGGAACTCCCTCTTCCCATGCAACTTCCCCGCCTACTACGCTTGGCGATGAACCCCTATCACCCATCCTCAAGCAAAGCCAACGCCCTTCTCCAAGCTTACTTTCCAGACATCACTCCCAGAGACTATCCCTCCTACCTTGGGCGCATGTCCCAGCCCTAGTTAGTTCTACTGATTTTCTTTTAGCTTTTGAAAACGAACCTTGCTGGAAGGATCTTAGATTAAGGTCTGCCAGCTTCTGCAGAGACCGGTGCAGCCACACCGCCCCAGGCACCTTCGTTAGGATCTTGATTCCCCTTCAAACGATACACCTTGGCCTTCGTGCTGGGTTGCTTGTCAGGGAGTCCCAGCACTGCACAAAAAGCAGACTTCACCGCATCACCCGCCTTTTCCATGCTTTTATCATCAGCTTGCCCGCTTGCTAGTGATCCCAGACCTGCCCCAGTTGGATTGGATGGTTTCGCTAGAACAGCAACCTCTCGCTTCTGTGTCGCTAAACGGCTCACCCTACTTCCCGCACCACCTACTCCCTCAATGTAGTAAACTTGACCACAAACAGACGGCTCATAATAAACTTGGTCTTTTTCGTCCATAGTCGCAAGCAAGGAGGCCTCAGGAGAGAGCACAGCTTTTCTTCCAAACACCTCTAGCGTAACCGCCTTTTGCATCCCAGGGCCCGCCCGTACCAAAACCGATTGCCTCCCCATCTCATCTTTCCCGAAACTTAATCGATACTCTTGTCCAGCCACATCCACTACTTTGCCTGCTGTCCCCAAAGGCATTTCATCGATCAAACATCCTTGTTCATCCCGTACCTCTAAACGCTTCGTCTTTTCATTTAAAACGACTTTACCCCCCGTCCCACTCTCGATCCCTGCTACAATACCAGCCGCTTGCTGGCCAGCAGGGTCAGGCAGAGAGGCCATACCCATAGTCATAAACGCAAGGCAAAGCATTGATGCCCACAACAGATAGTGCACTCGCATACGTCTGGTCTGCTCCCATAAAGCCTGCCCGTCCACAATTATTTCTCGCTGAATCAAGAATTTTTTGAATAAGTAGGAATCAACCTAATTCGATCGAGGCACATCCTTCAATCGCTGCTCCTTCCTCTTTTCCACCTCACCATTTATTTGTAAAATCTCGTCAGGTGTAATGGATCCCGGAGGAAGGAGGATCGATCCATTTGTGATCACGGTGTCGATT
>Ga0214923_10007352_pt1 | contig 12030 bp, 14 predicted proteins | sample LL1510_MetaG_FD_177993 | JGI IMG/M metagenome (GOLD analysis project Ga0214923, IMG submission 177993) | Freshwater microbial communities from Lake Lanier, Atlanta, Georgia, United States - LL-1510 | ecosystem: Environmental > Aquatic > Freshwater > Lake | place: USA: Georgia | collected... | reverse complement strand
TGGTTAACTCGCCCTTGGCGAATTGAGCCTCTTTTCCATCTTGCCGTTCAATACAAGAACACACAAATGTGGCAACAAGCGTATCACCTCTTTAAAATTTGTGCAAGCGCAGAATGGCCGGCCAATGATCTTCTTTTCATATCAGCGGCTCCGTACGAAGGACTGTCAGTTGACGAATTGGCTGTCGCTGCTTACTGGTGTGGTAAATATGAAGAGTCGGTTACCTCTACTAAAAAACTGCTAAGTGGAGGTTATTCACCTCAAGAAACTCAAAGACTGATAAGAAATGTCTGGTTTGCTGAAAAAGCTTTAGGCAGATACAGCCCAGAGAATCTACATAAGTTTTTACAAGAAAAACGTACTGAAGTCAACACCAAATTTGGCAAAAAGAAAACCATATCAGAAAAAACATTAGCATGAAAAATAGAAAAGTTACAATCTTAGCAGCAGCAAAAGGGTATACAATCGAGCAAGTTCAACCCTGGGTAGAGAGTTTAAACGCGACAAACTTTAAAGGTAAAAAGATTGTCATAGTGTATGATGACAATGCTTCATTAAAGGACTACCTAGATAAGAACGGTGTAACAGTTATGCAAGGCCAGGATAGAGGCCTAACAAATATCGCAACTCAAAGGTTTCAAGATTACTCCCAGTTTTTACAAAGTGAACATGGAAAGGATACTGAACTTGTTATTCACACCGACATTCGTGATGTAATTTTTCAAACAGACCCTGGAAAATGGCTAAATGAAAATATAGGTGATGCAAAAATAATTGCCACTGGTGAAGGGGTTACGTATCGTCATGAAGATTGGAATGGTGATGGATTGCAATTACATTTTGGTAAAGAAATGTTTTATCAATTAGTTGATGAAGAGACTATTTGCTCAGGAATTATAGCCGGTGAAAAAGATGCAGTAATTTCTTTGTTTAACACAATACACGAACTTGCATTCTTTTCAGGTGATCCAGGCGGGTTTATAGATCAGCATTTTCACAACATTGCAATTCGTAAAGTGTACTCCGACATAACACAAGTAGTTCCTGCTGATGAAAACTGGGTGTGTAATTGTGGAACTATGATCGCTATTCCTATGAATTCTCCAGATTGGTCGACGAGCCCGCGTACTCCGTATAACTCTTACGAAAGAATTCGCAAAGGTTCATATAAAGAAAACATGCTTGTCGATCTTCCTATTATGAAAGACTCTCAGGTTTGTACATCAGATGGTAAGCCTTATGCAATTGTACACCAATATGATAGGTACCACCCTTGGAGAAATGAACTTATCAATAAATTATCGTCTGTTAAATATGTTTCTTAATATGTACTTACCTATACCATATAAAATTCAATATGGAATAACTAAGTTCACTATAGGAGGTTACTTTGAACAAATTTAAGCACATCATGAACAAGTCACAATTAGGATTTTATATGTGGGCGTATAACAACACAGAAAGTGTTGATTACATACTAAATAGATTAAGAAAAGAGTATCCGACTGAAGATCTTGCAATTTCCTCAGATAACGGTGAAAATTTTAGTGATATTGCTAACAAATACCAAGCTGCCATCTATATACACGGGGAAACATCACACGGCCCTTCTCATAATTCTGTTGAAGCCAAGAGATATGGCTGGACCAAAAATGAAGCTTACATTTGGCTAAACCGTCTCTATCAATCATGCAAAACTATGAACAGCACTTTTGTTATGTTGATGGAAGAAGATGTTTTAGTTAAAGAAAGATTTTTCTTTAAAGGGGTAGACCTTCTAATGATTCCTAATTTCAAAAATCCTATATGTCAGGCTGGGATGGATTGGGTTAAAAGTAGAGGAGGAAGAATTGATTACCCATACTATTCAGCAGGAGGTGGTACAATCATTAATCGTCAAGTTTTCATCAATGCATACGAAAAGCACATTGACTCTTTTATTGAAAACTATGAATATATATATCAAAAATCAATGCAAGATGGCATCAACGGATGGGGTTGGAACGATTCAATTGTTGCCGTTCTTATGTACGCTGAAAATCCATCAATCTCAACAGAGCTACCTATTTTGGAAACTGGAAACGAAAATGATCTAGCCCCAATCATTCATAAATTTAAGAAGTATTATCGTAAAAACAATGGACAATAAAATATTAATAACTGGTGTAGCAGGCCTTATTGGTTCTAGACTAGCCGATCACATTATTGAAAACTATCCTGAGTTTCAAGTAATAGGAATTGACGATTTAAGTGGGGGGTACATTGAAAATGTTAATTCAGGTGTTCTTTTTATTAATCTTAACTTAATTAATAAGTCAGACCTGTCAAAAGTATTTGAAGAACATAAACCTAAATATGTTTTCCATTTAGCTGCTTACGCGGCTGAAGGTTTATCCCCTTTCATAAGAAATTTTAATTACCAAAATAATTTAGTTGCAACAGCAAACATTGTAAATGAATGCATTAAACATGATGTTAAAAGATTAGTTTTTACATCAACTCTTGCTGTTTATGGAGTAGGACAAGGTGGTATATTTGACGAAGAACAAACACCAGCACCAATTGACCCTTACGGAGTTGCAAAATTTGCTTGCGAAATGGATATACAAATCGCTGGTACACAGCACGGTTTAGATTGGTGCATTATTCGACCTCATAACGTTTACGGTATAAAACAAAACATTTGGGATAAGTACAGAAATGTTTTAGGAATTTGGATGTATCAACACATGAAAGGTGAAAGCACCACTATTTTTGGTGATGGCGAACAATCACGAGCATTTTCTTATATAGATGATATTCTTGAACCTATGTGGAAATCTGCTATATTACCACAGGCATCTAAAGAAATCATTAACCTCGGAGGTATTGAAGAATACACAATAAATTCAGCAAACAAAATCCTAAAAGAAATTATAGGAGGTATGAGCACCGAATACCATGAGCAAAGACACGAAGTCAAACATGCTATTCCTACATGGCAAAAATCAGAACAAATTTTAGGATTTTCCCATAAAACTTCTCTTAAAGAAGGCCTGGAAAAAATGTGGGAATGGGTGCAACAGCAACCTCAAAGAGAAAGATATGAGTGGGAATCATACGAGTTAGATAAAGGAATTTACAAATATTGGAAAACTAATTTATGAAAAAGAATCTTATATTTTATTGCTACTTAAAAAACGGTGATGTTGACGAATCCACGCAACTAAACCTGAAACTTATTGAAAAATATTCACAAGTATTTGACGGAGAGCAAATTATTAAGGTTGCTTTTGATGATACTTCTACAGATGACAAGACGAAAGATTATGTAAGAAATTTGTTTTCTTTTTTTTCAAATCCTAAAATTGATATTGTAAAGAATAATCCCGACACGCGAGAATCTGAATATTTTATAGAATCAATTAAAGAAATTCAAAACGATGAATCATTAACATTCTTTTGTCACAACAAAGGAAATACCCACACTTCTTTAGACGTAAAAAACAATCTATTCAATTGGATAGTTTCTATGTATTTTTTTAATCTAGATGAAGAACTTTTTGCAACGATTGAAAGACAGTTATTAAATGAAGCTACTTTTTCGGGCATTCTTAGAAAAACATTAGATTGCACACCTTGGGTATGTGCTCCTTGGCACTATAGCGGAACGTTCTTTTGGTTTAACACTAGAAAATTAAAAGATGTACCATCGTGGGATGATTTTAGAAAGGGAAGATTCTCTGTTGAAGCGTATCCTGGACAAAAAACTGATATTAGACATTCATATTCCAGCTTTGTAAGCATAGATTTTGATTTTAATGCTTTGTTTGATAATTCTTTTTGGCCATCAGTTTTATCCGAAAGAATGATGGGCAAAAACATTCTAAACAAATACGCTGAGCTATTCAATTCCGTAACATATCGTGATATCATTATCATGCAGGGCAAATCAAAACGTAATCTTATACTTATACCAGCTGTTACACGAAATCCAGTGATATCGCAATTCTTATCAGAAGATGAGCGCTTGGAACAATTACTTGGCACGATTAAGTCAGTCAAAGAAAAGGTTCCTAGCTCACACATCGTCGTTTTAGAAGGCGGAACTTTTTCTGAAGAAGACGCTAGAAAAATGATAAACACTGGTGCTGACGAAATCTTTAGCTATGATTTAGACAAGAACGGTAAAAGATTACCAGACCCAAATAGATCCAAGTCTTACGGCGAGATTACGTTGTTCCTAGAGTACTTTAAAACACCTCATTTTGCAAAAATTAAGTCTTCTATTAGAACGATTAGTAAAATTGGTGGTAGAGGAATACTTAATGAAAAATTTGTATTTCCAGAAGATGACACATGCATTATGAATTACACGCATAAAGCATGGAGCGGTAGAGGTGCTTGTTCTGGTAGAATCTGGAGAATACCAATGAAGCACTTCCCACACCTGTTAAGTCAAATGTATTTAATGTATGCAAATTTCGATAACGTTTTAGATATCGAACACGGTTTCTATGATTACAATGTTGTTCCACTGGAAGGTCTAGAGCCAGAACAACTTGTTGGTATATCTGCATGGATTTCAGGAAACGGCAAATGGGAAGAAGGGTGAGAACTATAAACCTTTAAATGTATAATAATTCTATGAGAAAAGAAATACCGTTATTCAAAGTATTTATGGCAGAAACTGCTGCAAGCCGCGTTGAAAAAGTACTAAACAGCGGTTTTATTGGACAAGGACCTACTGTTGATGAGTTTGAAAATCTTCTTTCTAAATATTTTCAGCATCCTTACATTTCTACACTTAACTCTGCAACATCAGCTGAGCATCTTGCGCTACATCTACTAAAAAAGCCTCTTACTTATACAAAATCCGATGGCTACGGTATAAGAGAAAATACATGGACAGGTTTATCTGATGGCGATGAAATTCTTACTACCGCTTTAACATGTACAGCAACAAATTGGCCTATACTTGCCAACAATTTTAAGATAAAATGGGTTGACATTGATCCTAAAACTCTTAACATGGATTTAGATGATCTTGAACGAAAAATCTCACCTTCAACTAAGGCTATTATGGTTGTTCATTGGGGAGGATATCCTAACGATCTTGAAAGAATTCGCCAGATTCAAGAAAAGGCTTTAAGACTTTACGGATTTAAACCTGCTGTGATTGAAGATTGTGCTCATGCAATGGGTAGTAAGTATAAAGGCAACCTTATAGGCACACACGGCAACATTTGTACTTTTTCTTTACAAGCGATCAAGCACGTCACATCTGTAGATGGCGGACTTCTATTTTTGCCAAACGAGGAACTTAATCGTAGAGCAAGATTGCTTCGGTGGTATGGAATTGACCGAGATTCTCCTAGAAAAGATTTTCGCTGCGAAGCAAACATTGAAGAATGGGGATTTAAGTTTCACATGAATGATGTGAATGCTGCCATAGGAATTGAAAACTTTAATCATGTTGATGAAATTGTTGATAAACATAAAGCAAACGCTAAGTACTACGATACTCACTTAAAAAATGTTCCAGGGTTGACCTTGCTAGAGAGACATCCTGATATGGAAAGTGCTTTCTGGATTTACTCTTTGTTGGTAGAACGTAGAAGTGATTTTATGAAGTATATGAAAGACTGCGGAATAAGCGTTTCGCAAGTTCATGAAAGAAATGATATTCATTCTTGTGTAAAAGACTATCGTTCTATGCTACCTAATCTTGATAAAACTATTGGTAGCATCATTTCTATTCCTGTTGGTTGGTGGGTTACTGAAGAAGATCGTAAATATATCGTTGACTGCATAAAAAGAGGTTGGTAATGGTTGGATGGAACGAAGAGATCAAAAAACATTTAGGATCTTGTGGTGAGAATGTTTTTATTGGACATAATGTAATATTCACAAATCCGTCTAATGTACATTTAGGTGATAATGTTAGAATAGATCCGTTTACGTTAATAACAACTGCTCTAGAAGTAGGGAATTATGTACAGATTTGTTCGCATGCAGTTTTAGGTGGTGGAGCCGCTCATAAAATTAAGATAGGCAACTGGTGTTTTATTGGATATGGATCAAAACTTTTTTGTGCATCTGAAGATTATAGCGGTGATCACGGCCCTGTTAATGAATTCTGGGGTAAAAATAAGATCTTCAGGGGGGATATTACGTTCAAAGACTATTCAGGAATTGCATCTGATGTTATGGTTATGCCAAATGTTACCATTCCTGAAGGATGTACTATAGGAGCTAAAAGTTTTGTTTACACGAAGAATGAACTAGAACCATGGGCAGTGTTTCTTGGTAATCCTCTAAAAAGGCATAAAGACAGAAACAAAGAAAATGTGCTAATGTGTGCTAATGAACCGGCTTTTCTCAAGCGATAAATATAAAATAACATATGAAAAAATACTTTCTTGATAAAAATGGATTAGACATTCCTTGGATTGAGTCTCCATTTTTTGATAAGATCATTGAGAACTCTTCGTATACCGATGAAGAGAAACAGCTGCTTACCGAGTATAATAAGAATGGATATGTTGTGATTGATCTTGAGCTCACAGAAGAATACATAGATAGTCTTGTATCTTCTATGATATCTTCTATTGACAATATTAAAACACAGGATCCTAAATATCACTATTCAGATTCACCAAGAATTTTCGAAGAGTGGAAAACTAACAAATATGTACTAGAACTAGCAAGACATCCCAAAATTATTTCTACATTAGAACTACTGTACGGTCGCAAGCCGATACCATTTCAGACTATTAACTTTTTGAAAGGTAGCAATCAGCCTCTGCATCAAGATTCTATACACTTTTATACACAACCAGAACGTTGGATGGTTGGCACATGGACTGCTTTACAAGACATGACAGCTGAATGCGGTCCTCTTAATATTGTTCCAGGCAGCCATAAATGGCCGTTTTACAGTTTCCAATCGTTGAATCTTGATGTTCCAGAATTTGGTGAGCAATTTGAAAACTACGCTGAATATGAAAATTTTCTAACACACTTGGTAGAATCAGTTGGTGCTGTTAAAAAAACTTGGCTAGGCAAAAAAGGTCAGACTTTAATATGGGCATCTAACCTTTTGCATGGTGGTGCTCCAATTATTGATCCTAATTCAACAAGATATGCACAGGCTACTCACTTCTATTTTGAAGGGTGTAATCATTACTATTCACCGATGTTCTCAGACATTGCAAAAGGTGAGTATGCAGAAAAAAATTTAGCGGGTAAGAATATTCTTAATCATACAATATAATGAAACTTGTATTTCTAGGAGGAAGCGGCGGTTTAGGAGTCACGACTTCAACTTTTTTGCCAGAATTTGAAATTATCTCTGTTGGTTCTAAGATCATGAATCTAGAGTCCAAAACAGATGTTGAGACATTCTTTGCAGCAAACATTGATATTGACGTATTGGTTGTATTTAGCAACTATAATTACAATTCATTCTTTCATAAATATGATTCATCATACGATGAGTTATCAAAACAGATTGACGTAAATATCAAAGGTGTAACCCACGCAATTTCATGCTGTCTAAAAAACATGAGACAAAAAGAATTTGGAAGAATTATACTAGCGTCTAGCGTGACAGTTGAAAAAAATATAATGGGAACTTCTGTCTATGCTGCGTCAAAAGCGTTTTTCGAAAATCTTGTTAAGACCATAGCTCTAGAAAATGGTTCTAAAGGAATAACAGCTAATTGCATTCAACTTGGCTATATGGACGGTGGCCTTACATACACACTACCTACTGAATTTCTTGAAAAAACTATAAACACAATTCCAGCAAAAAGGCTAGGTAAGCCTGAAGAAATTGCCAGCACAATTAAGTATTTAGTTAGCAATTCTTATGTAAATGGAACAACAATAAAACTCACAGGAGGACTATAATAAAACATAAATCATGACACCAATCAAATTTGAACCATCCCGCAGGGAATCTGTTAAAGTAGCAAACGTTGTATCAGCCTGGGGCAATATCCCTACGGTTCTTGCCGACATTATTGATCGTTTTAATGTTAAGAAAGACAAGGCACTAGAGTTTGGCGTGGAATATGGATATTCTACATCAGCGATTGCTAACTATTTTGAAAAAGTTGTGGGCGTAGATACTTTTGAAGGCGATATCCACGCTGGCATACAAAAAGACGCGGAGATTACTTTTCAAGAAACAAAAAATCGTTTAGCTTACTTTGGCAACGTTAAACTTCATAAAGAATCTTATCAGACTTTTATTGCAAGAGAAACTGAAGATTACGATTTTATTCATATTGATATTGTACATGACTACCCTCATACATTTGAGTGCGGTGATTGGGCTGTTCAACACGCGCCGGTGGTAATTTTCCACGATACGTTATCCTTTCCTGATGTAATGAAAGCTTGTCAAGACCTTGCTGTTAAGCATGATCTGGAATTTCATAATTATGAAGAGTCTTATGGTTTGGGCATATTAGTAAGAAAAGATGCTAGTAAGTAAGTCAACCAATTTTTCTGATGTACTAATCTTTACGCCCGCGGTCTATAATGACGACCGTGGGTGTTTCTTTGAGTCGTACAACCAAGTCGTCAAAGAAACATTAGGTGTATATTTTGTTCAAGAAAACCATTCTATTTCAAGAAAGAATGTTGTGCGTGGCCTTCATTATCAATGGGATAAACCCGTAGGTAAACTATGTAGAGCTATTCGTGGATCTCTTATTGATTATGTGGTGGATATAAGAAAAGACTCACCTACATACGGTCAATATGAATCATTCGTTCTTACTGATCAAAATCATTGGACACTATGGGTGCCACCTGGTTTTGCTCATGGATTCATAGCATTAGAGGATAACACACATTTACTCTATAAGTGCACAGCTCTCTACAATAAAGACGGTGAAGGCTCGATCAACCCTTTTGATCCTACGATCAACATTGCTTTTCCTATATCAAAAGATGATGCTATACTATCCGATAAAGATATAAATGCGCAAACTTTTGAATCATATAGCATGAAACCTAAATTTTAATATAGATAAATGAATAAAAGGAAATGCGCTGTTTTTACAATTGTAAAAAATGAAAAAAACTTTTTGCCTATTTGGCTAAAACATTATAGAAAATATTTTAGTGATTATGATATCTATGTGTTAGATCACCAATCCACGGATGGATCAACAGAAAAATTACCTGTTAAAGTTGAAACTGTTATTCATGATCTTGGGTGTGATTGGCATTGGGTTACGAATACGATTAAGGAAAAACAAAAAGAACTTTTAAAAGATTATGAATGTGTATTGTTTGCTGATTGCGATGAATTAGTTTATACGGTTAATGTTTCTTTGGATAAGTACATAGACACATTTCTAGATAGCCATGCACAATACGTAACATGCCAATCATATGAAGTCATCCAAAATTTAGATGAAAATGAAAAAAACTTAAGCCTAGGAGAAGAGATATTCAAAAATAGAAATTGGTGGACAAGACAAATGTCAACAACAAACTTATATGACAAAACATTATTATCAAAAATACCTTTAAATTGGACACCAGGGCAGCATAGCACGAATTACCCATCATATTATACCAATAACTTGTATATGGTTCATTTACGTAGTTATGACTTTGAACAACTTTTAAAAAGAAATCGTCGTGGGGATAGTTGGCAGCCAGCACCTGCGCATAAGTATGCGGCTGTTACAAATAGCGATAGGTCTTATGTTTACAAATGGTTCATAGGTCCATATCATAAGCCATTAGAAAAAATAGGAAAAGATCATAAATTAGCATTAGCAGGTATATGAAAATTGTAAATTCTAGCATAGATATACAATCAGCAATTAACACATATGCTGAACATGAAAGTGTATTAATAGAAAATTTCTTTATTGATGAATACGTTAATGCACTATATGATTTCTTTAATTACATACCAACTAGTTGGTGGAATGTAGTTTCTTTCCCTTCATTTAACAATAGGGATATAGAAGAACACGTAAGAAATACACCAGATAAATCGTCACAAAATAAAATCGCTAGCAATTTTAGCGTTTCAACGGATTCCTTTGCTAAAGGATATTCATCATATCACTATTTAAGATCAGATATTCACCAAACAGGTTGTGGCTGCTTTGAGTGTGATCTCAAAAAAAATATGTCTGGTGAAATACTTAATTTTGTTAACATAGTGACAAAAGAAAACTGTACGGAGCTCATAGATGCATACATAATTAAATATGTAGAAGGTTGTTTTGTTTCCCCACATCGTGAGTTAGCCATGGGAGATATCTCAGTAAGAATTGAAATAACAAAAGATTGGTCAGTGGAGAAAGGGGGTCTAACAAGTGTTTTATCAAAAGACAAAAAAGAAATTCTTAGTACATCACTCCCTAAATTTAATTCTATCACTATACATAGAGGTAGAGAAGATAAAAGCCAAATGAAGTTTATATCACCTGTCACAGCAAAAACTTTAAATTCACAGTACGAATATGTTGCTTACTATGTTAAGAAAAATGTTAATAAGTGATCTATAGAAGTTCTTCTTAAAAAAGAACTATTCGGATCTTCGTGAATAAATAAACAAAATCATGAAGATAACCGAAAAACATTCATCCGGAGAAGTAATTCACATCCCGCTAGAATTTGTTCGTTCCGCTGACCGGCAGGCAATTTCTTTACATCCCAAACAAGAAGAACCTATTGCGGTCTACCTCATTAAGAGCGGTTGGAATTACGGGTATCCTACATATCACGTGATCACTGAGTACGGTGACATGGAACAATCGGATTATGAATTCATGTCATTAGACAGAGTCTGCAATCGTTTTGGCATCACGCCAGATATGATTGAAAAAGCTAGTATTTAGGCCTCTTTCTTTCACATAAATCCCTCTACCAAAATGGAAACACCAAAAATTTCTGAGCAAACAAAGTATGCGGTCCTTATCCTTATGTTCTCTATCATATCCTTTTACATAGGTATTAAAGGACACGGTGAAAAGTATTCAAATGTAAAAGTAGTCGTTGCCGACTCTGCGAAAACACCTGAACAGGAATACATTGAGACCCGCTTAAAAATTACCGATAAAGCGCCTTCTTGTCTGCAGATGTACTATAACATTGAAAAGTTCGCTAAGGCATATCGCATTCCACGTCGTTTTGCGTACGGAATTGCATACGCAGAGACTGGTTATGAAGGTCCTCATCACTGGGGCTACGATCACAAACAAACTTCTAGTGCTGGCGCGATTGGCCCTATGCAAATTATGCCTACTACCGCTACCATGATGTGGCCGGAAAAGAAGATTTCCCGTAAGCAGCTAAAGTCTGACATCAATCTTAACGTTGAGACTAGTATGAAACTTCTGCGCTGCCTGCATGATAAGTACGGCGATTGGAAAAAGGTGTTTGGATGTTACAACACTGGACGTCCCTGTGTTAATGACTATGCCAAAGAAGTATATGCGTATCAGCCAAAATTTGCCAAATACTAAGTTTTTAACAATCTTTCTCAATCAGGAAAACTATTCGGCTTACTATGTATAAAACCACTAAATAATTCATACATGAATAACTCAAATCTAATCGAAGACATTCGTCAACGCAGCTCTGGGATTCTAGAGAAAATGAACGATCGTACCATCCGTGAGTTTAAGATCAAAGATCTGGACATTGATAACGGTGTTTACCTTCGTGATATGCCGGTACGCGGTTCAGCGCTCAATGGCATTATGACCACTCTTAAAGTTCGTCGCAACTTCACTGATCTTTCTAAGAAAATGTCTCCGGAAGATTGGAAAAGTGTGGCACAAAAACTTAAGACAGCTGAGGCTGAGACTAAGCTCTACGCTCATATCGTTAATGACAGCGCCGGGATCCCTGCTGTTGAAGGCATTCTTCGCCACAATGGTGGAAAGAAACGTACCGATGACGCTAGTTATCAACAGTACATTAATTGGATCTGTGATTCTCTCGGCAAGTCGGAAAAGAATTTCATACTGAAAGATTTCAACTATATCAACCAGTCAGAGACGATCG
>Ga0214923_10007351_pt1 | contig 12031 bp, 8 predicted proteins | sample LL1510_MetaG_FD_177993 | JGI IMG/M metagenome (GOLD analysis project Ga0214923, IMG submission 177993) | Freshwater microbial communities from Lake Lanier, Atlanta, Georgia, United States - LL-1510 | ecosystem: Environmental > Aquatic > Freshwater > Lake | place: USA: Georgia | collected 2015-10-15 | reverse complement strand
GCGGGTCGTCCGCGGGGCGTGGTCTGGGGCTGACGGTCGTCGAGCCGCTGGCTCGGGGGGCGGCAAAAGTCTCCTCGCTCCCGTCCGCGGCGGCCGCTCGCTCGGGAAGCGTTCGCCGACCCCCCTCGCGGGTCGTCCGCGGGGCGTGGTCTGGGGCTGACGGTCGTCGAGCTGTGGGCTCGGGGGGCGGCAAAAGTCTCCTCACTCCCGTCCGCGGCGGCCGTTCGCTCGGGAAGCGTTCGCCGACCCCCCTCGCGGGTCGTCCGCGGGGCGTGGTTGACCGCCGCACGGATGGCGGATGCGCTCTACGCTTGTCGAGAGGAACTCTCGGCATGACGCTCCCGCCCGCCACACTGCGTGATCCGTCCGTGCACCGCGGGCCGTCGCGCTCGTGGCGGCTCGTGGTGTCGCTCGCGATCGGGGTCTACCTGGCCGCCGTCGTCATGCCGCCCCTTGCCGGACCTCCACCCGCGAGCGAACTGGCGGGGGCGATGATGCAGCCGCTCAGGCCGCTGGTGGGCCTCCTGCACCTCGGCCACGGCTACCGCTTCTTCGCGCCCAATCCAGGTCCGGGGCACTCGATTCGCTGGACGCTCGTGCGGGCGGACGGTGTCACGCTGACCGGGTCGATTCCCGACGCGGTGACGGATCGCCCCCGCCTGCTCTATCACCGGCGGTTCATGGTGAGTGAGAAAATCGCCACGCTCGTTCCCCCACCCGATGCGCCCGCGGACGTGCGCGACGCGGCCAAGCGAGACTGGGGGCCGCTCGTCCGGGGCGTGGCGACGAACGTGCTGCGGACGCATGGCGACGGACGACTCAGCCTGGAACTGGTGGAGCACTACCTCCCGGCTCCCGACGAGGTGCTCGCCGGGACCGTCGAGCCGGACGTCGTCACGCCGCTCGGCGTCTACGAGAGGCGGCGGGAGGTGGGCCGATGATCCCTGGCATGGACGACGGGCAGACCGGGCGGGCGGAACGCGGCTGGTGCGGCGAGTGGATCGCCGCCTGGGACCGCTTCTTCTTCACGCCCGCCGATCCGCTTCCGCTCGCGCTGATCCGCATCGGCACCGGCCTCCTGCTCGCGTGGTCGAGCGCCGTCTGGCTGCTCGACATCGACGCGTTCTTCGGCGTCGATGGCTGGCTGGCTCCGCACGAGGTGTGGCGGATGAACGACCAGCCGTGGCAGTGGAGCCTCTACTTCGCCGCATGGTCGCCGACCGCGATGCGGGTCGTCGCCGGTGTCACGCTCGTCGCCGCGATCCTGCTCACTGTCGGACTCGCGACGCCGCTCGCGGCGGTCACGTCGGCCGTCGGGTTCATCAGCGCCGCGAACCGCGCTCCGCTCAACGTCTTCGGGTTCGACGACACGCTCGGCCTGCTGCTGCTGCCGCTCGTGATCGGTCCGTCGGGGGCCCGGCTGTCGATCGACGGCCTGCTGGCGGCAGGGCTGCCGGGTGCGCGGGCGGAGGGAGCCCCGTCGGTGCGGGCCAACGTCGCCCTGCGGCTGATCCAGCTGCACCTCTGCGTGGTCTACTTCTTTTCGGGGTGCGGCAAGCTGCTCGGGGCGAGCTGGTGGGATGGCACCGCGCTCTGGGGTGCCGTGGCCAACAGCCAGTACCGCACGCTCGATCTGACCGGCCTGGCCCGGCATCCGCTGCTGACCAACGCCCTGACGCTCGGCACGCTGGTCTGGGAGGTCGCCTACCCGGCGATCGTCTGGCCCCGGCTGACCCGCCGCGTCGCGCTGGGCATGGCGGTCGCGGTGCACTTGGGGATTGGCGTCGCGATGGGCATGATGGAGTTCGGTCTGGCCATGATCACCGCCAATCTCGCCTTCGTATCGGCGCCCGTCCTCGAGGCGTTCCTCCTCGCGGTGACGGGACGCGCCTTCGAGTCGTCCATCGTTCCGGACCGTCGGTCCGGTCGTCCGCCCGCGCGTTGACGGGCATGCCTCCGCGTCCAGGACATCCAGGCTCATCCATGATCGACACGCTCGCCGTCGTCGGCGCCACCGGCGCCGTGGGAAGGATCATCGTCGAACTCCTGCTCGCACGGCAGTTTCCCGCGCGCCGCATCCGGCTGCTGGCTTCCGAGCGGTCCGCCGGTCGCCCGCTCGAGGTGGCCGGCGTCCGTCTCGACGTGGAGGTGCTGCGGCCCGACTCGTTCGTCGGCGTCGACGTCGCCATCGGCAGCACGCCCGACGAGGTCGCCGCGGAGTTCGTGCCCTGGGCCGTCGAGCGCGGCACGGTGGTCATCGACGAGAGCGCCTTCTTCCGCATGCACCCCGACGTGCCGCTCGTCATCCCCGAGGTCAATCCCGAGGCCATCGCCTCCCATCGGGGCATCATCGCCAGTCCCAACTGCTCGACGACGCAGATGGTCATGGCCCTCAAGCCCCTGCACGACGCCGCCCGGGTGCGACGGGTCGTCGTGAGCACCTACCAGGCGGTGAGCGGGGCGGGACTCGCGGCCACCCGGGAACTGGAGCAGGCCACCGCCGCCTGGCTCGCCGCGGAGCCTGAGCCGCGGCAGATCTTCCCGCATCCGATCGCCGCGAATCTCATCCCGCAGATCGGTTCGCCCCGATCCGGCGGCGTGACGAGCGAGGAGCAGAAGATGATGCTCGAAACGCGGAAGATCCTCGGGGATGATGCGATCGGCGTGTGCGCGACGTGCGTGCGCGTGCCGGTCGCCCACGGACACAGCGAGTCGATCGTCGTGGAGACGGAGCGGCCGCTGTCGGCCGACATGGCGCGGCGGCTGCTCGCCGCCGCCCCCGGCATCGTGGTCGACGACGATCTCGCCGCGAAGCGCTACCCGACGCCCCGGGCGTGCAGCGGCCGCGACGAGGTCTTCGTGGGCCGCATCCGCGAGGACGAGTCCGCCCCCAACAGCCTCGCGTTCTGGTGCGTTTCCGACAACCTGCGGAAGGGCGCCGCGACGAACGCGGTGCAGATCGCGGAGCACCTGGCCACGGGCCGGGTCGATCGCGTCGCGCGGGTCGGGGCCGCGCGGGGATGACCGCGCAGGCCGCGGACCCGTCGCCAGGAGAGGGGCCGTCCGGGAGGCATCCGCCCGACGACACGCCGCGGGACGATGGACGAACGCGGGGCGTGTGCCTGCGGCTGGCGTACGAGGGCACCGGCTTCTCCGGCTGGCAGACGCAGCCGGGGCGGCGCACGGTGCAGGGCGCGCTCGCGGCCGCGATCCGGACGGTCTCGGGGGAGGAGGTGCGGCCGCGGGGCACCAGCCGCACCGACGCCGGCGTGCACGCGCTCGACCAGGTCGCGGCCTTCACGACCGCCAGCGGCCTCGATGCCGCCACGTGGGCCCGGGCCCTCGAGGCCAGGCTTCCCCTCGATATCGCCGTCGTCTCGGCCCGCGACGTGGATCCGGGCTTCGATCCCATCGCGGCCGCCGTCGCGAAGCGATATCGCTACCGGATTCACGACGCACCCTCCCGCCCCGTGCTCGCGCGTCACCTGGTGTGGCGGTGGCGGGGCCGTCTCGAGTGCGACCGCATGGTCGAGGCCGCGCGGCACCTCGTGGGCGAGCACGATTTCACGTCATTCGAGAAGACACCCTCCACAAGGGTGTCGAAAGTGCGCACAATCCACGATCTGACGGTCCGCCGATCGGCCGACCCGACGAACGGCGACGCGGACGAGATCTGGATCGAGGTGGAGGGAAACGGCTTCCTCCACAACATGGTGCGGATCATCGCGGGGTCACTCGTGATGGTGGGCGCCGGTCGGCGTCCCGCCGCATGGATCGCCGACGCACTCGCTGCCCGCAGCCGCCCCGCCGCCGGACCAACCGCGCCTCCGCACGGCCTCGTGCTCGCCTCCACCCGCCTGAGCCCTGATCCATGGCACGTCTCCCCGAGCAGCTTGGGTCGGTGAGGCTCGTGCGCCAGATCGGCAGCGGCCGCAACTGCCAGGTGTGGGAGGGACGCGAGGGGGTCGAGGAGCGTGCGGTGGCCGTGAAGGTCGTGGCACCCCAGCGGGCCGATGATCCGCGGGAGCGGGCGCTCCTGCAGCACGAATGGCGCGTGGGTCGCACCCTGGACCACGAAGCCGTCATTCGCATCGACCGCTTTGCGGTCGACGAGGGGCTCCCGCACGTCGTGATGGAGTATTACCCGCACCCGAATCTGAAGAAGCTGCTGACGGCCGGCAGGGACGGCCTCGAGTGGGTCGCGCAGCCGATCGCGCTCGCGCTCGCGCTCGCGCTCGATCACGTGCACACACGTGGCTGGGTGCACCGCGACGTGAAGCCGGACAACGTGCTCGCCGCTCCCGACGGCAGGGTGAAGCTCATCGATCTCGCCATCGCGGCCAGGGCGGGAGGATTCCTTGGCCGCTTGTTCGGCGGCGCGCCGCCGAAGGGCACGCCGAGCTACATGTCTCCCGAGCAGATCCGCGGCCGACCGCTCGACGCGAGGTCCGACATCTACTCGCTCGGCTGCGTGCTCTTCGAACTGATCGCGGGCCGGCCTCCGTTCACCGCGTCGACCACGAACGACCTCCTCAATCGCCATGTCGCCGCGGCGATTCCGGCGGTGGAGGCGGCCAATCGGCATGCCACGTCGGCGGCATCGGACCTGATCCGCAGGATGCTCGCGAAGCGGCCGGGAGACCGGCCGCGTACGATGCAGGCGGTGGCCGCCGAACTGCGAGGGATCCGCCTCTTCGACCACGTTCCACACCGGGAGATGCCGTCGCTTTCGCGTTGACGGCGATCCTGCGCCCGGGCGAAACTGCCGGTTTCGTCCGTCCGGCCCCCGTCACGAGCAGCATCGATGGCACAGGGACTGCACCGCCTCCCCCTCGAGAAGCCGATCGTCGAACTCGAGGACCGCATCGCGGCGCTCGAGCGGGCTCCGCTCGGCGCCCAGCAGCCCGACGAGATTCGCCGGCTCAAGCGTGAACTCGTCGAGGTGCAGCGGGAGATCTTCGGCAGCCTCGACCCGTGGCAGACCGTCGAGGTCGCGCGCCATCCCGATCGGCCCAAGACCAGCGACTACCTCCGGCTGGTCTTCGACGAGTTCGTCGAGCTGCACGGCGACAAATCGTTCGGGGACGACCGGGCGATGCTCACGGGGTTCGCCAAGCTCGACCAGCACAAGGTGATGGTGATCGGCCACGAGAAGGGGAAGACGCTCGCCGAGCGGCAGGCGTGCCACTTCGGCTGCGCCCATCCGGAGGGGTACCGCAAGGCGATGGGCAAGATGCGACTGGCGGCGAAGTACGGCCTGCCGGTCATCTGCCTCATCGACACGCCCGGCGCCTATCCGGGCGTCGGCGCCGAGGAACGTGGTCAGGCCCAGGTGATTGCCGAGAGCATGTTCCTCATGGCGACGCTCCCGGTGCCGATCGTGTGCGTCGTGATCGGCGAGGGTGGGTCGGGAGGGGCGCTCGGCATCGGCGTGGGCGACCGCGTGGCGATGCTCGAGCACGCCTACTACAGCGTCATCAGCCCCGAGGGCTGTGCCGGCATCCTGTGGAAGAGCGTCGAGTTCAAGGCCGACGCCGCCCGCGCGCTGCGATTCCGCTCGCGCGACCTCGCGGAGTTCGGCGTCGTCGACGCGGTGATCGACGAGCCGGCGGGCGGTGCCCACCGTCACCCGCGGCAGATGGCAATCCGGCTGAAGATGTTCCTCGTGCGGACGCTCAAGGATCTGGTGGATCGGCCCCGCGACGACCTCGTCGCCGAGCGGTACGACCGGTTCCGGAAGATGGGCGTCTTCCTGGAAGAGCCGCAGGGCGTCTGACGGGGCTCCCGCGGTCGACACCGCATCCGTAGCCGGTCGCCGCCTGGGGCGGATGTAACACGGCGGGACGTTCCGCGCTGAGGATTCCGGCGGGAATGACTCCTGGCCCCGGTGGTCCGGATCCCGCCCCCAAAGGAACCCCAGCCATGCGATTCGCCCACCCGATTCTCACGATGACACTCGTGCTCGCCGTCGCGTTGCCCGTGCAGGCCGGCCCCCCGGCTCCGTCCAGCGCGCGATCGAAACCATTCACACCGGTCGGCGCCCCTCGGGTCACCCGCTCGCCCATCGGACAGGCCGCGCCCCGCATGCCATCTCCCCGAGGCGGTTTCGGCGGCCCGAAAGCGGCGCCTGCCGCCGCGTTCAAGCCTCAGGCCAACGGATCGAAGCCTGCCGTGCGGCCCTTCACCCCGGTCCCGCAGACGCTCATGCCGGCCCCGAGGACGGTCGCGCCGCCGGCCGCATCCGGGCCGACCGTGACGACCATCCTCCCGCGCGGTGCGACGGTGAAGAAGCCGTTGACTCCGCCGCAGCCGCAGGGCGTGAGGATCGCGCCGCCGGTTGCCAGGCTTGATCCACCCTCGATCCCATCCGGACCGCGCACGGCCGCAGAGGGCCCGCATTATCGGCTGAAGGATGGCCGCCCCGACGCCACGGTCACCAACGGCGTTGTCGACGTGAGTCCGGGTCGATTCGAGGTGGCCGACTCCGATCGCGACGGCATGCCCGATTGGCGTGAGCAACTGAACGATCTGGTCATCGTCGGCAATGGCGCGAACGGCAACGGCGCGAACGGCAACGGCGCGAACGGCAATGGCGCGAACGGCAATGGCGCGAACGGCAATGGCGCTGCCGCCGAACCCGGGCCTGCCGTCGTCGATGCGGGGCCGACGGCGTGGGATTGGGTGGCGATCGGTCTGGCTGCGGCGGCGTTCGCCGACGGAATCGTGGACCGTCGCAACGGTGGCTTCGGAGGGGGCCGTGGGATCGTGGTCGAGCGTCCGATCGTCCAGGCCGTGCCGGCCGAACCGCCCGTCGTGGTCGCGGAACCCAGCGGACCCGCGCGGTCCGTCGTGATCGAGGAGATCGTCACCACGGCCGAGGGTGCGCTCGTCGCCGAAACGCGTCTCGATACGACCCAGACAGGAGTGTCCGTGGGTGAACCCGTCGCCGAGAACGACCCCCTGCCACAGGTCTGGGCGGGCGAGGGCTTCGAACTGCCTGCCCGGGGGCTCGGTGGCACGCCGGGGAAGGTCGCCATGAAGATCGGGGTCGTGATCCTGGAGTGCCCGGTGACGGCATGGACGGACGCGGGGCTCCGGGCCACCGTGCCCCCCACCACGATCGCATCGGCGACGAGGGCGGAACTGATCGTGGCCCTCGCGGACGGCAGCGTCGCGGCCGTGGTGCCGGTCGAACTGCTCCCCGGCCGCGCTCGGGGCACCGCGGCGGTGAGGTAACATTTTCGATGCACTCGCTCCAGCCCGGAGGACCGAGCGATGAGACCAACGAGAAGAATGGTCGGAAACACGAGGGTGGCCCATGCGGCCACCCTCGTCGCCACCGTGCTCGCGGCATCCGCCGGGCGATCCGCGGAGCCGCCCATCGGCGACCTGCTCACGCGAGACGACGCGCTGATCGAACCGGCCGACCGTTCGCGGCGCCTCGAGTCGGCTGCCGCGGTCACCGACGGTGATCCGTCGACGGCGGTCGAACTCGCGGCGCGTGGCGGCGACGAGATCGACCTGGCGATCTCATGGGGTGGGGCGATCATGGGCCTCCGGCGGGTGGTGATCGGTCTCGACCCAGGCCGGCCCTCGACGCAGCCCACCGACCTCGAGATCCTCGTCTCGCCGGACGGGGACGGCGACCGTTTCAGCGTGGTGAAGTCGATCGCGCTCTTCCGCGGTGCCGGTCCGTACACGTACGACCTCGGTCCCGTCGCGGCGAAGCGGGTGCTCGTTCGCCTGCGCGCGCCAGCGGACGGCGCGGGCGTGAGGGTGACGGAGTTGGCACTCCTCGGATACGAGGGGATCGTCGAGCCGCGGCGCGCGTTCAAGGAGTCGCCTGCCGACGCGCTCGAGGTCGTCTCAACGCTCCAGAAGATGTCGCTCGATCTCGCCTGCCCGGCCGACGAGGCGGCGATGCTGGCCGACGGCGCGGACGGCACGTTCGACGGCATCTCCTTCGCGGAGGCAGCCCTCATCGCCTCGGGCGAGCCCGATGCGGCCGCCCGCGCGAGCCACCTCGCCATCATCGATCGGCTGGTCGCCGACGCGGAACAGGCCGTATCCGGCATGGGGGACCTGCAGGGCAGGGGGGAGGCGATCCTGCGTCTCCTGCACGCCGGCCCTTTCAAGGGGGGGTACGCGCTTCGTCAGACCGACGTCTCCACCGTGCTCGAGACGGGGCGATTCAACTGCGTGTCGAGCGCCGTGGTCTACACCATCGTGGGCCGTCGGCTCGGCCTCGACGTCCGCGGGATCGAGGTGCCGGAACACGCCTTCGCGATCGTCTACGACGGCCCGCGGCACGTCGACGTGGAGACGACCATTCCCGAGGGCTTCAACCCGGCCCGCAGCGCGGAGGCGGCCGAGAAGTTTCGCGAGCGCACCGGCTTCGTCTACGTGCCCGAGAGCCACCGCGAGGATCGGCGTGAGGTGAACGACGCGGGGCTCGTCGCGCTCGTCTACTACAACCACGGCGTCGCGCGGGCGGAGCAGGGGGATCACCCGGGAGCGCTCGCGATGTATTTCCGCGGGCTCCAGCTCGACCCGGCGAGCGCGTCGCTCGTCAAGAACGCGCTTGCCGCGCTCACCAACTGGAGCAAGGCACTGCTCGACGCCGGTGCCGCGGCCGATGCGGTGGCCGTCTCGAAGGCGGCGATGCGGCTCGCCCCGGACGAATATGGCATCCGCACCAACGCCAGAGCCTCGTTCATCGCGTGCGCGATCGCCGAGTGCGACGCGGGCCGGATCGACGAGGCGATCGCCGTGCTCGCCTCCGGCCTGATGCTCCTGCCGCATGACCATGACCTCGAGGAGGCGAAGGTCGGGCTGTTCACCCGGAAGGCGGCGGAGCACGTCGAGCACGAGGACTGGCGGGCGGCGCTCGAGATCGTGGCTCCCGGCCTCGAGCGGCTCGAAGGTCGGGATCGCGCGCGGCTCGCCGAATGGTGCGGCTCGGTCCGGTCACGCTGGGCGAAGGAAGAGATCGACGCGGGGCGGTTTTCCGCTGCGCGCGACATCCTGCTCGCGGGCGTCATGCAGAACCCCGACGACGGCAGGCTCGCCGACAATCTCGAGTATGCCGTCCAGGAGGAACTTGCCGCCGCCAAGACTGCCGCTGCCGAATCGACGGCCATCGCCCGCGCCGTGGAACTGGCTGCACAACTGCCGCGGACGAGCGACGTACCCGACGTGATCGTGCGGCACGTGCATCGGCGGGCTTCCGCGCTCCAGGAACAGTCGCACTGGGAAGAGGCCGAGGCGTACGTGGGCCGGCACGTGCCGGCCCTGGCGCCGCTCGGTGACGCGAGCGCGATCGAGGATCTCTGGGAACGCGTCTACGTGCCGTGGGCACAGCAGGCGAAGGAGGACTGGGACGTGGCGATCGAACGATACGTGCGCGGTCACAAGGCGGCGCCCGGGTCGCGGCTCATCGAGGGCAATCTCGAGTACTGCCTCGACAGGCGGGCCCGAGCGCACTTCGAGAAGGACTGGCCGGCGGCGATCAAGGCCTACGAAGCCGGCCTGGTGATCCTGCCGGGGTCGAGCCTGCTCGAGAACAACCTGCGCTACAGCCGACAGCAGGCCGACAAGCGTTGATTGGGGCTCGGGCCTGGTTCACTCCCCGAGCAGTTGCTGCAGCTTCTGCACGGTGCGGGAGAGCATCACGCGGACCGCGACGTCCGACTTGCCGAGGCGCTCGGCGATCTCCTTCGTCGCGAGGCCGTCCACGTACCGCATCCGCATGACCTTCCGCTGGTCGGCCGGGAGTGATTCGATCGCCAGGGCCAGGCGAAACTCTTTCGCGTCACGCGACATCGCCTGGCTGGGCGTGGTCATGCTCACGGCGAGGAGCGACTCGAAACCACCTTCACCGTCGCCTGTCTCGCGGCGAGCGTCGATCGAGACCTCCCGGCCTGCATGGCGCTTCGCCGTGGCGAAATACCGGCGGTGTGCGTCGATGATGCGCTGCTCGGCGACGTGGCACAGCCAGGCGAACGGCTCTCGCTGCGGCGCCTCGGCCGGCGCGGGGGCGTGCGCCGGGCGCACGGCGGCGAGGCTCACCTCCTGGACGATGTCGTCCGGATCGAGCCGCTGCCGGAGCGCCGGCCCCATGCGGTGCGCGACGAATGCGAGCAGGCGCGGACGGTGGGCCTCCACGCAGGCGGCGACAGCCTCCGGATCGGTCCACCGCACTGGGTGAGGGTCGGTGTCCATGGGACGGATGCTACCTCCGGACGCGGGGCGTATCATCATGGCGTCGTTGGGCCGCGAGGACGGCGCACGACCACCGGCCGGGAGGCCCGTAGCGTGACCCCCGGGATCGAACAGACCGCGATCTGGGACGTCGTGGCCGAGCGGCTCGAGGGTTTCGTCGCGGCCTGGAAGGCGGGCGGTGATCCGACGATCGCCGACCATCTGCCCGCCGATCCGATCCCACTGCGGCGTCTCGTGCTCGTCGAGCTCGTGAAGGTCGATCTGGAGTATCGGATGCGTGGCGGTCGGCCCGCGCGGATCGAAGACTACCTCGTCGACCATGCGGAGATCGCCGAGGCCGCCGGGCCTCCCGTCGAACTGATCTGCGAGGAGTACCACCTCCGTCGGTCGCTCGGCGAGTCGGTCGACCTTGACGAGCTCCGGCGCCGGTTCCCGGGCCGGGCCGCGGAGATCTGGCGGTGGCTGGGTGCCGGTGAGCGCACGATGACGACCAGCTTCGCGAGCGATGTCGGGCGCGCGACGTTCCAGCCGGGCCAGATCGTCGATGATTTCCAGGTTCTCGCGGAAGTCGGCAGCGGCACCTTCGCGACCGTGTACCTCGCCCGGCAGGTGTCGATGGGCCGGATCGTCGCCCTCAAGGTCTCCGGCGACCGCGGCGAGGAGGCACGCACGCTCGCCCAGCTCGACCATCCGCACGTCGTGCGGGTCCACGACCAGCGGCGTCTGCCGCCCGTCGCAGGACGGCCGGCCGTGCGGCTGATCTACGAGCAGTTTCTGCCCGGTGGCACGCTCGCGCAGGTGGTCGAACGCGTGCGCCGCACGCCGGCCCGCGACCGCACCGGGGCGATCCTCGTCGAGGCGATCCGCGAGGCGACCGCAGGATCCGGACTGGGGCTGGCGACCGACTCGCCGGCGCTCGCGAGTCTCGCCCGCATGCCCTGGTCGGCCGTGGTCGTGCGCATCGGCATCCAGCTCGCCGACGCGCTCGCCCATGCGCACGCGGCGGGGGTGTTGCACCGCGACGTGAAACCGGCCAACGTGCTGCTCGGTGCCGACGGCGCGGCGCACCTCGGCGACTTCAACACCAGTTCGCTCGCCGGTCACCCGTCACACGGGCCGGCGGCCTATTTCGGGGGCAGCCTCGCCTACATGTCGCCCGAGCACCTCGAGGCGTTCGATGCGCGTCATCATCGGTCGGCGGACGACCTGGACGGCCGCACCGACCTCTTCTCGCTCGCGGTCCTGCTCGTCGAACTCCTCACCGGGCGGCGTCCGTTCCCCGATCGGCCGACCGCAGGCGATGTGTCGCTGGCCATCGGTGAGATGCTCGCGCTGCGGCAGCGGGAAGACATGAGGGTCGAGATCGACCCCTCCGATCGGACGGCTGGCGCGCTCGCCGAGGTCCTGTGCGCGTGCCTCCGTGCGGACCGGACGGCGCGGCCCGTGGACGGCGTGGACCTCGCCCGCCAGCTCGCGCTCGTGGGCCAGCCGCGGGCCAGAGGCCTGCTCGCGTCGCCGCGCGGAGGATGGCGTCCGTTCGCGCGGCGGCGGCCCTTCGAGGCGGCCACCGTCTGCATGGTCCTCCCCAACCTGCTCTTGGCGATCGCCAACAACCTCCACCAGCGGCGGATTCTCGACGCCTTCTACGCGCGCGGCGATCTCGTCGCCGGCCACGGGGCAGCCATCACCGCGTTCTACGTCGCCGTGGGGATCGTCAACCTGATCGCGTTCCCGTTCGGCGCATGGATCGGGTGGCGAATGATGGCGAGAATCGTGCTGCGGCTGCAGGCCCGCACCCCTGGCCTCGATG
>Ga0214923_10007350_pt1 | contig 12032 bp, 9 predicted proteins | sample LL1510_MetaG_FD_177993 | JGI IMG/M metagenome (GOLD analysis project Ga0214923, IMG submission 177993) | Freshwater microbial communities from Lake Lanier, Atlanta, Georgia, United States - LL-1510 | ecosystem: Environmental > Aquatic > Freshwater > Lake | place: USA: Georgia | collected 2015-10-15 | reverse complement strand
GTTAATCGAGTAGTTGAGGCAGCGCTTGGTTATTACATCACCCCGCTGATTAACGTCACCTTCGGAGTACTTTTGCTTCGCGAAAAATTAAGGCCAGCTCAATGGATCGCTGTAGCTCTGGCCGCAGCAGGAGTAGTGATCCTTACCCTTGGATATGGCTCACTTCCTTGGATTGCACTGGTTTTAGCAATCTCCTGGGGCAGCTATAGCTTGATTAAGAAGTCGCTAAATCTTGGAGCCCTTGAGACTTTATCTTTAGAAACACTTTTTGCTTTTCTACCTAACTTAGTTTTTCTACTCATTATCGAAAGTAATGGCAGCGCTGAATTTGGTTCAACATGGAGTATTTCAATACTACTCTTTGGAGCTGGCGCTGCAACTGTTATTCCTCTACTACTTTTTAATGGCTCAACTACCAGATTGCCGCTAAGCACGGTCGGACTCTTGCAATATATAACTCCGACAATCATGTTTTTTATTGGTATTTATATAAATAATGAAGACATATCAACAACTAAAGTAATTGGATTTGCTTTTATCTGGATTGCTCTTGCAGTTCTAAGTAGAGACCTTTATCGATCAAGCCGTCCGCTCGATGACGGCATCGCAAAGGCCCTCTAGAGCGCTGCGAGCAGGTATTGCTGGAAGTGGTTCTAGGAGTTGCTTTGCTTCTCGCGATAAGTTGTGAAGATAGCTCTTTGCATCCTTAAGCGCACTGTGCTGGCGAAGTTTGATAAGTACTTCCGCAATTTTCTCTTCAGGTATCGGGTTTTGTAGTAAGTGTCTTAGTTCTTGATCTTCTTCCAGCTTAGAGCTAATAATCTGCAGAGTTACAAGGGTTGGTATTCCCTCTCTTAGATCTGTCCCTGGAACTTTGCCTGATTGCGAAGCATCACTACTAATATCGATAACATCATCAGCTAGTTGAAAAGCCATGCCGATTTTTTCTCCAAATTTAGTTAACGTTTCAACAATATCTCGATCAGTTCCTGAGAGCATCGCTCCAAACCGAGCGCTAGTCGCAATAAGAGATGCGGTCTTATCTGAAACAACTTGGAGATAGTGTTTAAGTGCATCTTCTCCATTCTTTGCTCCCTGAGTCTCTTGAATCTGGCCAATAACCAGCCTTTCAAAGGTCTTTGCCTGCAAGCGAACTGCTTCTGGCCCAAGATCTGCCAGTAAATCTGAGGCTTTTGAGAAGAGATAATCTCCGGTAAGAATTGCAACCGTATTGCTCCAACGGCTATTAGCGCTAGTAACCCCACGTCTTAATTTAGCTTCATCCATTACATCATCATGATAAAGAGTTGCTACATGGGTGAGCTCACAGACAACTGCAGCTGCAATAACTTCATCACTTTGTCCCTTACCAAAATGAGAAGCAAGAAGAGCAATTAGAGGGCGAAAGCGTTTTCCCCCCGCTTCAACTAAATGGCGGGAGGTTTCAATTAGTAATGGGTAATCACCTTGGATATGTCTACTTAAGAGCGCTTCGACTTTATCAAGGCCAGCTATAAGCTCTCTTTGAAGATCTTTATCAAGATTGGCAATTCCTAGGCTAGCCATAATTAGCGTGTGAAGGTTGCAAAGGTTGCAATGAAATCAAGAAATGGCGCAGGAAATATTCCCAGCGCAAGAGTTGCAATAGCTGCAATCCAGATTGTTAAGTTGGTATAAAGCGATGGAATTGTCACAGTCACAGTATCTTCTACTGGATCTGTAAAGAAAATCATGACAATGACTCTGATATAGAAAAAAGCAGCGATAGCACTCGATAGAACGCCCGCGACGACTACTGCAATGTTTCCACTCTCATAAGCAGCGGTAAAGATTGTGAATTTTCCAATAAAGCCAGCGGTAAGTGGAATTCCAGCAAAGGAGAGAAGAAATAGCGAGAAGATTAAAGCTATAGCTGGAGAGCGTTTAGCAAGTCCCACCCAACGATTTAGATCTCCAACTTCGCCAGATGAATCTCTAACTAAAGTCACAAGAGCAAAGACCCCGATGGTTGCAACTCCATAGCTAGATAAGTAAAACAGTGATGCCTTTAGACCTTCTTGATTAAGAGCGATAACCCCGGTGAGAAGAAAACCAGCGTGGGCTATTGAGGAATAGGCCAACATTCGCTTGATATCTCTCTGCGCAATAGCGATAACTGAACCAACAACCATCGTCAGAATTGCAACTGCCGTAAAGATTGGCTTCCAGCTATAGACCGCCCCGCCAAGTGAGACATAGAAAATTCGAAGCATCGCACCAAATGCTGCGACCTTTGTTGCTGCTGCCATAAAGGCAGTGATTGGTGTTGGCGCGCCTTGATAAACATCAGGGGTCCAGGAGTGAAATGGAGCCGCCCCAACTTTAAACAGCAGACCAACACTGAGTGAGACCATTCCAATAATTAGGAAGACATCATTTCCTGGACCACCTGAGACAGCGCTCCTAATTCCTGCAAGTGAAACCTCTCCTGCAAATCCATAGAGAAAAGCTGCGCCAAATAGGAAGAAGGCAGATGAATATGCTCCTAGTAAGAAGTACTTAAGTGCTGCCTCTTGTGACAAGAGTCTGCGTCTGCGTGAAAGTCCTGCCATTAAATAAAGTGGTAGCGAGAGAACTTCTAGGGCAACAAATAATGTGATCAAATCATTGGCCGCTGGAAATAGCATCATGCCGCCGATGGCGAAGAGGGTTAGGGGATAGACCTCAGTTTGAATCTTTCCAGATTCAAGAGCTCTTGCTTCTTCATTAGAACCTGGCACAGCAGAGGCCTGTGCAGCAAAAGCATCAATATCTGCAATCAGTAAAAATGCAAATAGCGAAAGAACTAAAATTGTGCCCTGCATAAATAGTACTGGTCCATCAATTACTACAGAATTAACAGCAGCAGTTGTTGTAGCGCTACCACGAAGGCGCCAAACTTGAGAAAGGCTCAGGACTACAGCGCCTACTGATATTGCCAGTTGAATCGGTGGGCGAACTTTTGCCGATAGGAATGCCTCAACAATGACTCCAATGATTGCTGCGCCAAAGATAATTAACATCGGCGCTAAAGCGCCATACTCCAGAGCTGGTGATTGAAAACCCATTATTTATCGCCTCCTACAAGGGGCTGCGGATCACTATAGCCCGCCTTAGTAATTGTTACTTGGGCAGCAGGATTAATAATTTCAAGCGCTGGTTTAGGGTAAAAACCTAGAGCAACAATCAGTGCAATCACAGGCGCAATTGCAGCAATCTCACGTTTATTCAGATCTGTCAGATTTTCATTTCCAGCAGTAGTTGGGCCATGAAGAGCTTTCTGCACGGGAATTAAAATATAGAGGGCTGCCAGAATGATTCCAAAGGTGGCAATGACTGCAGCTACTGGATATCTAGTATAAGTACCAACCAGAACTAAGAATTCACTCACAAAGCTTGATAGTCCTGGTAGAGCTAGAGATGACAAGCCAGCAATAAAGAAGGACCAGGCAAGAATTGGAGTAACTCTCTGCAAACCTCCAAAGTCAGCAATTGTTGAAGAGCCGCGACGAGAGATCATCCAACCAGCAGTTAAGAAGAGCGCTGCAGTTGAGATGCCATGATTAAACATATAGAGCGTTGCTCCAGAGTTTGATTGAGTCGTCATCGCAAAAATACCTAGAGTGATAAAGCCAAAGTGTGAGATAGAGGTAAAGGCGATGAGTGACTTAATATCCTTCTGACCAATTGCAAGAAATGCTCCATAGAGTATTGAAATCACAGCTAGAGTAATTATCAAAGGAGTGAAGGTTCTAGAGGCATCAGGAAATAGCTCAACGCAGTAGCGAATCATTCCGAAGGTTCCAACTTTATCTAGCACGCCAAGAAGGAGAACTGAAGTTCCAGGAGTTGCTGACTTTGCTGCATCTGGAAGCCAGGTATGAAGTGGCCAGAGCGGTGCCTTAATGGCAAAGGCAATAAAGAATCCTAGGAATAAGAAGTTCTGAGTCGTTGAATCTATCTCAAGAGTTGAAAGCGCAGCGATATCAAAAGTTCTACCTATTTGATTTCCAGAAATCACAAATATTCCAATAATTGATGCAAGCATTAAAAGGCCGCCAAAAAGGCTATATAACAAGAACTTTACTGCTGCAGCTTGTCTTGCCCCACTGCCGTAACCGCCGATGAGGAAGTAGACCGGGACTAGCATCGCTTCAAAGAAAACATAAAAGAGGAAGAGATCTGTTGCTGCAAAGACACCAATCATCATCGTTTCAAGAACGAGTATCAGGATATAGAAAGTCTTAACGCCAAATCGACCACCTTCTGATTCATTCCATCCCGCTAGAATCACAATTGGAACTAATAGAACTGATAGCAAAATCAGAATTAGGGATATTCCATCGACTCCAAGTTGATAACTAATGCCAAGAGATGGAATCCAGGAATATCTCTCAACATATTGAAAGCCTGTAGCGCCTCGATCAAAGCCAACTGTCATTATAATTCCAAGAGCTGCAACCAAGAGCGATACCAGTAGAGCGCTTTGCTTAACTAACTTCGCATTAGTAACAGGAAGAAGGGCAATTAATCCAGCGCCAATCAAAGGTAGTAATCCCATACTTGTTAAAAGGTTCATAGCGTCACCACCAGAGCAGCAAAGAGAGCAACGAGTGCGCCAATAAGAATTAGTAGAGCATAATTTCTTACATATCCAGTTTGAAGCTTACGCATTCCTCTAGCACTTCCTAGCGCGCTAGAGCCAACTGCCCGAACTGCTCCATCGATAACGCTTTCATCGGTCTTGACTAGTAGCTGGGTTAATTTCTGACCAGGGCGCATAAAGAGGAACTCATTGGCATCATCTTGGAGAAGATCTCGTCGAGTAACGCGAGTAAAGATGCTTACCTCAGTTGGCGCTCTCTCTGATAACTCTCCGCGATACTTGATAAAGGCAATAGAAACTCCGATTATCACTGCAACTACTGCAAGAGTTGTGACAACTATTGGGGGCAAGAACTCTGTATGTTCGTGATGATCCTTATCAACAACTGGCGCTAGCCATTTAACAATGGCCTTGCCGCTATAGAGAAGGTAGCCAGAGGCGACTGAGCCAACAGCCAAAACTGCCATTGGAGCCCACATCAAAAATGGTGATTCGTGAGGCTCGCTTCCCTCTGCCCAGCGCTTATTACCAAAGAAAGTCATTAACATTAAGCGAGTCATATAAAAGGCCGTGATGACTGCCCCTAATAGAGCTGCAGAGCCAAAGAGAACGCCTTGCACGCCTCCTGCATTAAATGCAGTTTCAATTATTTTATCTTTTGAATAAAAACCTGCAAATGGTGGGACTCCAATAATTGCTAGGTATCCAAGACCAAAAGTAATTGATGTAATTGGCATAAATTTAGCGAGTCCGCCATAACGTCGCATATTTACTTCATCATTCATGCCATGCATAACTGAGCCTGCACCTAAGAACATTCCAGCTTTAAAGAAACCATGAGTTAGAAGATGCATAATTGCAAATGCATATCCAGCAGGACCAAAGCCTGAGGCCATAATCATGTACCCAATTTGTGACATGGTTGAGGCGGCAAGTGCCTTTTTAATATCATCTTTTGCCATACCAATAATTGCGCCAAAGAGAAGCGTGATAGTTCCAACTATTACTACTGCTAGTTGCGCAGTTGGTGCATTATCAAATACAAAATTAGATCTAGTAATTAAATAAACTCCAGCCGTCACCATTGTTGCCGCATGGATTAAGGCTGAGACAGGCGTTGGGCCAGCCATCGCATCTCCAAGCCAGGCTTGAAGCGGGAATTGTGCTGACTTGCCCGCTGCTGCTAGCAATAGCATCAGACCCATTGCGGTTAGAGCGGTTTCACTAGCTCCACTAACTTTTTCTTCAATTCCAATGAATGACACTGCACCAAAGTTTGCAAAAGCAATCATTACTGCAACTGATAATCCAAAGTCTCCAACGCGGTTGGCCACAAATGCTTTCTTGGCAGCAGTTGCGTATTCAGGTTTCTGATTCCAGAAGCCAATAAGAAGGTAGGAGGCAAGGCCAACGCCCTCCCAGCCCACATAGAGATTTAGGTAGGAATCTCCAAGAACTAGTAGGAGCATTGCTGCGATAAAGAAGTTTAAATATGCGAAAAAACGCCTTCTGTCCCTGTCATGGGACATATAGGCAATGGAGTAAACGTGAATAAGAGTTCCAACTCCAGTAATAAGTAGAACGAAGGCTATGGATAACTGATCGAGCAAGAGTCCAGCATCTACATTAAATGTACCAACTGAAATCCAAGTAAATAGCTTCTGGGTCACAGCCCGTGATGCCTCTGGGCGATCTATCATTGCAAAGAATTCCGTCGCTCCAACTACAAAAGTGCTTGCAGAGATCAAAGTTGCAAACACATGCCCCCATTTATCAGCTTTCCGACCAAGAAGCATCAATAGCGCTGAGCTAAAAAGCGGCAGAGCGATTAAATAAACTAAGTTCTCTGAAGTCATTTATCGACTCAACAAACTTGCATCATCAACTGATGCAGATCGACGAGAGCGGAAGATAGTGACAATAATTGCAAGACCAACTACAACTTCACATGCTGCAACAACCATGGTGAAAAAGGCCATAACTTGACCTTCTAGATTTCCATTAATTTTAGCGAAAGTAACAAAAGCTAGATTGGCAGCATTGAGCATAAGTTCAATACACATGAAAACAACAATTGCATTCTTTCGAACAATAACTCCAACAGCACCTATTGAAAACAGGATTGCTGAGAGATAGAGATAATTTGTTGGATTCATTACTTGTTGCCCTCATCATCAATCTTTGGCAATCCCTCTAATTGATAGCTCTTAGATTCAGCTACATCACCTCTGCGATGGAGCACTTCTGCGATTGAAAGATCAGATGGTTTTCCATCCGGCAATAAGGCCGGAAGATCCAGCGCGTTATTTCTGGCATAAACACCAGAGCCTGGAAGGCCTGCTGCTGTTGCAATCGATTTTCCACGAAAGCGCGCTATAGATCTTGCTCGCTGAGAAGTTCTTGCTACATCACTCTTTTCGGAGTGGGCAAGAACCATAGCGCCAAGAGCTGCGGTAATGAGAAGCGCTGAAATGACCTCAAAAGCCCAGACATAATCGCTAAATAGGTATTGAGCCAAGCCCTCTACATTTCCACCGCTATTGGCTTCATCTAAGCCAACGCTCGGCCGTCCAAGCTCTGCGCGAGCGATGAAGGTAATTAGTGTTAGCGAAAAGGCTAGAGCCGTAAAAATTGCAACGGAGCGAATCCCTTTGATCTTTTCAACCAATGAATCCGATGAATCCACTCCAACCAACATCAAGATAAAAAGGAAGAGCATCATTACTGCTCCGGTATAGACCACAACCTGAACAATTCCAAGAAATGGTGCTTCAAGAGCAATATAGAAAATCGCTAAGGTAATCATCACCCAAGCAAGCAGAATTGCGGAGTGAACAGCTTTTTTCATAAATAACATAGCAACCGATGCCAAAACAGCAAGAGGAGCTAGTACCCAGAATAAAGCTGATTCACCGCTCATTACTTCTGCCCACCCGCTTTTGTCTCTTGGGATGGGTGCGACTCTTTAATTTCATTTCGATAGTAATTGTGATGATCAGACTCTGGATACATCGGATGTGGTGGCATCAACATTCCAGCACGAAGTGGAGCGAGTAAATCTTCTTTCTCCCAGATTAATTTCTGGCGTGTGTCATCAGCGATTTCATATTCATTTGTCATGGTCAGCGCTCTAGTTGGACAAGCTTCTATACATAGACCACAGAAAATACAGCGGAGATAATTGATCTGATAAACCTTGGCATGTCGCTCGCCAGGGGAGATTTGATTACCTTCGCTGTTATTTTCTCCTTCAACATAGATTGCATCTGCAGGACAGGCCCAAGCACAGAGCTCACAACCAATGCACTTTTCAAGACCATCTTCATAGCGATTTAGTTGATGGCGACCATGAAAGCGTGGCGCAACTTCCGGTTTAACTTCAGGGTATTCAATGGTGTTGGGTTTCTTAAACATGGTGCTGAAGGTGACCCAGAAGCCTTTTAATTGGGTGAAAAAGCCAGAGGGCTCAGTTCCACTGACAGGAACTGATTGTTCGGCGGCCTTTTGGATCGCCCCTGAAGGCTTTGGTTCTAAGTGAAATTCACTCATTTAATTACCCTCCTTTTCTTTTAAAGCTAGAGATGTCGGAAGGGCTGGAACTGGAAATGATGGCTCAGGCATTGGACCAACTTGATTTGCTAACTCTTCAGCCTTGATTTTTGAACGATCATAAATAGTCATTGCCCCGAGAACTGCTAAAACAACAGCTCCGGTAAATCCTGCAATAACAAATTGTGAAGCTCCTTGCTGAGTTAGAAGGCGAAGTGTGGCAACAACTAAAATCCAAGCAACATTCACTGGAATTAATACTTTCCAACCAAATTTCATAAATTGGTCATAGCGCAATCTTGGGAGCGTTCCTCGCAGCCAGACAAAGAAAAAGAAGAATGCAAGAACTTTTAGGAAGAACCAGATGAAGCTAAACCAACCACCAAGCCAAGCAGATGTGAAGCCGAGACCTGGAGGAGCACTTGGGCCTCCTAAAAATAAGGTAGTTGCAAGAGCAGAGACTGCAATGATGTTTACATATTCAGCTAAGAAGAAAAGCGCAAATTTAAGTGACGAGTACTCCGTATGGAAGCCGCCAACTAATTCACCTTCTGCTTCGGCTAAATCAAAAGGCGCGCGATTTGTCTCGCCCACCATGGAAATGACATAAATTGCAAATGAAGGGAAAAGAACAACAACATTCCACCAAGTTGATTGCGCAGCAATTATGTCGCCCGTTGACATGGATCCGGCATAGATAAATACACCAACAAATGAAAGTCCCATAGCAATTTCATAGGAAATAACTTGAGCACTAGAGCGCAGACCTCCAAGTAGTGGATATGTCGAGCCTGATGACCAACCAGCTAGAACGATTCCATAAACCCCAATTGATGCTGTTGCTAGAACATATAAGACTCCAACTGGCAGATCAGTTAATTGCATGATTGTCTGCTCGCCAAAGAAATTAACTTCGCCCGTGAGTGGAATAACAGCAAAGGCCATAAAGCAAGTAGTGACGCTGATTATTGGAGCTATGACAAATACCGCGCGATCTGCTGCTGCCGGAATGATGTCCTCTTTCAAAGCTAGTTTTACGCCATCTGCTAAAGCTTGAATTAAACCAAATGGACCAACTCGGTTTGGTCCCATACGCATCTGCATGCGAGCAACAATGCGTCTCTCGCCCCAAACCGAGAGAAGTGTTAGAACGACACAGAGAGCAAATACAAGAACGCCTTTTGCCACTATTACCCAGGTTGGATCATCAAGAATTATCGATGCATTATTCATGCTCTCACCACCGATACTTCACCAGAAGTTATACCGAGGCTTTCAATTATTTTGCTATTAGTACTGTTGCGAGGCACCCAGACAGAATCTTCGTCAATTGAATCAATCTGGCAGGCAAGTGTTATCTCACCTTTTGGCGTTGAGATCCTAATTTGATCTCCATTTGAAACACCCAAAGAATCTGCGCGGTTCTTAGAAATAATCGCAACTGATTGATGGGCTGTTCCCGCTAAATTATTTTCTCCATCTTGCATAGATCCAGAATCAAGAAGCAATCTCCAGGAGCATAGATTTGCTTTTCCGTTTGAAATTTTTGTTGCTTCACCATTTACCGGAGTAAAGCTCTCACGGTTATGCCAAGTACCGAGTGAGTTAAATTCATCTCTTGCAGAGCTAACGGTTGGAAGATTGATGCTAGATCCCATCTCATCTGCAAGCATTGAAAGGATTCTCACATCACTTCTAGTTAGAGAATCAGGTACAGCTGCTTCAAAGAATCTTGCTCTGGATTCCCAATTAATAAAGGTTCCGCTCTTTTCGACAACTGCCGCAACTGGAAGGACAACATCTGCAATCTGGGTTACTGCGCTCTGGCGAATCTCAAGTGAAACGATAAAAGCTTTTTCCATTATTGCTTGGTAATCAGATGAGATATCAAGGGGATCAACGCCGCCAACCAAAAGGGCGCCAATATTGCCTTTTTCTACCTCTTTTACGATTTCATCGCTATCAAGACCAGGGTTGCTTGGAAGACTTGAAACACCCCATGCAGCTTGAAGATCAACTCGTGCAGCGCTATCGCTTACCGGTCTTGCTCCTGGAAGAAGATTAGATATTGCTCCAGCTTCAAGTGCTCCTCGCTCGCCGGCTCTTCTTGGAATCCAGGCCAGCTTTGCACCGCTATTTGTAGCAAGAGCCACTGCAGCAGAAATCGCACCAGAGCTCTCAGAGAGACGCTCTCCAATAAGGATTACTGATTTATTAGAAAGATTTGAGATTTTTGAAATTACTGAAGCTTCACTGCCAGATGGAATTGAGATTAGTTCTGCTTTCAACTTCTTATTTCCACGAGATGCAAAAGGAGCAACAGCTGTAATTTTCAAGTCACGTTTTTTGACCTGCTTATATAGGCGAAGGAAGACAATTGGTGATTCTTCTTCAGCTTCAAAACCTAGAAGAAGAACATGATCTGCTCTATCAAGATCTTTGTAATTAACTCGAGTTCCCACAACATGTGAAGCTAAGAAATTCTTCTCTTCCTTTGATGTTACTCGAGAGCGAAAATCTATATCGTTTGTATTAAGGGCGATACGAGCAAACTTGGAATATCCATAGGCATCCTCAAGAGTTGCTCTTCCTCCAACTAATACCGCAGAGCGATTTTCTTTTAATCCCTTTGCCGCAAGCGCTAAAGCCTCCGGCCATGAAGCCTCTCTTAATTGACCACTCTCATCCCTAATCAAAGGAGTAGTAATGCGATCTTTAGCGTTTACGTATTTAAATGCCCAACGACCTTTATCGCAGTTCCACTCTTCATTAACAGCAGCATCATCTCCTGCAAGACGGCGAAGTGTTTTTCCGCGACGCACATCGGTTCTCATATCGCATCCTGATGCGCAGTGTTCGCAGGCAGAGGGGGTTGAAATTAGATCAAATGGACGGGCGCGGAAGCGATATGAGGCTCCGGTGAGCGCTCCAACAGGGCAGATTTGAACGGTGTTTCCTGAAAAGTAAGACTCGAACGGTTCTTTCTCATAGATGCCAACTTGTTGAAGGGCGCCTCGCTCATTGAGAGTAATAAATGGATCTCCCGCAATCTGTTCAGAAAACCTAGTGCAGCGAGCGCAGAGAATGCAGCGTTCGCGATCAAGAAGAACTTGCGAGGAAATATTGATTGGCTTTTCAAAGGTTCTCTTTGTTCCCTCAAACCTTGATTCTTCGCGGCCATTACTCATCGCTTGATTCTGTAGTGGACATTCGCCGCCCTTATCGCAAACTGGACAATCAAGTGGGTGGTTAATCAGTAATAACTCCATAACGCCCTGCTGGGCTTTATCAGCAACAGCTGAAGTGAGTTGAGTATTAACAATCATTCCTGGTTCAACTGGAATCGTGCATGAGGCCTGCGGTTTTGGAAACTTTCTTCCATTAACTTCAATCTCAACCAAACATTGGCGGCATGCTCCAACCGGATCAAGGAGTGGATGATCGCAGAAACGTGGAATCTGAATTCCTAATTTTTCTGCAGCTCTAATTACTAAAGTTCCCTTTGGAACGCTAACTTCAAAACCATCGATAGTTAGTGTGATCATTTCTACCGCTGTCTCGGTAGCGAGTTCTTGAGTACTCATACCTTCACCCCATCTGATGTAAGAAGTGATGAGGCAGCAGGGTTAAAAGGTGATCCACCAATTCTTAAATGCTCTAAATACTCTTCACGGAAATATTTAATGGAGGAGATAATTGGACTTGCTGCGCCATCAGCGAGCGCGCAGAATGAGCGACCAGCAATGTTGTCGCAGAGATCAAGTAATTTCTCAAGATCTGCTTGCTCGCCTTTTCCTGCATCAAGATCTTTAAGGATTTGAACTAACCACCAGGTGCCCTCACGGCATGGGGTGCATTT
>Ga0214923_10007349_pt1 | contig 12035 bp, 12 predicted proteins | sample LL1510_MetaG_FD_177993 | JGI IMG/M metagenome (GOLD analysis project Ga0214923, IMG submission 177993) | Freshwater microbial communities from Lake Lanier, Atlanta, Georgia, United States - LL-1510 | ecosystem: Environmental > Aquatic > Freshwater > Lake | place: USA: Georgia | collected... | reverse complement strand
ATTTCAAAACCAACGATTTACAATTGGCTCAAACTGAACAAAAAAGAGGGATCTGTAGCACCTAAACGTCCAAGGCGCCCGTGGAGGAAAATCATCCCTTCAGTCTTAATGGATTTGCTGGAAAAACATCCCGATTGGACCTTAAAACAATATGGCGAGTATTTTGGCATGACACAACCTTCGATGAGCAATGCCTTTGCTCGATTGAAAATTAATCGAAAAAAAAGAGTTTGCTCTACAAAGAACGGGATGAAAAAAAGCGTTCATTATTTTTGGAGCAGATAAGACACCATCCTGTTGAAGCACTTGTTTATGTTGATGAATCTGTAGTTGAACGATTTCAAACCTGAAGCGAGGCGTTAGACTATGTTTTCAATATGTAAAATTTTCAATCTATATTACTACAATTTTGACCGGCGTCAAGCCTCGCGATATATTAGAACCCCACTCTGAGGAGCCATGTTTTCTTTCGGTAGTTTTAAAAATAGGTGAGCCAAAATCGTAGTAATGCTGTGACCGCTTGCGGCATTTCTATCGGACTCATGTGCCCTGAATCCTCCACTATAGCCAGTTTCGCATCGGGTATTTGTGCAAGCTCTAAGTGCTCTTCAGAAGAAAAATTGGCATCATGGCTCGCATGAATAACCAATGTAGGACACCTAATCGCTTGTAAAACCGATTGGGTTTCCCTCCGTTGCAGCATCGCCTGCTCTTGGTGGATAAAAACTTCCTTGCCCACCTCCCGGAACATCTTTTCAACCCCTCTTTTGACAAGCGGATTAAAAACAAGTTTGTCCGCAATTTCTACAACACAGCTTTCAAATCTCCCCTTTTGCGCGTCTGAAATCATCTCTTTCCGCTTCTTTCTCTTCTCCTCTGAATCACTACGCGCTGTCGTATTCAGCAAACAGAGCTTTGTCACACGAGAAGGCACAACTCTCATGATTTCCAAAGAAAGCCAGCCCCCCATCGAATGACCCGCAAGCGCAAATAGGGGCGGAGCCTTTTCTAGAATCGCTCCAACCATCTTCTCTGGAGTATTCTCCTCAGAAGATATAACCTGAATAGAAGCAATATCTTCCAAATATTTAATTTGATGCGCCCAAAGAGATTGATTAGACAAGAGACCCGAAAGCAACAAAAGTGGTATTTTAGCCATACTTTTTGATCTATAACCGATACAAAATATTTTAGCACCTTGAGAGAGAAAGTCTCATTTTTATTTTTTCTATCGTGACAAAAAGTCTTGCAGCTGCAATACTCTCTCACAAGCAGGGCTTTCCTGCGATTTTTTTTAAGCAGCATCTCTTAAAGATGCAAGGAACAATTGGTTATGGCAAAGAAATTATTTGTAGGAAACCTCTCCTATGACGTCGATCAAGACAGTCTAAAAGAGGCATTTGAACAATTCGGCACTGTTGTGAGTGCACAAGTCATCAAAGATCGCGATTCAGGCCGCTCACGTGGTTTCGGCTTCGTAGAGATGTCAAACGATGATGAGGCTAATGCAGCTATCGAGGCCCTAGATGGTCAGGATATGCAAGGCCGCAACGTTGTTGTGAACGCAGCTAAAGAAAGAGATCGTCGTTAATCTCTTGCGGGGGGCGATGTTAAATCACCCCCCAATTCTCCCTTTCAAATTTCATAAAAAACTGGCATTATTCCCTTCATAGTTATGAAAGGAAAAAAAGTATCTTCGACAGCTGTCGAAAACCACACCCACAAAATCTTCCCTCTCGATCTCAACACGAATAATACAGTGTTTGGTGGTCTCATTATGTCGATTCTTGATCGCATAGCTCTTGTAGTTGCCGAGCGTCATTCTGGCTGTAACTGCGCCACTGTCTCTGTCGATGCCCTTCATTTTCTAGCACCAGCTCACTTGGGTGAGGTTTTAATCTTCAAAGCCTCAATCAACCGCTCTTGGAATGCTTCCATGGAGATTGGCGTGAAAGTTGTCGCAGAAGATTTTGTCACCAATGAACATAGACATGTAGTCTCTGCCTACTTCACCTTTGTCGCCTTAGACAAGAAGAATCGCGTAACCAAAGTTCCCCCCGTAATTCCAGAGACTAAGCTTGAGAAGAGGCGGTATGAAGAAGCTGGTATTCGCCGCGAAATGCGACTTTTCGCTGCAGCAGAGACGCAAGAGCGCCGCAAGTTGCGCTAGATTTTGCAACACTTGGAGACAGAGTAGAACATATAAAGATTTGCCTTTAAACGATTCGATCAAAAATCGAGTGAGACTTACACATCAGAACAGGGGCCGATTCCACACTGCATAAACACCATCACTACGTTCACCGCAGCTGCTAGGAAAATCAATGCAAAAACTGTATGATCAAACCAAGAGAGTCTATACTCATCCTCTCTGCTGAAGATCACCATCATCAATGCATTGACAGCAATACTCACCCCAAAGACCAAAAAGGCCCATGTATAAAGACTAATACCTAGAAAAGGCTCGCCAAACTTCGAAAAATCAGGACAGGCATGCAACGCTATCTGACGCAGCGAAATCACACTGCCCAAAAGAGCCGCAATAATCGCTAAACCATAATGACGCTTTCTAATGCCAGCACGTAGATTGAGGCAAATCGCTCCCCCCACTCCTAACATAAATAGCCGCTGTAAATAACAAAGCGGACAGGGCTGTTCACCAAAAAATATCTGTAAAACAAGCGCCGACAACAGAACTAAGGCCAGTATCAACACTTCAATGCCGTTCAATATGCGTTCCGTCACCAGTTAATCCTCAATGAACTTGTCATATGTATCCAAAAAATCACGTAGTTCAAAAAAAAACCAGCAATCAAAAAGCCAATCGCAGTCTTGCGCCAATTAAAGTAGGCAAGAAGAATGGCGAGCATCATAATCAAAAAAAGAATTGCCACATCCTCACTGTACTATTTTTGCCAATTCCTGCAAAATAATTTGCCATGAAAACAGTCGTAATCGGTGGCGGAGCTGCAGGCATTTTTGCAGCCATACATTGCAAAGCTCTTCTTCTTGAACGCTCTAGTCACCTTTTGACAAAAGTGCGGATTTCAGGAGGAGGGCGCTGCAATGTCACAACCAGCACTTTTGACCCCAAGCTTTTGATCCAAAATTATCCCCGTGGTGGGCGCGAACTTTTAGGTCCTTTCCACCATTTCGGACCCCAAGATACAGTCCGGTGGTTTGAAAGTCGCGGTGTCCCTCTCAAAACAGAAAGCGATGGCCGCATCTTTCCCCAAAGCAATAACTCTCAAACGATTATTGACTGCTTGATGCGAGAAGCATCAAACTTAGAGATCCGTCTCCAACAAAAGATCGGCGCCATCCGCAAAGTAGAGAATCACTTTGAAATCGAAGTCAATGATGAGATCCTTTGCTGTGATAAATTGATCTTGGCGACAGGCAGTTCTAAACAGGGATATGCTTGGGCTGAAAGTTTGGGCCACACAATTCAAAGCCCCGTCCCCTCACTCTTCACCTTCAATGTACCCGACTCCCCCTTAAAAGAACTTTCTGGCATCGCTGTTCCAGATTGTAAAGTGCTACTGCCCGGAACTAAATTTGTGCAAGAGGGCCCCGTTTTGATCACCCACTTTGGATTTAGTGGGCCTGCTATCATCAAACTCTCTGCTTGGGCCGCGCGCTATCTATTTGAGAAACAGTATAAAGCCCCTCTTCAAATCGAGTGGACTCCCCCCTTCCCCAAACGCTTACGTCGTGTTCTGACTGAAGTGATTCAAAACTACCAAATCGATGGCAAAACTACTCATAAAGAGGAGTTTGTAACTTGTGGTGGAGTCACTCTCAAAGAGGTGGATTTCCGCAATATGGGAAGCCGCATCTGTCCTGGCTTACATTTTGCTGGAGAGATTCTCGATATCGATGGTGTGACAGGTGGATTTAATTTCCAAAATGCCTGGACTACAGCCTTTCTTGCAGCAAAATAATACCATTTGTTATAGCGGTGTAATGCGTTATTTAATTTTATTTTTGCTTTCGAGCACACTATTTGGTTCTCCAGCACTCGACCGTTTGATCGAAGGAAACAAGCGTTTTGTTTCTGGAAACTTAGAGCACCCTAATCGCGATCAAGAGCGACGGGATGTGACCGCTTATACCCAAAAACCCTTCGCTACGATCCTCGCTTGCGCTGATTCCCGATTGGCTCCTGAGATCATTTTTGATCAAGGTCTTGGCGACCTCTTCGTTGTGCGAGTCGCCGGGAATGTCGTTGGTTCTTTGACGAAAGAAAGCATCGATTACGCTGCTTTAGCTCTGCAAACCGAAATCTTGGTCATTTTGGGCCACGAGCGCTGTGGCGCGATTGAAGCTGTGATGAAGGATAACACGACTCTCATCCCTACAACCGCCATTCTAATAGACCCTGCAGTCCAAAAATACCGCGATAACCTCGAAATGGCAACGAAGCAAAATGCCCTCAATATGAATGCTCTGCTCCAGAGATCTGCCTCCCTTGGAGAGGTGATCCGAGAGGGTAAATTAGAGGTCGTTTCAGCCTACTACAACCTATCTACAGGTGAAGTAGAAATTTTAAATTAATCTTTATATTGTTTTAATCTATCTTTGATATAATGGCAGGATGAATCCAGTATATGAAAGATACCGAGAGATGCTCTTCGACCACCTCAAGGCTTTGCCCTGGGAGAATGGCACCATTAAAAGTGCCCTCGATGCAATTTACCAAGGGAACTGGAAAGGTGATGATGAACAGCTCAAAAGAATCAACGAGATTGTGAATGAAGATGATGCAGAGACCTGGGGGGTCCATGACCTTGACGCTCTACGCAGATGCTTTCGCGAATGTATTCAATTGACTCTCGATCGCGCGGATGGCGAAGCATTTACTTGGGTAGCAGAAAGGAAAGCCGAGCGCGAGCGCTATCAAGCAAACAAAAGCGCTCTGACTAAAAACCCACCCCCTCCTTCTGTCGAACCCTACTTCAAAAACTATCAAGCGCCTTTAGCCTTGATTGGCCTTACACCTCTTCAAGTTGATCAGCAAATGGGATATAATCCTGCACTCCAATACGTAGTTGAACAGCATTTTGACCTCTTTTGCACGGCACTGGAAGAGAAGATATTTACCCTGGAAGAGATCAGCCGGATTCCCCCTGACTTATTTGTATTGATGCTCTCTAACCGTAGAACGATTTCGAGATTTTTGAAAATGCCACTTCCAATTGACACTATTATTGAAGTTGTGAGAAATCCAAGAGGTCTAGCATTACTCCAGGATAGTTCAACACTTAGCTATCTCCGCTTAGGAGTGACACTCAATCAACTACTGAATCTAACTGAAGAGAAGCTTAAAAAAGCTCTCACCTATTCCAACTTCTTGAAATATAGAAGAGACGAATGGGATAGCTTCATTGCTAATCTATAGCCAATTATCACAAATCAGAGCCAGATAGGGCCGCAAATTTGAAAGAGCGTTTCAAATCTCATGTTTTTAAACATGAGCGAGAAAGAATCTCTCGAAGGTGGAAGCTCAATAGCTCCCATTTGTCAAATTATTTGTTGTAAATCGTATTAGCACCTTTCACTCGAATGGGCTACAATATTTCAGCGGCAATCGCGGCAAGCTCAGATCTCTCCGTTTTCTCCATCATGACATGGCCGAAAATTTTGTGATCTTTAAACCGGCCAACCAAATAGGTCAGTCCGTTTGAATTCCGATCCAAGTAGGGATTGTCGATCTGCGTCGGATCTCCGGTAATCACCACTTTTGTATTTTTGCCAGCACGCGAAACAATCGTCTTGATCTCATGAGGTGTCAGGTTTTGCGCCTCATCGATAATCATGTAGATTTTCGGCAATGAACGTCCGCGGATGTAAGTGACAGCCTCCATCTCCAGCTTCTTACTCTCATTGACCCAGCGCAGTGTTTCATTCTGCTCAGAACCCGTAGAATCACAAAGAAACTCAAGATTGTCATAAATCGGCTGCATCCAGTGGATTAACTTCTCTTCTTTTAATCCTGGCAAGTAACCGATGTCTTTACCAAGCGGCACAATCGGCCTACTGACCAAAATACGGTGGTAAACTCCCTCATCAAACACCTTGCGCAAACCGCAAGCCAGCGCCAAAAGCGTCTTTCCAGTACCCGCAGGACCAAGGAGTGTCACTAGCTTCACATCATCTCGTAAAAGCAGATCTATCGCACATTTCTGCTCTACGTTGGTCGGAGAAATCCCCCAAATATTAGAAGGGAACTTGACAAGAGGAATGAAGTGCTTCGTTGCCATGTCATATTTAGCCACCGCAGAGGTATTTTCTACAGAATGCATCACGATGTATTCGTTGGGAGCAAAATCATCTGTAGTCGCTTTGACACGTCCATCTTTGTAAAACAGATCGATTTCATGTTTCGGCATTTCTACCTTGCGATAACCATGATAAAGCCCGTCGAAACTGAATTTCTTGTTTTCATAATCCTCAGCCTCTAGACCCATTGCCTCCGCTTTGACACGCATCGCGAGATCCTTAGAGACAAAAACAACATCCTCTCCCTTCTCGAAAAGAAAATAGGCTGCCATCAAAATGCGGTAAGGAATGCTATTCAACGAAAGAACAAAGTTAGGACTATAATTAGTCTTGATTTCCAGCTGAATCCGGATACGCGTCCCATTCTCCAGCATCACCCCTTGGTGGAGATCCCCCTCCCCCAACTCCTTCAAAGAATCAAAATAGCGAAGGCAATCACGGGCATTCTTCGCTAGCTCATCCCGGTAGCGTTTGACTTGAGCAAGCTCCTCAAGCACCGCCAGCGGCACCACAACATCATTTTTCCCAAAAGCCTTCAGAGCATCGGGATCGTGTAGAATCGTATTTGTATCGAGAACGAAAGTGCGTCTTTTTTCACCCATAAATTCGGAAGATAGTCCTTTTCTTGACTATTTGGCAAAGACAAATTTTAAATAACTACTATTTAACTAAATAGGTGAAATTTAGCACTCATTAATGGCGAGCGCTAAAAATAGTTGCTTAAAAAAGCTTGAAGAGATTATACTCGGTGTTAGAAAGTGAGGTTTAAATATGAAAGCAAAGATTGACCATCAAATTATTTGTATTCCTCCCTATATCTCAACAACCTGGGATCAAGTAACTTTTTTACAAAGCGAAGACAATCCAGAGACTCGTCGTCTCACGCTTTGCCTACACCTTTCTGATGGCAAAGTGATTCGAGTGCCTAATCTCGATCCTTCGATTGTGGATATAGCATTTACCTCTCATTTGAAATACATGGAACTTAGAAAAGCAGCTCCTCAACCAACTGAACAGTTTGCTCAGTTCCGTATTGGGCTTCCTGGCATGGAGAATCTTTCCGAAGCTTTACAGCATGATATGTCTAAGTCAAATACACCAAACCTCCCCAAAGAGGTTGTGACTCGGATTGCTGCGATGGCGAAGATGATCACAGGTGGAGATCTCGAGGCTTTTCCAAAACCAGAACCACACTGCAACTGCACCCATTGTCAATTAGCTAAAGCGATTCATGGCGAGGCTTCAGCCAACGAAGAGATGATGGAACCAGTTTCAGATGAAGACCTTTCCTTCCGTTCATGGGATATCAATCAATGTGCTGAGAAGCTATATATTGTGACCAATCCGATCGACCCAAAAGAGCAATACAATGTCTTTTTGGGCTCCCCTGTGGGTTGTACATGCGGAAAGACGCATTGTGAGCATATTGAAGCTGTGCTCGCCTCTTAAATCAGATAAGCGATTCAGTGGAAAATTTCAGGTTTCGATGCTTGGATAGATCATCATTTGAAACTGAATCCACTATACTCTTTCCTCTTGCACAATTTTATCAGAAAAGATAAAACTACGCTTAACGTTTAAATATTGGGGATATGTCCATGACCAAATTTGTTGCAGCAATGCTTACAATGCTCACCTTGGCTCTTCACGCTCAAGAGGGCTCCTTCGAAGCTTTTACAGGCGCCGTGCTCGGATCCAAAGTGCGTTTGCGTACGCAGCCAACTCTTGAAAGTCACGTAGTTGCTGAAACTTCAGCTGGGCAGTTGTTTGGCATCGTAGGCGAAGAGAAAGATTACTATGCTGTGCAGCCTCCGCGCGGTATAAAGGGTTATGTCTTCCGTACATTTGTACTCGAAAATGTGATCGAAGGAGAGCGTGTGAATGTGCGCCTTTATCCAGACATTGAAGCTCCGGTAATCGCTCGTCTAAATACGGGTGATCGTGTAACAGTTCATGGTTCTGATGCTAACAGCAAATGGCTAGAGATCGATCTTCCAGATAGCGCTCATTTTTACATCGCGAAAGAGTATATCGAAAAGAAGGGCGACCTTGCACTTGTGAAGCAGCATGAAACACGTCAGAGTGAAGCAGTTCATCTACTCCGCGCTGCATCTCTCTATGCGCAGAATGAGATCCAAAAGAGCTTCCCTCAGATCGAGATGGCGAGTGTGGAAAAGAAATTTGGCGACATTTCATACAAGTATAGCGATATACCTGATGTTGTAGCGGATGCACAAGAAGCAGCGCAGCTGATGCAAGAACTTTATACGCAGAAGAAAATTGCATTCTTAGAGTGCAGAGCCAACAGTGGTCCATCTGTTGTGCGATTTAATCAAGATCACATAGCACGTTTGGCTGCTCTCGGTATCCATGTAGAGGCAGTGCAAGAAGAGAGCCTTGTAGCCGGATTAGGTGGAGCTGTTGCGAATACTTTCGGAGTGGCAACAACTTTGGGTTCTGATCAGATCAGTGATAAAATGTTAGTCTGGCAGCCAGTAGAAGAGGCTCTTTTCCATCTCTGGGCTGCGGCGAACAATACAGATTCTATCGAAGAGTTCTATGCTGCTGAAGATATGCATGCGATCTACATCAGCGGGCAGATCGAGCCTTACAGCCGTCCTGTGAAGAATCTTCCTGGAGACTTCATGTTGAAGAATGAGAATCAACCGGTGGCTTTCCTTTATAGTACAAAGGTAGACCTTTCAAAAGTGGTGGGTCGTAATGTGACAGTGCGTGTAGCGCCTCGTCCAAACAACCACTTCGCTTTCCCAGCTTACTACGTTCTCTCTGTTGAGTAATCGAATCATTACAAGCCTTCTACCTTGCGGTAGAAGGCTTTTTCTATTTACCGATAAGCCTATGTAATTGCCCTACCAAATAGAATGGAAGGGATAAGAGATTGTATTCGATAGAAGACTCTGAAGTATCTTTATTGTAATAGCGAGGAAAATCTGAATTGATCCTGACAGCAATGCTCTTCTTTTTCTCTTTCATGAATTGATGGAGTGACTTGAGAGTTCCTATTGTACCAGCTTTTACCTCGATAGGGATAAGCTGATCCTCATGCTGAATGATGTAATCAACTTCTGCATCAGACCCTTTTTTCTCTCGTTGCCAGTAGTAGCCAGAGGGTGGAATATATGGCGGATTGATCGTACGCAATAGTTGACCTACAAGCTGCTCAGCCATACCTCCACTATTAATCAATGAGATCTCAGAGGCTGATCGCAGGTGATGCAATGAAAGCCCTAAAGCAGCACTGCAAAGACCACAATCTAACATGATCACTTTAGAAAATCTCTCATCAGACTCTGCACCGAGAGGCATTCCATTGGCTGCTGTGGATACGATGCGGTGACAGATACCTGCTTTAGTCAATAAATCAAGAGCTTGCTTCAAAGGTACTGTGCTCACTTCTGAGTTGACATTTCGATATACAAATTTTTTACCTAGTTGATGCGGAACAGAACTCATGATCTCTTCGAGACGATCGGTTGTAAGCCGCCCACTATATTTGGCGAAGTCATCTCGATAAGTAGCAAGTAGGTCAAAATGGATTTGGTTAACAATATCTGGAGATTGCTCTTTTGCCCAACTTGAAACTGCAGCAGGCATACCACCCACAATTAGGTACTCTTTGACTATTTTCATCAACTTTAAATGAAGAGCTTCAGGGATCTTGATTTTCCAGCCGTAATTTTGTAAATAGACCCGAAGTTCATGTTTTTAAACATGAGTGAGAAAGGATCTCTCAAAGGTGCCGTGCTAGATGGCTCTCATTTGTGAACTTATTTTTGATAAATGGTATAAGGTGAGTTAATACGAATGGTGGTCGTCGATCACAACCTTACCCATGAAAATTCTATGCAGCCACACCATGTAAGCGACAACCAGTGGCAAGCCCAGCAGTACAATCACCGCTAAAACCTCCAGTGTTTTCACAGAAGCCGATGAATTAAACACCGTCAAGCTAAAGGCTGGGTCGATTGTTGACTTCAACAATATCGGAAACATGCCAAAAGCAAAAAGCGCCATCAATAGCCCCACATTTGCCATCGAATTGAGAAAGGCCCATCCATAGCTGCCCTTTTCAACAAGTCGCGGGATATTGGCAATCACAAGCATATTGGCCAATGCGATGATGAAGAAATAAGGATACTCCCTAAAACGATCTACAATATGTCCCTGATAAATCAACGTGATCATCGTTGTACAGACATAAAAGAGAATATAGAGAATCATTGTCCCTTTCACCCAACGCTTCATTTTTTCAAGCAGTTCACCCTCCGTCTTCATGATGAGATAGAGATTGGCGTGCAATAAAAATAGCGTAATCGTCAAAAGACCCACAAGTACAGGATAGGGTCTCAAAAATGTCAGAATGATTCCCCCATGGTAAGTATAGTCCGCGTCAATCGGAATACCCGAAATGAAATTACCAAGCGCACAGCCCACACCAAAAGCGATGAACAAGCTGCCCAGCGCGAAGGAGAAATCCCACATGTTTCTCCACCAAAGCATCGGCCTTTTAGAACGGAACTCAATCGCTACTGCCCGGAAAATCAACGCCGTAATCAAAATGGTCACAGGGATGTAAAACGCTGTCAATAACGTGCCATAAGCCAGGGGAAACCCTGCAAACAAGCCTCCTAAGACAATGATCAACCAAACCTCATTCCCATCCCAAACAGGACCTATCGCATTCAGAAGAATCCGCCTCTCGCGATCCCTGTCAGTGAATAGGTAGAGCATCCCTACCCCTAAGTCAAAACCATCGAGCATCGCATAACAGCCAATCGCCGTTATAAAAATGACATACCAAAAAATGATCAAACCATATTCCATCAGCTTTGCCTTATCGGGATTTCGATATTCCTATACTCATCCATACTCGTATCATAAACCTGAGGACCTGTCTTAATCTTTTTATCAAGCAAGTAGATGAACATCGCAAAAATTAGCAAATAGACGACGACAAACATCATCAACGATGCTACCACCTGTCCCGGCACCAAAGAGAGAGAAACACCATCCGATGTTTTCATCAAACCATAAACTACCCATGGCTGACGGCCTATCTCCGCGGTGAACCACCCCATCTGATTGCCAATTTCAGGGAAAAGCACCGCAATCATCGAATACCACATCGCAAAACGCGTTCTCCGGCCCCGCCGCCAACGTAGGACGGCAATCCAACCAACACTCACACCGATCAGCATCAAAACCCACGTAAAGAGCATCAAGTGATAGGTCTGGAAAACAACTCCAACCGGTGGCCAAAGCTCCCTTGGAAATTGATTGAGCCCTGGCACCCCCTTGTCAAAAGTGCGGTAAACCAAAAAAGAAAGTAGCCCAGGAACATACAATCCCCGGGTCTCTCCAGTTTTAGGATTTGAAAATCCAAAAATATAGGCTCTTGTCGGAGTCTCTGTCTCGTAAATACCCTCCATCGCAGCAAGCTTAATCGGCTGATTTTTAGCTACACCCTTCCCTGAAGAATCCCCAGAAATAGCCTGAGCGATCACACTCACAGTAGCAAAAACAAGCGCAATGATGAAGGCCCTCTTAGCCAATTCAACATGCCTATTTTTAAGAAGATAAAATGCAGAAATGCTCAGAACCAAAAAGGCACCAGCAAGCCAACAGCCCAAAATCACATGAGCAAACCGATCCCAAGCAGAGGGGTTGTTGACCACTGCCCACCAGCTTTGAATAGTCGCATGCCGCTCAGCTCCCTCACCCACGATCGTGTA
>Ga0214923_10007348_pt1 | contig 12035 bp, 10 predicted proteins | sample LL1510_MetaG_FD_177993 | JGI IMG/M metagenome (GOLD analysis project Ga0214923, IMG submission 177993) | Freshwater microbial communities from Lake Lanier, Atlanta, Georgia, United States - LL-1510 | ecosystem: Environmental > Aquatic > Freshwater > Lake | place: USA: Georgia | collected... | reverse complement strand
CGACCCGGTGATTAAGAGTCACCTGCTCTACCAACTGAGCTAACAACCCGGTCTTTTTTACTGGCTGACCCTATCAGCAAGTATCAGTTGCCTATAACCAGTGGGCTTTTTTAAATTTATACGCCAAAACAATTGTTAATACCGCCATTACACCTAAGATTGAAAAGTAGCCAAAACGAGTTGTTAGCTCTGGCATATTTTCAAAGTTCATGCCGTAGATCCCAGCAATCATGGTGGGTCCTGCGGCTAAGGCTACCCAGGCAGAGATTCTTCTAACATCCTCATTTTGTCTAACCTGAACATGGGCGAGGTCTGCTTGTAAAACGGTAGTTAATAAGGAGTCCATACTCAATGCATGCTCGCAGGCAAGTTGCAAGTGATCAAATGTGTCTCGAAAAAATGGTCTAATTTGCTCAGGCAGTTGAGTAAAACTATCAGAGGTTAATTTTTGTAGCGGTTGCATAAGCGGTTCAATAGCATGGCGATACTCAATTACCTCGCGCTTCAAAAAGTAGATGTCTTGACTATAGGTCTTACGCTTGCCACTAAAAACTTTTGTTTCAATATCGATTACATCATTTTCTAACTCACTAGCAATACTTGTGTAACCATCAATGACGCGATCAATTACCGCATGTAATACCGCGAAGGGTCCGAGCGCCAATTGAGCTGGGTGTTGCTCGATGTCGTGGCGCACGTTACTTAGTGGTGAGCCCTCACCGTGTCTCACAATGACAATGAAGTGTTTGTCAACAAAACACATCAACTCGCCAGTAGTAATTTCAGACTTCATTTCATTATAAAACACCGTCTTAATTACAAAAAAAGTTAAGCCTTCATAATCTTCAATCTTAGGTCGCTGCTTAGCGCTGACTGCATCCTCAACTGCCAGGGGATGAAAATTTAGCTCACCTACAATATGATCAAACTCAGCCTTTGTTGGCTCTGATAAACCCACCCAGACAAAGCCATTCTTACTTCGAGCAACCTCAACTTGCTCGGAGATATCACTGGTTCCACCAACTCGAATACCATCAATATAAAGAGCGTTATCAACAATCATGTGGATAAGTATTGACTAAAACCTTGCCCTACCTCAGCATTTCATATCCTTTTCTTCTCTAATTAACTATCTGTTAAACCAAGCCCCTGAGTTTGAAGTAAGTTTTCGACATGAGTTCACATTCTGCATATGAAGAGGTCAACCAACGCGTCCGCCTCGCTGGAGAGATATTAAATATTGATTCAGGCGTGATCCAAGCTATTACGGCATGTGAGCGAGAAGTAGTGATCTCAATTCCACTGCACCGGGAATCAGGTATTGATGTTCTCTCCGGGTATCGGGTGCAACACTCAAGTGCGAGGGGTCCACGTAAAGGTGGCATTAGATTTCATCAAGATGTGGATTTAGATGAAGTGCGCGCTTTGGCTTCGCTCATGACCTGGAAGACAGCTCTAATTGATGTCCCATTTGGTGGCGCTAAAGGTGGAGTAACAGTTGATTCTTCAAAATTGCTTCCGATAGAAAAAGAAGAGGTAATAAGAAGATGGACAAGAACCTTAATTCATGTTTTAGGACCTAATCGAGATATTCCAGCCCCTGATATGGGAACTGATGCTCAAACCATGGCCTGGTTGATGGATGAGTTTCATCGCCTGGAGGGATTCCAACCTGCATGTGTGACTGGTAAACCAGTTGGTTTATTTGGCGCAGCCGGCAGGGAAGAGGCTACCGGTAGAGGAGTAGCACAGATTGCAGCTGCCACCTTGAAGGAAAATGATCGAAAGGTTAAGGGTGCAACAGTTGCGATTCAAGGATTTGGCAATGTTGGTAGGTACACCGCATTAGTTTGCCAAGAGTTGGGAATGAATGTAATTGCCATCTCAGATGTCACTGGTGGAATTTTCAATAAAAAGGGAATTGATATCAAAGCCATCTTTGACGTTAAGAACCTTAGCGAGGTAAGTACTGATGACCGAATTGGCGCAGCTGATGTACTTGAGGTGGAGTGTGACGTACTAATTCCAGCTGCCTTAGGTGGGGTAATCAATGAGTCTAATGCTGAGAAAATTAAGGCTGAATTTGTTATTGAAGGCGCAAATCAACCTATTACTAATGCTGCCGATCAAAGGTTGAACTCAATGGGTATCATGATTGTGCCAGACATTTTGGCAAATAGCGGCGGGGTAATGGGCTCTTACTTTGAATGGACGCAAAATATTCAACAATTCTCTTGGTCTATTGAGAAGTTTCGAAAAGAGTTGGATGAGCGCATGGAGCAGGCCTTTACAAATGTCCATAAGGTGGCAAAAAAACACAAAGTAGATTTGCGAACCGCTGCTTTCATCTTAGCCGTAGGCAGGGTCTCTTCAGCTTTCTCGGTTCGAGGTTCATTAGTTTAGATTTGTCAGGAGGTGAGTATGAGTATTTTCGCAAAGTTAGCACGATATGTTAAAAAACATCTGCCTCATCTTCCAAAACCTAAGACCACCGGTAGGGGCGGAGATTTTGAGTAACTCTGAAATCTTTCAACTGCTGAGAAAACTCCTTGGTCTCAGTTTGCAATGAGTTAGATGCTGCTAACTTCTTTGAAGATGGCTTGGAGTTATCTCTGGAAACCAGGAGAGCGCCTCGTCTCTAAAATTTCCTTCAGCTCTTAATTGACAGAAGATTCCAGTCGTTCCAAGGGTAACGCGATGTATCAAGACATATTCGGCAGGCAGATTAAGTTGGAAGCCAATCTTTGCAGTTGGATTTCTAGGATCTCCCACTCGAAGGCTCTGCGTTCTAAGCCAGTCGCGGCTATATGCGAAATAATCAGTTCTTAAGGGCTCAACTAGCGGCAATAGATAATCCAGGACTAACTTAGGGTCTACCTCAACATCGGCGAGAATAAAGCCATCTTCTTTAAAGCCGTTATATAACGCAATTGCATCGCCTTCAAGTGCGTTTCTAAGTAGGCGCTTAAATGGCTCTGGAAATCCATTTGGCAAGCGATTACATGCGCCAAAATCTAGAACACCAAGACGGCCATCCTTTAAGACTCTAAAGTTTCCTGGATGAGGATCTGCATGCAATAAACCTGCTCTCATTGGAGCGGTGAAGTGAAAACGAGCTAGGCGAATTCCCGCGTTGTTTCGCTCCTGTTGTGTGCCATCGGCAATAACTTTTGATAACGGAGTTCCCTCTAGCCACTGGCTTACCAATACTCGATCAGTTGCCATGATCACCTCGGGAATTGCAATATCGCTATCATCTTTATATGCCTCAAAGCAGGCGCTCTGCGCGCTTGCTTCATAGCGATAATCAACTTCTTCAATAATTCTTGTCTTTAGCTCTTCTAGTAATGGCTTCATCTCAACGCCAGGAAGAAGCAATTGGAAAATCTTTGCAAAGCGTTGAATCTGATTGAGATCAGAGATGAGCGCTTCTTTTGCTCCAGGATATTGAATCTTTACCGCAACCGCTCTGCCATCTTTCCAGATGCCTTTATGAACTTGGCCAATAGATGCTGAGGCTGCTGGGATGTCATTAAATTCTGCAAAGTTATCTCGCCAATGCTCACCTAGCTCTTTTGCTAATACTTTATGAACAACTCTTGCTGGAAGCGGAGGAGCAGCCTCCTGCAGCTTTACTAGCGTCTCGCGATATGGCTTAGCAATCTCTTCAGGAAGTGCTGCCTCAAATACAGATAGGGCTTGGCCAAATTTCATGGCACCGCCCTTTAACTCTCCTAAGACTTTAAAGATCTGCTCGGCGGTTTTCTCTTGTAGATCTGCAAAGGCAAACTCTGGTGATTGACCAATTAACTGACGGCCCAAACCAATAGCTCCGCGACCAGCAAGGGATAAGGGAATACTGGCCATCTTGGCGCTTCTTTTGCTAGTTCCTTGGGGGAGTTGTTCAGACACCGCCATATTCTTATCTAGGCTGGGAGATAGCGCGAATTGAAACTATCGCCAGCTGCAGCCGCATCCAGGATTAATAGACCAATTCTCAATTTTAGGATTATGAAAATTTGAGTTTGAATAAATCATAGATTTTCCTAGAAAGTGGCTTAGCCCACTTGAGGCGAGGTTAATTACCTCAAGGCAGGCTATAGCTGCGCACCCTAGGGCAAGTGCTGATCCAACCTCTTTTCTCTCTATTGAACTTATCTGCTCCTGATTTGATATTTGTAGGCAGTGATAACAAGGGCTCTTTCCTGGGATTACATATGGCCCAATACGAACTTCTGCTGATGAGTGGGGCTCAATAATTAAGTGATTACTACCTTCAGAGATCCAGCGCTGCATCTCATCAGCCTTTGGCGGGCCAACGCTGATTATTAACTTAGGTCGAGAAATAACTGGAGTAGGTTCAGCAAAGAGCGCAGAAGAGCTACGAGCCCTAGTCAATACCTCTTTCCGCGATTGTCCAATATCGCCTCTTGAGATGTTGCCACCAGAGAGATCGCTTTCAAGAATCTTTAGCGCTGCAGACTTTTGAAGCAGGCGATTGATTATTAAAACTTTAGTGAAACCTGAGGCGCTTAGCGCTCCAACAAGTGAGTTAACTATCCTTCCATATCCAAAAATCAAGATAGAGAAATCTCTGCGCGCGACAACTGACCTTCTTCCGCCATCAATATCTCCACTAGCAAGAGATGCTGCTTCAGACTCAATCTCCATTCTTTTGATGAAAGATTGGGCGGCGAGGTCTTCATTAAATTCCTCAAGATCGGCAACCGGGGTAATTGCTTTAGCTTTCGGGTCATATCTTTTTAGGTATGAGATAGCGGTGCGCTCGAGATCGATTAGATCATGGGTTTGCAATTCATCAATTAGAGCTTGAAGTTGAGATGCAGTAAGGGCGCATTGCTGGCCAATCTGAGCCAGGCTTAATCGGCCAGTAAAACTTTCAAGTAATAATCTAGTTGAAATGCCAAACCAGTGGCTTGGTAGGCAGATGGATTTGTAAGGCGAGCCAATAAAAACCTGAGCCCCGTTAGCACTTGACCAGATACTAAGCGCGCTCTTAATCACCGGCCTTGATTCCATAAGGAGGCGATCATCTATAGCCAGCTGGAAAAGCCTTTAGGTTAATCGAGGTGTTCTGGGGATAAGCGGGCTTATCTTTTGAGCTTGGTAGCCAGAGGCCTTACTAAGAGTATTTTGAAGGAGAAAACAAATAGAGCGCCCACAGCTAATGCTGCAAGCGCCCTATTCTGAAAAAAAAGCTGGTTTAAGCCTTGCCTAAAATGCGATTGACCTTGGTGCCGCAGGTTGGGCAGATGCCCTGTGCCATACGACGACCTGATTCGGAGACCTTTACGGTTCCTTCGAACTCACGTTTGGCTTTGCACTTTACGCAGTAGGCCTCACCTTTATATGTCTCTGCCATAGCTATCCTCCGATCCTCGCAGCGCTGGGATAGCCTGCGAATAGGCTCACCATACCCCCGCATACCCTCAACTCTGGGGCTCCCCACGCTCAAAGGGGATATTTTTTCTGCTATGGCCCCGCTCGAACCCCTGCTTCATAGCCCTCTAGGTAGGCGCTTGCCTCTTTTCCCAGTTCAAACCTGGCTAGCAAATCCTCAAAGCCTGGACCATGATCGGGGATCATCAAGTGAACTAGTTCGTGAACCAATAGATAATCAAGCACATAGCTGGGAGCGCCATTAAGCCGGTCTGAGATACGGATGCTGCGCTCAACTGTGGTGCAGGAGCCCCAACGCTCACTCATCGCGCGCCAGGTGACTGAGGCGGGTTTAACTGGGCACTCTGGCAGGTATTTAGCAAGGAGTTCAAGTGAGCGCTCATAAAGCTCCCCTTCGCTTATCTTCTCTCTAGCCTCAAGTGAGAGTACTTTGCTCACCATCTCAGGAATTACTTGGCGAACCTCGCTCTTCGATAAGCGAGATGGAACTGAGATAACTATCGCTCCTGCTTGCCGGTAAGCGCTAATTGATTTCTTTCGCCGCGTGCTTCTAATTACCGTCACCTCGGCTCCGTTAGAGCTTGGAGTTGGTGGAATTTTAATTACTGAAGTTGCCTTCTGCCCGTCGCTGCGCATTTGGGGCAGATTAGCGTCGAAGATTTCTTCTTGGATGAAGTTTTCCACAACGCAACCTTTCATGGAGGGATTACCTCTTCAAACTCTATAGGAGTAGATGAGTCTTTAGCCTTGAAAAACTCGCAAGTCGAAGTTGATTATTTACATCTATCTGTCGTACTTTGCGCCTACGAAGGCCTCGGAAAACTTTTTCATATCTGCAAGGGGAAGGCAGATAAGAATCTGCGACCGGGGTCTTCGCTCTTTCTTTTTAGATCAAACCCGAGAGATCATCCGGGACTTTTCTGCTTTTTGAAAAGCCCTCTGGGTCCAGTAGCTGAGAAGCGGTGGGAAGCAGGAATGCCTCTTCCCAGATTTTGTCTCTTGCAGAGATCGAATCAATTTTCTCAAGCTTTTCCCAGAACGAAAAAGCCTCTCTAGTTAATCTTGGCGAAACTTCCAGACCAAGAAGAGTTGCAAATAATTGTTGTGTTGGAGAATTAGTAGCCCGTCTTCTTGATTGTGTTTCTCTTAATTTAATTAGCGATGGCAGGCGATCTGCTGCAGCCTTTACTACGACTGCATCAATCCAACCTTCAATCAATGCAAGCAGCGTCTCAAGTTTTTCTAGCGCTGCACCTTGAGCTGGTGAAGTTTCAGGGGTAAACAGACCACCGGAGAGGGCATGAGCCATCGATTCTGGATTACTTGGATCAATTGCTCCAGAGTTCATCGCATCATGTGCGCTCTCGGTAATTGCGCTGATATCAATACGAATTCCACTGCCATAGGCAGAAATTACATCTGCGATATATCCCCTAAGCCAGGGGCTCTGTGTAAAGAGTCGAGCAGCAGCAATCTCTCTTAAGGCGAGATAAATTCTTATCTCCGCCTCCGCAATTTCAAGGCCTGAGCCCCAAGCCTTCACATTTTGTGGCAGTAATTGGGCTTTAATCTCCTTACTTAACGGCAGGGCCACATCATTGGCGCCAGTAACCGTGGTGGAAAGAGCGCCAATACTCTGGCCTAATTGAGTGCTAATAAGTGAGCTCATAAATGTTGCCATGATGGCGTTGATACTTGATTTAGAGATCGACATTGCTCCAAAACCAGGAATCGAAATTCCATTAGCTTCGCCCTGTCCATCTAGCCCTTGATCAAGCATTGCTGAGAGAGCAGCGGACATCGAGTCAATCAGTGGTTTGGTGAGCTCTTGCCAACCATTTAAAGTGCTATCAATCCAGTCTCTTCTTGAAAGCGCAATTGAATCTGTTAGCGGCAGAGAGGGAAAAGTTGTGGCCTCATTAATCCAGAGGTCTGCGATATTTATCGCTTCTTGGATTTGAGTCAGGTCTTGTATCGTTACTGGAACTTCGCCATGCGCGCTTAAGTATTTTCTGGAGATATCTCGAATCATCTCCCTTGATAGCGAGGCTGGAGATCCTTGGCCAGATAGGGAGGCCATAAGTGCTGGGAGATTTAAACCCATACCGGAGAATTGCTTAAAGATTTCCCCAAAGTTTTCAAAGCCGAAGGGATTATTTCCTTTTGACTCCTCCTCATCACCGTTATCTGGTGTAAAGCCAAAACCTGGCATCTTAAGAAACTCCTTCTCCATCAAAAACATCAATTATTAATAGTGATCTCAAAGGCCAGTAAATCTGATCTCTTGGCTAGGAGAACAAATCTAGCCCAGCTTTATTCCCAAGGCAGGGGCATATCCTTACAAATCACTAATTTGCCTTACCTACCCTAGGCTTGAGCCATGAGCGAGATAACGGCTATGAAGTTGGCTGCTGAATCCACCTCTGTTCCGCTACCTGCTCTTATCTGGTGGTTTATTCCACTCACCGCTGCTATCGGAGCTGCTGGCTATGTCATATGGGTGACAAAGTTTCAAAAGAAATATGAGAATAAAACTGAGAGATCGGTGGGAAAGTTTCAGAGTTTTCAGAGATCATTTAAATCAAGAGATAGCGAAAAAGAGCAGCTCTAATGCGAAATATCTCCCCACTTAGATATCGCTGGTCTTTCCCAATGAAGTTCTTCTTCTATCTTCTAACTATTGCCACTCTACTTGCCCCAATTCCATTCATATTCTTTAAACCTGGGGTTCCAGATAAGGTGAGTGGAAAGCTAATTCAGGTAAATGACTTTAAAACCTATCCCGTAAATGGTGATTTATATATCACCTCGATTTTAGTAACCAACCCAGATTCTCCTGTTTTTGGAGCAGAGACGATAGTTAATTGGGCAATTGGAGCCAATGTAGTTCTGCCACGAGATGTGGTCTATCCACCGATAAAGCCAGCAAATGTTATTGAGCGAGATAGTAGAAGTGAGATGGAATCATCAAAGATCACCGCAACTGCTGCAGCCCTTCGCTATCTTGGCTATGACTTTATTGAGCTTTATTTCATCAGCGATATTAGAGATTACTCCAATGCTAAAGAGAAGTTTAAAGTGGGAGATTTCATAAAGGAAATTGATGGCAAAGTAATCGGTGAGATCGAGCAGATTCGCTCCTCATATGCAGAAAAAGATATTGGCGACCCGCTGCTAATTGCGGTCGATCGAGAGAATGCAAGGGGCGAGCTAGAGAGAATTACCGATGAGATCACTTTGGTTGAAAATCAAGAGGTAGTTAATGAAGATGGCTCCAAAAGACCTGCTATTGGGATACTTGTTGGCACCACGGCGCGCTTTCCAATTGATATCGACTTTAATATTCGGGGCGTTGGCGGGCCAAGTGCAGGGTTGATTTTTGCCGTAGGGATTATTGAAAAACTCACCGAGGAAGATCTTTTAAGGGGAAGAAAGGTTGCCGGCACTGGGACCATTACCCCTTCCGGCGAAGTTGGAGCAATTGGCGGCATTGAAGAGAAGATGATTGGGGCCTCTCGAATTGGGGCAACTGTCTTTATCGCACCAAGAGAGAATTGCCCAGATATAAAAAATATTCCGCAAGGCCTTAAGGTTATTCCAGTTTCAACTTTAGCTGAGGCAATTTCGGCTCTTCGAGCCCCAGATAGCTTTAAACCTCGCTCCTGTTCGAATAGTTAAGTCAACTCTTATTGGCTAATCTGAGCCCATGACCTTTGGAGATAACCCAGATAATCCCTTCCGCAACTTCCGCTTTCCTTCAAGAAATTTAAATGGCGGCGCAAGGCCAAAAATTGGAGCCCTCCCGCTAACTGTAATTATCTTGACAGTTCTTGCGGTAATTCTGGTTTCCTTAAGTGGCTTTTATGCAGACTTTCTCTGGTTTAGATCAGTTGATTACAGCCAAGTTTGGACCACCTTACTTACAACTCGCATAAGTTTATTTTTAATCTTTGGATTACTAACCTCATCAATTGTTACCGCCAATATCTACATTGCCTATAAGCGGCGCCCAATTTATGTTCCAGTAACAGTTGAGGCAGATAACCTCGAGAGATATCGCGCCCAACTTGAGCCGCTGCGAAAAGTAGTTTTGATTGGAGTAGCTGTAGCGCTATTTTATTTTTCAGGAATGTCAGGAACCAGACTCTGGGAGAGCTGGCTATTATTTAGAAACGCCTCTGAGTTTGGCGTAGTTGATCCACAATTTGGAAGAGATGTTTCATTTTTTGCATTTGAACTTCCCTTCTATCAATCAATAGTTGGTTGGGCGATTTCAACTCTTATTTTGGCAACCCTTGCATCCTTAGCGGTTCACTATGTTTATGGTGGTATCCGTCCTCAGGTCAGGCAAGATCGCACTACAGTTGCTGCCCGGGTTCAACTCTCGGTTTTGCTTGGATTTATCGTGGCAATTAAGGCTGGCGCCTACTATCTAGATCGCTTCGCACTTGCAACCTCTGATGAGGGAATTATTACTGGGCTTACCTATACCGATGTAAATGCTCTCCTGCCAGCTAAATCCATTCTTACTGGAATCGCAGCGCTCTGCTCGCTGCTATTTTTTGCCAACATTATTCGCCGTTCCTGGGTTCTTCCAGCAGCAGGAGTTGCACTCCTTGGAATCTCATCATTTTTAATTGCAGGAGTTTATCCAGGTCTAATCCAACAATTTCAAGTAAAGCCAAGCGAGTCCTCTAAAGAAGCCCCATATATCCAAAGAAATATTGAAGGAACTCGCGCTGCATATGGTTTAGATAAGGTAGAAGTTAAGGATTACTCGGCAATTGTTGATACATCAGCAGGGCAACTTGCAGATGATGCAGCGACAATTTCAAATATTCGTCTCATGGATCCAAATGTCTTATCAGCGACATTCCGCCAGCTTCAACAATTAAAACCTTATTACACCTTCAATGAATCTCTAGATATTGATCGATACACCATAGATGGGGTCACTCGAGATATGGTGGTTGCAGTTCGCGAAATAAATATTGATGGAAACCCCAACCGTAACTGGATTAACGATCACTTGGTTTATACCCATGGCTTTGGATTTGTTGGTTCCTATGGAAATATCCAAGATATCGACGGAAAGCCAGTCTTTACGGTAGGTGGCATCCCGCCAAAGGGCGAACTTGGAGAATTCCAGCCGAGAATTTATTTTGGTGAGAATAATCCTGAGTATTCAATCATTGGTGGCACCACAGACGGTGAGGCAGTGGAATTTGATTATCCAGATGACGCCTCAGCCAATGGTCAGAAGAATTACACATACACTGGAAAAGGTGGAGTCCCCATGGGCTCAATTTTTTCCAGGTTGTTATTTGCCATTAAATACCAAGAGCAGAGAATTTTGCTCTCAAATCTGATCAATGCTGATACCAAAATTATCTTTGACCGTGAACCCCGCCAAAGAGTGGCAAAGGTTGCGCCTTGGCTAAAGCTAGATGGCGATCCATATCCAGCAATTGTGGACAATAGAATTCAGTGGATTATCGATGGCTATACCACTAGCTCTGGATATCCATACTCCAGAACCGTTGATGTCTCTGGAGCTACAACTGATGCGCTAAATATCAATAACAATCCACTAACTGCAATTCCTAACTCAACCATCAACTACATCCGTAACTCCGTTAAAGCAACAGTGGATGCCTATGATGGAACGGTCACGCTCTATGCCTGGGATGAGAAAGATCCTGTTCTTGCCACTTGGATGAAGGCATTTCCTGGGATAGTTAAGGCAAAATCTGAGATGAGTAAAGATTTAGTCTCACATGTTCGCTATCCAGAGGACCTATTTAGAGTGCAGCGAGATGTGCTCTCGCTCTATCACGTAAAGAATGCAAACGCTTTCTATGGTGGACAAGATTTCTGGCGCGTTCCAAGAGATCCCTCAACTCTTGGCGCAAACGCCGGAGCCCAGCCACCTTATTACTACACCTTGCAACTACCCGGCGAGAAGGCAGCCTCGTTCGCTCTAACAACTCCTTTTGTGCCACGCGGCGGTCGAGAAAACCTTTCAGCATTCGCTGTTGTTAATTCAGATCCTGGTGATGATTATGGAAAGTTCACAGTGCTGCAATTGCAACGCTCAACCAACATTGCAGGACCTTCGCAAGTCGCATCTAACTTTGAAGCCAATCCAACAGTTGCGCTATCACTATCGCTGCTTCGTCAAGGTGGCTCTGATGTAGTTCTTGGAAATCTACTAACTCTTCCAGTTGGTGGCGGTCTGCTCTATGTTCAACCAGTTTATGTAAGAGCAACAGCTAACACCGCTGCATATCCACTGCTGCAGAAAGTACTGGTTTCATTCGGAGAGAAAATTGGCTTTGATGACACTCTTCAAGGCGCGCTCGATCAAGTATTTGGTGGCAATTCTGGAAGCATAAATCTGCCTCCAGCAACTGGCGCAGGCTCTGGTAATTCTTCAGGAGAAAATAACGATTTAGCTAGCGCGCTTGCAAGCGCTCAAGCAGCTCTTGCTGATGCGCAGGCCGCTCTTGCTAAGGGCGACTTTGCAGCATATGGCAAAGCTCAAGATCGTTTAAAGGCTGCCATTGCCGCAGCTGTTGCAGCGCAAAATCGATAGACATTTTGGTTCAAAAGGG
>Ga0214923_10007347_pt1 | contig 12036 bp, 11 predicted proteins | sample LL1510_MetaG_FD_177993 | JGI IMG/M metagenome (GOLD analysis project Ga0214923, IMG submission 177993) | Freshwater microbial communities from Lake Lanier, Atlanta, Georgia, United States - LL-1510 | ecosystem: Environmental > Aquatic > Freshwater > Lake | place: USA: Georgia | collected... | reverse complement strand
GGGCACGCTTGGGGTAGTGCCTTTGGTCGGGGCAGGCGGGGTGACCGGTTGGATGGATCAAAACAGCTCGCGGCCTCTATCCGCCGGCCAGTTAATCATTCCTCCGGGTTCTGCGGTGGGCGTGAAATTCGGCCAGAAAATAGGGTTATCCGTTGGTCTGACCGGAGAAAGTCGAAAAACCCGGCTCACCAAACCCCTTTTTGCAGGATTCAACTTCGCGTCCTACCCGTATCCGCATGACATGAGGTTGGGGGTGGATTGGGGGGGCCTGTCCTCGGGGTTTCGCGGGGCGGCTTCACCAAGAGGTGCAGAGCGAATCGAGATTTGCTTGGGTTTGCGGCGGTTGATTTACAGCCCGGAATCCACCCAAACTTCCAGTACCCTGCGCTGGCGTTTGGTAAACCCAGTACGCCGTAATGAATGGAAACAACCTGCGGAATATTTGCAGCTGGTTCCGGCAGGCCAAGGCTTTCTGGTTTGGAAAAACAGTCCGGACCCGAATCATTTCTTTGATCCGCCAAAACCCTAGTTTTCGCTGGCGGCACCCACCCTTTGTGACACTTCCAAGTCTATTCACACGTTCTTTTTTCCCTGTCTAATAGGCACTTGAAGCGGCCAAAGCCGCACCCAGCGTCAATCCATGTGCCGCTGGGGTGTGCTCATTTTTACAGCTCTTCTTTTCGTTACGTCATTGCAGGCCGATGACGCAGCCAATCCGCACCCTCTCTCCAAACCTCCCTCCCCTCTGGCCGATCCGAATGCAGAGTTGGTGGATCAACCTATTCCAGGGACAAAACCAGTAGGTCAAGATCCCGAAAGCGGAGAATTATCCGTCCTGAGTGACGAGGCTAACCCGCTTACACCATTTTATGTTCGGACAGGGATTGGACTCAGCTTTGTCACCTCTGTCGATTATCCCGACTTTGGCATCAGCGGAGACGTTCCGATGCAACCCGGTTTTGCCACTGGCTTGATGCTGGGCTCGCAGTTTCACGAGAACGTGGCTTTTGAGATCGAAGGGGGCCTCCTTTACAACTCGGTTTACCAAAACCAGCTCGAGGGAATTTCCGCCACCAACATGACCCAAGTGACCAACGTCCAGCTTTTCCAAGTGCCCATGATGGGAAATTTTATTTTTCGTACTGACCCCTTGGCCGACACAAAAATCCGCCTCGTGGCCGGGGGCGGGGCAGGGGGAATTTTTCGCCAAGTGTTTATTACGGGAGGTCCGAATGACAACACCCGCAGCCAAACCGTGTCTGCTTTCCAAGGCTTCGGAGGGATCCAGATCAACCCGGGAGTCCCCGATCTGATGGTCGACGTCCAGTTCCGCTACCTCAACTCCCTCGCCGGCCAATCCGTCCCCACCATGTCGATCTTGGGGACGGTGACGATTCGGTTCTGACCCGGATCCGCCATGAATCAGCTAATCACCACCCGAAAACCAAAGGATTTCAGGGGTTTGGGGGCTAAGGGATTGAGGAAATTAGGATTTCGAAATTCAAATTTCCAAATCCGAATTTCGAAATCTTCTTTCAGCCTGGCACTTTTATTGCTTTTGGCATTCGACCTTCCTGCCCAGCGGTTGGACATCACGGATGTGAACTCGAAATCCCCGGACGAGCCTGGCTTCGACCTGCGCCTCGCCCTCGGTGGAGCGGTCAACACGGATATGACCGTCTCCACGCGTGACGGCCGATCCTACCCTCAGCAAAACATCAGCCCCCTGGTGGGCAACTGCAACTTCAACGGCACGATTAGCTATGAGTCAGTTGCCTTCAACCCCGGATTTCGTTTTGATTTCGCCCCCGGCTACCGCCTCAACGAGTGGATCAGCTTCGAGTTCGAAACGGGTTGCACCTACAACACGGTCGATTCCTACACTGTCAGCGGCCACGGCACTTTCACCGGCACCGGCGGGAACACCACCCTCAACGGCACCACCACCGCCGACGCGCAGGGCTATCTTCTCCAAGTGCCGCTCCTTGTGAACGTGGAGTTTTCCTACCCGATCGAAGGGGGCTGGCGGCCGTTTCTCGGCGCCGGAGGCGGTGGCATGTTCCAAAAGATGACCATCGGAACCCTCACCGGAAATATCCAGGTCCAGGGGGACTTCAACCAGTCCAACTTTATGGGGGCGTGGGAGGCCTTCGCCGGTTTTGGATACGAGGTCGCCCCGGGGTTCGACGTCTCGATTGCCTACCGCCTCAACGGCGTGCTGGCTCCCGACTTTGCCGGCTATACCATGCAGAACTTTTACACGCAAACGGCGGAATTTGGGATGAATTGGCGATTTTGATGAGGGATTCAGGGGATAAAGAAATTTGAATTTCTTGAATCCCCAAGCGGATAGCAAGTTATCCAAACTTATTAGAAAAAAGCTTTGATAAGTCTTTAATTGTCACACTCCTTTTCTCGATTCCCACAGGCGAATTTTTAGTTTCTACCCATGATTCCTAGGCTGTGCTTATTGGTATCGTTCCTTTGTAGCGCCTCCCTGCTTTTGGCGCAAAACAGCCCGGGTCGGCTATCGCTCCCCGGCGCACCACCTTCGAATGCTCCTGCCACAAACTCACTCGCAACCAGTAACGCGCAGCCCGCCACAAACCCTCCAAATCCCCAACCGAGTGCAAGCGAAGCCAAGAGTGAGGGAGGGCCGCAACCTGCTCCTCCAGCTTCAACCACAACCAGCAACCTGACAACAGTTCCCAACGCTTCCACAGGAGTTTCAAATCTAACCGACGCACCTCTTCCCGAGATCGCCAATCAGCCTCAGATCATTGCTCCGGGTCAGTCCCAAACTGCGGAGGGCCCGAAAGGCCCCCGCGATGGACACTGGTACGTGGCCGGTGGTGCCGGCGCCATGGTGCAGCAGTTCTTCAGCGGAGGCACCGCCACGGTGGTCGGAACCCCCCCCCTCAATCAGGCGGATAGCGGTAACCTTGGATTTTATGCCGCCGGCAAAGTGGGCTACGACTTTGCCGTCCGGGACGTCCAGCTTGCCTTTGGCGGTCCCACCCCGATGCGCACCGCCATGGAACTGGAGTTCGGTTACCTCGGGTCCTATGAAAAAATTTCCCTCCAGAATGGTACCACTGGGGTGGGCACAGAAACCTACAACCTTTCCGCCTACTCCGTCATGTTAAATGGTTTGGTGAAGTTTGAAGACTTGCCAGTGACCCCGTATTTCGGAGGGGGCGTAGGTGCTGCCACTCTCTACTCCTACAACCACAAAATTACCGTGGACGGCTACACAGGAACCAATGCCGCCTATAACGCCACCACTTCGGTCAACAACGCCAACAACGTCTGTCTGGCCCTGCAGGCCATCGTGGGTCTGGAGCGGCGGATCTATGAAGACCTCAGCATGTACCTGGAATACAAATTTCTCGCCTACATGGATGTGCAATTTTCCTACGGGAACACGGGATGGAATCCCTCCACTCCCGATGTGGCCCCGGGCTCCAACAATTCCAACAACTTCATGGCCCAACAGATCGTCTCGGCCGGGCTCAAATGGAGTTTTTAGAAATGAAGCTGCGATCCCCTCTGGCTCTGTTTGCTCTTTGGGGCTCTTCTTTTGCGGGCTTCAGCCTCTCAGCTCAAACCAACACCCCTGCCGCCGCCTCTCCCGCCCCAATCAAAGTCACCAGCGAAACCGCCCCCATGATCGAGGCCACCCGGGAAACCCTCGCCAAATGGGTGGAAACCAAGCAGCTCATCTCCAAAGAGAAATCCGAATGGTCTTCAGGCAAGGATATCCTGGAAGATCGCGTCCGCTTGGCTCAAGCCGAGACCGCGACTGTCCGGGACAAGTTGAAGGAAATCTCCGTGGCGGTGGCCGAGGCCCAAAAGAAACGCGACGAATTGGCCGCCCAAAACGATAAGCTGAAAGCCACGGCGGATATATCGAAAGCCATGGTGATTGCTGCGGAGAAAAAACTGCGGCCCCTTCTCCCGCAGTTGCCCGAACCCCTCCGCGAAAAACTCAAACCGATCTTGGCCCGCTTCCCCGAGGATTCGGAAAAGTCGACCGCCTCCATGGCCGAGCGACTCCAAAATGTCCTGGGCATTCTCGATCAGGCCAGCGCCTTCAACTCCACCGTGACGAGCGTCAAGGAGTTGCGCACCTTTCCCGACGGAACCCGGGCGGAAGTCACCACGGTCTATCTCGGCCTGGCCCAAGCCTACTACACGAACCGGGAGGGCACTTTGGCGGGAACAGGGCACCCCGGACCCGACGGTTGGGTCTGGAAACCGGACAATGCCAACGGGAAGAAAATCCTCCTCGCGGTCCACATTCTTGAAGGAAAGGAAAAGGGGGCTACCTTTATTGACCTCCCCGTCAAAATCCAATGAAATCAAACCGCCCTTTGTCCGCTGAGGATCTGCAGCGCCCCGTCATTTCGAAACTCAAAATTCGGGGCTCGAAATTCGAAATTGGCCCCCTCAAACCATCCCCCGCCCATCCAATCTACCGCCTCCCGCGGGTTTCGCTGTCCGCTTACGCGGAGGGATTTCGAAATTCGAAATCCCTCATGCTAGCTTTCCTCCTCCCTTTGCTCACCGCTGGCGCCCTTACCCAAGAGCCCAAGGATGCCAACATTCAGCCCCGCGCGCCCAAGGCGGAGTTCGTCAATCCGCCCTCCCCCGAGGCCGTGACCGCCAACACCCCGTCCCCGACTCCCACGGTTCTTCCTCCGACTCCCCCAAAATCCGAGGATGCTCTGGCCTCCGCATCGACCAAGGCCAAAGCGGACCTCGATGCCGCCCTCAAAGAACTGACGACCACACGGGAAAAGATCTCCTCGGAAAAGTTGCCCCTCAGCAAAAAGCTGTCCCTCGCCGAAGATGACTTGGCTCTGGCCCGTAAAGAACTCGACCTTGCCCAGCGGGCCCGGGACATGAAGAACCTCGACCAATCCTCCCTGAAGGCGGAAATCAAACAGCGGGAGGAGGAAAACACATATATGCTCAACCTGCTGAACGAATTCGGGAGAAATTTCGGGGAAAAGAGCATCCACATCTCTGAGCGATCGGGTCATCGTGAAAAACTGGATCTCGCCAAAGCCGCGCACGAAAGCACGACGGCCTCCCACGAGGACAAATACAAGGCCTCCTTCCGGATCGTGGATGCCGCATTGATCCGAATCGAAGACCTTTTGGGTGGGCACAGCTATCCGGGTGTCGCGTTGGATGCACAAGGGGGGCTGGTCGAAGGAAAGTTCGCCCAGGTTGGGCCCATGGTTCTCTTTTCCTCCACCGACGGTTCGGTCGCCGGTTGGGCCTCTGAAGCCAAAGGATCCAAGGAAACCGTCCTCAAAGGTGCGGAGCATTCGAAAATCTTTGGCCCCGCCTTTGCCTCCTTGATGGCGGGTGGAGAGGGCATTATCCCTTCCGACTTCACCATGGGACAAGCCTTGAGAAATTACGGCAACAAAAACTCGATCATCCGAACCTTCATCCATGGCGGCCCGATTATGTGGCCCCTGCTTTTTGCCGCCATTGTGGCGGCCGTGGTCTCCCTTGAGCGCTCTCTTTTTATTGTTTCCGAAAAACGGCGTCAGAATCCCGAGCAGGTGGAGAAAATATTCAATCTGGTGGAAAGCGGTAACCAACCGGCGGCGATCCAGGTGGCCAACTCCTCGACCGATTTCGTGGCTCGAGTCCTCGGCTTTGCCCTCGCCAACGCCAACCTTTCCATCAGCCAAGCCATCAGCAAGGCGAGTGCCGTCGAACTCAAAAGGTTTAGCCGAGGCCTCCCCATTCTCGACACCATCATCACCGCCGCCCCGCTTCTGGGACTGCTGGGGACGGTGACCGGCATGATGAATACCTTTAGCATGATGGGGGGAGATGAACTTGGAGCCCCGGCCGCCATCACCGGGGGTATCGCCGAGGGTTTGATCGCCACGGCCTTCGGTCTTTTGATCGCTATCACCTGCTTGTTCCCCAACAACTATCTCAACGCCCGGATTGAGTCGGCCCAGCATGAAATGGAGGATGCAGGTCGACGGCTTGAACTGATGCTCATGGCGGAGAAGGCCTTCGAGAGAGCCAGTCATGCCCACGGGGGGGATCACGGAAATCCTCCTCTCCCCACTCGTTCCATTCCTCCCTCACCCCCTCCTGCCCCCTTCCAGCACCCGATGGGTTCGCCTGCGGCACGGACCCCTGTCTCACCCCCGGCACCGCCAGTCGTCCCAATTCAGCCCCCACCCTCCACCCCGGCAATCCATCCGCCCTCCGTAAAAACCGGCCTCAACCCTCCTTCCTTCTTGAGGCCTAAATCGAGCGCCCCCTCCACGGGAGAGGCGTAAACAAAATGGCCGGCGGAGGAGGAGGCGTCACTAGGGGAGGGCGAAAAAAAGCCCGAATCGAAATTATTCCCCTCATCGATATCATGTTCTTTCTTCTCGCCACTTTCGTCATGGTTTCCCTCTCCATGGTGAAAAACGAGGGAGTCTCCGTCATGCTTCCCGGTTCCAGCACCTCGGAGGCCAAAGAAAAGGACGATAGCATCACCACGGTTTCCGTGGCGGAGAGTGGGGATGTCTACATCAATCAGGAAAAGGTGACCATGAGCCAACTCCCCCTGCGCCTATCCTCCATCAAGGCGTCCAATCCCGACCCGAAATTCACTCTCAACGCCGACTCCCGGGCCAACTTTGACAAGGTAGTTCTCGTTCTCGACGAAATCCGAAAGCTTGGCGTTACCAAAATTGGCATCTCCACCAAAACACGCCAATGAGCCCCGTCACCCCCCTGCCGCCTCGTCCGCCATCACCTTCTTATCCCGCCCCGAAGTTTCATTCACGCAAGGAGTCGAATCTCTACCCCCTCTGCTTCGCCGCCATCTTTGGTTTTGCCCTTTTTCTAGTGGTGGTCGTCGGCGGCATTCTATTTCCCGTCTCCAATTTTGAGAAAAAGAAGAAGGTGGAGGTGGAACAAGAGCTGGATATTTCCAATATCAAAAAACCCGACACCGAACAACCGAAGGAGGAGGTGGAGCAGGAAAAAGAGCCCCCCCCGCCCGCCCCCATCATGGAAAACGTGAATATCGCCGCTCCCGCCATGGATGATGCCCCAGCCCTCTCCCCAATGAGTTTGAGCGATCTCGAATCGGCCCTCGCGCCGGGCGGGGGCGGCGGCATGTTCGGCGGGGGGGGAGGTTTCCAGTCGGGCCGGATCGGCGGGAAAGGCGGCGGAGGAGGACCGGGAGCCGACATGGATCAAGCCTTTTCCATGGCCGACCTGGATCAAAAACCCCGCGCCGTCTACCAGCCTGCTCCTGTTTATCCCGCCGCTCTTCGCTCCCGAAAAATCGATGGCGTGGTGACCGTGATTTTTGTCGTCGACGTAAACGGGCGGGTCGCGAATGCGAAGATTGAAAAGAGCTCCGACCCCGCCTTTGATAAACCGGCACTCGATGCCGTCCGAAAATGGAAGTTTGAGCCTGCCATGAAGGAAGGCCGCAAGGTTTCTGCAAAGATTCGTGCCCCGATCCGCTTCGACACCAAGGCCTCTTCATGAGGAAATTTTTTATGCATTTCGTTGCCTGGAGCCTTCCCCTGCTCGCGAAGGCGGAGGATCCCTCGGCCGCCGCCCCCAAACCCGCCCCCGGGTCTCCCGGCGCAACCCGGGCCGCGGTCATGCAGATCTTTGCCGATCCGGACTTCCGGAAACGAGCGATTGAAAATTTTAACCTGCACAGCGATTTGGAGCCCAAACTCCCCGCCACGGAGAAGGAGGCCTTCACCAAGATCGCCGACCTGGCCGCCACCGATGTGGTCAAAGCCTACTTTGAATTGAAGTCGAAGGTCACGGCAGACTCCAGCGCGGTATTTGATTTTACCCTCGGCTCCATCGCCTACCAACTCAACCGGCCCAACGAGGCAGCCAAATATCTGGAAAGTGCAACCCGTAAATTTCCCAACTACCTAAGGGCCTATAAAAATCTCGGGTTGATCCAGCTACAGCAGGGGCGGACGGACGAAGCCATCAAAAGTCTTACCCGCTCCATTGAACTCGGGGGGGGAGACGGGAACACCTTTGGGCTGCTTGGGACCGCCTACATTTCCAAGGAAAACTTTGTCGCGGCCGAGGGCGCCTTTCGTAATGCCCTTTTGCTCCAGCCCTCCACACCGGAATGGAAGCTCGGCCTGGCCCGCTGCATTTTTCGGCAGAACAAGTACGCCGAAGCGGTGTCCCTCATGAACGACTTGATCGAGCGACAGCCCGACAAGCCAGAGTTTTGGCTTCTCCTCGCCAGCGCCCACCTGGGTCTCAAGGAGCCAGTGGCCGCGGCCACTTGCTATGAGATGATTGATCGATTGGGAAAATCCACTCCTGACACCCTGACCTCTTTGGCTGACATCTATCTCCAGGAATCAAACTACCCGCTGGCGGTGGAAACGTATGTGCGAGCCATCGATCTCCGACCTGGACAGAAAATCGACCGCCCCCTTCGTGCCGCAGAAGTTCTGAATGCCCGAGGGGCTCCGGTTGAGGCCGGAATTCTTTTGGAAAAGCTGAAAGTTTATGGGGGCGCCAATATCGAATCTGACAAAAAGAAGAAGATGCTCAAGCTGGAGGCCAAAATCGCCTCCGCCCAAGGAAAGTCCACCGAATCCGCCGCCGTGTTGGAACAGATTCTGAAGGACGACCCGTTGGATGGAGATGCCCTGCTCCTGTTGGGCCAACACTATGCAAAAACGAACCAACCAGAGAAGGCGATCTTCCTCTTCGAACGTGCGGAGGGAATGGAGCCGTTCGAGGCCGATGCCAAGGTTCGCCACGCCCAGGTGCTTGTCACTTCAGGAAAATATGAGGAAGCGGTGCCTCTTCTGAAGCGGGCCCAGGAAATCAAGCCCCGGGACAGCATCGCCCGTTACCTCGAGCAGATCGAACGACTGCTCAAAACACGCTCCAAAGGCTGAGTTGCGGCACTCACCCACTCCTCTTGATTTTCCAGAAACCTCTTCTTATTTAAGGTATGAGGAGAGTGACTCATTTTCTTTTGTTGGTTCTGATTTCCAAGACGATGGCTGTGGTCGAATACTCCACCTCATTGGAGCAGAGAGCACGCGCGGGGGATCCTCAAGCCCAGATGGAGTTGGCGATCGTTTACGAAAAGGGTCGCGGCGTCCCCAAAGATGAGCGCAAGGCGATGGAGTGGTTTCAAAAGGCCCGCCAAGGGGGATATCCAGATCAGGAATTGGCTCAGCTAAACCGACAAAGGGTGGCTCTTGCCAGCTCGAGGATCGAAATCGCTGTCCAAACCTATCGCACCCAAAATGGCAACCGGCTCCCCACGGCCTTATCCGAGCTTTTGTCCTCTGGAATTCTTTCCGAAAGCCCAAAGGATCCATGGGGCCGCGAATTTGCCTATATTGTCACACCGGACGGTAAAAATTACTCCCTTTTTTCCCTTGGATCTGACGGCCTTCCCAACACTGCGGATGACATTGCTTCACTGAGCGGATCCTCAGGCCTGGACGTGGAAACCGCCGCCGGATCAGAACTGCCTTGGTGGCAGTCGTGGCTATGTAAACTGTGGAGCTGGATCACAAACTTCAGGCACAAATAATTCAAAGGCCAGTAGTGCAATCAGAAATATGTTTCCTGCCTCCGGATTGCAAGTGTTTGCGTGACTTAAACCTTATGCAGATATCTTTTAGTTAGGAGCATATATTTGACACGAAATATGCGGGGTTGAATGTCGTCTTAATTCATTCTCCCAAACTCCAGGGAGAGTAGGGATTTGGCTCACAATCCAACAGATTTTTACACCCGTAGGAATGCGGTCGGTCAAACAGCCGCTGACAGAAATTACAGGCAGTTCAACCAAGTCGGGCGGACTTCACGATCTACCCATTCCGTGGCCATGTCCTCGGCCATGGCATCGATCGGTTGAATGGGAGCGATGGCTTCTCCGGGCGTGTAGAGCGCTTCTTCCACGGCCGGATCCAGATAGCAAATGGAGGAGGGGGTTTGATTCATGCGGTCAAGGTGCTTTGATTCCTGAAAGTTTCCAGTTACGTTTCCATGACAATTCGCAGGGTTACTTTTTCCAAATCTGCTGGCAAATTGCCCCCTCTCTCGCAGTTCCTATCTCGCGCCTTCGAACCATGCCCGCCATGAAGGAAGGGTGATTTTCTGCCTCTGTTTCGTCTTTGTACTCAGCCTGCTGGGAAATGCTCTCGGGCATGCTCAATCCACCTCGGAGGATGAAAATTACGTACCCCCTTGGGTGAAAGAGGAGAAGTCCAAGGAATCGGAGGGTCTGGACTGGTATGTCACTCCTGCCATCGGCATCTCCCTCGTTCGTGATACTGACATCAACCAATTTTCCGGAAGCACTGGAGGGACGAGCGTCTCTTCCAGCAGCGGGTTTTTATCCTATGATCCCGGTTTTCGAATGGATATTCCCTTAGGCGTCCGCATCACCGATTGGTTTGCCCTAGAGTTTGCCCCCGGATTCATGGTGAATGGCCTGAACTATCTGCAACCCAACGAATCTTTTACCATCGGGGGCCAATCCGTTTCGGGAGGCCAACAGGTCAATCTGCAGGGTGATTACTATCAGATTCCAATCCTCACCAACTTTCTTTTCACTATTCCCATTGACCCCCATTTCACCATTTCCGCCGGCTTTAGCCTTGGTGGCATGGTTACGGCCGTCCAGACCACCTCCGTTCAGGGAGTGACGATGGGAAACTCGGACGGAATTAGCACCGCCCTGGCCTTTGCCTATGCAGGCCAGTTTGGGCTGGATTTTCCACTGTCCGACAAGATGCAAGCAGGTCTCTATTACAAATATACGGGCACCGGGGCCCAGGATTTCACGGGTGGGAACTTTTTTCAGTTCATCCAGAATAATGACGGCACGGCGACACAAAGTGTCCAGGGATATTTTCTCTATCGGTTCTAATCGGATCAGGCGGCCGCCTGAACTTTTTGCCGAAGTTCCCGCGTGGCCTCGTTCGTCTCTCTCCAGGCTTGGGTATCGAAGGCGCCCGATGACCTGAATAGGGTGCGCCCAAACTCTCGAACCCTTTGGACCGCTTGAGTCCAATCCTTTTCCGGCATCTCCGCCAATGCATCCCTCGCAATCTCCACGCAGGCGGGGTTGTGGCAGAAGAGCAAAATCTCCTCACCCGCCCGGACGGCCTGCCTCGAGGCCTCCGCGCTGCCATAACGGTTGGCGATCGCCCCCATTTCCAGATCATCCGTCATCACCAGCCCGCGATACCCCATCTTTTCTTTCAACAACCCGGTCACGATCTCGCGATTCAAACTCGCCGGCCCCGATTCTTTTCCCCATGCCGGAAACTGCGCATGCCCAACCATGATGGCATCGCACCTGCTTCCTACCTCCCGGAATACTGCCAGTTCCTCTTTCTCGATCTCCTCCCGGGTCCGGGAAACCAAAGGCAGGTCCCCATGGGGATCGATCCCACAAAATGTGTAGCCGGGGAAATGCTTGCCCGTACCTTTCACCCCCTGCTCCTGCATGCCTCTCAAAAACTCGCCGGCCCGTTTCACCACCTGGGCCGGATTTTCACCAAAACATCGTCCCGCCAGGGAATTATCGATTCCCGCCCTTTCCCGGGGGGCAAAATCCAGCACGGGAGCCAAATCAAGATTGAGCCCGACCAGCCTCATCAAGCGCCCCGTCAAACGCCCATGCTCATAAAACCAATCGTCCCTCCCCGCCTTGGCCAGATCTTCCCCGGAGGGCGGACGCTCCCCCATCACGGCAAGGCGGGATACCCTGCCGCCTTCCTGATCCACGGTCATGATCGCCGGATGATCCAGTAGCCCCGCACATTCCTGAACCAAACGATGGAACGGCCCTGCTTCGGACATGTTTCGTGTGAAGAAAATAAAGCCCCCCGGTTGCACCCCGCGGATCAGGTCGCGCAACCCGTCCGTCAGCTCGGGACCCGGCACCCCCATCACGATCAACTGTCCGGCAGGATGAGCTTTCACCCCTTCGGCTTTAAGGAAAACAACCGCCCGGCGCACGCTCAA